>Ga0190344_1000197_pt1 | contig 37193 bp, 32 predicted proteins | sample 48721323_MG_FD_161662 | JGI IMG/M metagenome (GOLD analysis project Ga0190344, IMG submission 161662) | Hydrothermal vent microbial mat bacterial communities from Southern Trench, Guaymas Basin, Mexico - 4872-13-2-3_MG | ecosystem: Environmental > Aquatic > Marine > Hydrothermal vents >... | reverse complement strand
AATGAAGTATTTCTGCGTAAACAGGAATAACATTACAACTGGAACGATAGAAAAAGTCGCAGCAGCCATCAAGAGATTATACTCAGTTCCCGTCGCACTACTGAAGTTTTGTAAACCCACAGGCAGCGTTCTATACTCCGGGCTCTTGGTTACTATCAAGACCCACAGGAACGAATTCCAGCTTCCCACAAATTTGAGAAGAGCCCCTGTTATCACTGCTGGCTTTGAAAGAGGTACCATGACCCTCCAGAGGAATTTCCACTTGGACAAGCCATCGATTTTTGCGGCATCGTAGAGTTCATCAGGGATGGTCATGAAATGCTGCCTGAGCAAGAAAATGGCAAATACGCTTACAACCCATGGGACTATAAGGGCATAATACGTATCTATCCATCCAAAAACCGTTAATGTTATGAAATTTGGTACCAAAAGGACCTCACCTGGAACCATCATGGTAGCCAGAAAGATGGTGAACATGAAGTTCTTGCCGAAAAATTCCATTTTGGCAAAAGCGAAAGCGGCCATAGCGGCGAAAATTATCTCAAGGAAGGTTGTTACTATGGCAACGAAAACCGTGTTCAAATAATAACGCCCGAAAGGCGCGGCGTTCCAGGCATCAACATAGTTCTGCCAGAAATTGGCGAATGTCTCGGTGAGGGTAAATTCAGCTCTTCCATATACCATATCATCTTTGAACCAAACAGCGGGGATATCGTTAAATACAATTTCAAAGGACTTTCTTCCGGATTTCGTTGCTCTTCCCCGGTAGAAAACCTTCGCTATCTGCGGGGGCTTTTTTGTGAGATCTAGCTCGCTGAAAATATCCGAATGGAGCTTTGAAAAAACGCCAATCCAATTGGTTTCAGTCCATCGCCTTCTTATAAGGGAGGAAAAATCGCTTCCTTCTATTTTCTCTGCATACCTGTCGAGATACGCAAGCACCGCTCCGAAAAGAGCACTTTGCCCGCTTTTTGAGCCCGCCGCTTTCATCACTTCTTTGAATTCCTGGTAACCGAACTCTCCTTCCATGAATCTCTGAATTTCGTCGTTGAATTTTTCATCGTCAACGATTATCATAGCTGTTTTCAACAAATTTATAGCCTCTGTTATCTTATCAAAGACCTCGTTGGTGAGTTCAGAAAAATGCGCTTTTAACTCTTCTTTGAAATTGCTATCGAGGTAAGAAATCAAAATTTTCAACGCGTCCCTCACATTTTTCTTTGTGATTGAAGTTTTTAGGTAAGCTTTCAAGTTTTCCGGTACGTTCCATTCGTCAATAGCCTCCATGAGCAATGAATGCACTTCGGCATCAGACCTTATCTCGCCAACGATGTAAGCATCAGGCAAAGGGGTATCCTGTGCGTTGAGATAGAACTTTTTCACCTCAAGGTAGTCCTCTAAAAGCACTTTCCAGCGCATGAGATCGTCCATGAGCCCGTTAAAACTGGTTTTGAAGCGATTAAACATTACCAGAAGAAACCTATCGGAGCTGGGCACCATTTCGTCAAGTGCTTGATAAATACCTGATTTTTGGAGTTCAAAGTCGTTTTTCATTTTTGCTATTTTGGAAACGATGGCAAACACTTCTTCAGGTTCAGGAACTCTTTTTTCACCTACACGATATTTCGAAAGATCGGTAGCGAAGCTGGTAAGTTCGTTAGTTATCGGTTGAAAGAGTTCAATGGCCTTTCTCACTATATCCTCTTTCAGTTTCTTTTGAGCTTCAGAATCTGTGGGAAGCACTTTAAAAGAAGAAGTGATTACTGTCTCAGCCTTTTTTATGGTCAGACGTGTAGTTGTTTCAACGGAAGTGGTTAGGACGACCCTCCTCGCAAATCCATCATCCCCAAATTCCGCAATATTCAAGAAACCATCCAGGAAACCCGCAACATCATCCAAAGGAATGGATTCCATTTTCTTCGCTATTACAGAGGGGTAATCGTGAAGGTGTGCATTTACCTCGCTTGTAAGTCCTGCAAATTTCTCGGCATCGACTTTTTCAGGAAAATCCGCCGGGTTTCCGTTTTCATCCAGCAATCCAAGGGTGATAGTACCTCTTCTGATATAATCATCGTCAAGCATTACGATAAGCGTATCTTTTCCCGCCTTACTGCCTATAAGTGAGGCGAAATTCTTGAATTCATCAAGGCTGAGTGAGGAAAGGTCAACACCACTGCCAGCAGACTGGTAACGAATCTTCGTCTTGAATTCCACGCTCGAACGGGCGTTTTTTGTTGTCCATTTCGGTGGCCAGCTTGAAACTTCACTGGAGGCCTTAAAAGATGTATCGACCATCCATGCAAAGGGCAGCATCATCATGAGTGCCCCGCCTACAATCAGCAAATATATGAATACCTGCGTTAAAGTCTTTGAAGAAGTATTTTTCATTCTCCCACCTCAGCTCTCATAATGAACCCGTTTTTTGCCTAACCGGAACTGTATGAAAGTTAGCAGAAGTATTATTAAAAAGAGCATATACGCAGCCGCACTGGCTACACCCATCCTCTGTTCATCGTAAAACTTCTGGAAAACGTAATAAACCAGTGTCAATCCACTTTTGTTCACGGGCCCGGGCAATCCCTGATAAAGAATAAAGATCTGTGAAAAGATCTTAAAAGATCCTATCATTGTAATTATCATGATGAAGAAGGTTGTAGGAGAAAGTAAGGGCCAGGTGATGTATTTGAACTTTTGCCAGCTATTGGCGCCATCGACGTCGGCTGCCTCATAATAAGAGCGGTCTATATTTTGCAAGCCCGCAAGGAAGATCACCGTCGTGTACCCCAAATGCTGCCATACTGAGACAATGGCAATTGTTGGAATTGTCCACTTCTCTTCTTTGAGCCAGGCGATTTTGTTTATGTCAAACCAGGACAGAAAATAGTTTAGCAATCCAAATTGGTCATTGAACATCCATTGCCACACCAGAGAAACGGCAACAACCGAAGTAACAAAGGGAATGAAATAGGCTGTCCTGAAAAGATTTTTGAATCTGATGTTTCGGTTCAGCAAGAGAGCAATGATTAAAGCAAGAGCAATCTGCGTTGGGACAGATAAGATAACATAATACACGGTGTTGTAAATGGCTTTGAGAAAATCTGAGCTTTCCTTGGCAAGCTTAAAATAGCTGATCAGCTCATCACCGGATTTCGACAGCCAGAAGGCGACGACAAGGTAGAAAATTATAAACAATATCAATGTCGTCCAGCTTCTCGACCGCATCATAGCTATATGGTTATCCCTCTTGTAACGCCTTATGACGTAAAGGAAATAACCTATAAATACCAGTGACAGCACCAACCAAGATATAGAAAACCCCGGATTAGCCATTTTCACCACGTAGAACAATATGAAGAATACAAGCGATATTGTATAAAACAGTGAGAATTTTCTTTCTGGCCGGGAGTATTTCGTCATGCCAGCGGTAACATAAAATACGAGCCTGACAAAAAGCAATGCGCCAAGAGCATAAACCACTGTGTTGACGAAGGCATAGAAGAAATTCAGGCTAACAGGGTAAGACATTCTGAACAATTCCTTGTAATTTCCCAGCCCGATAAAGTATTTCTCCGCGCTGGTATAATCCCACTTGAAAAAACTAAGTACCAGCGAAAACCCTATGGGCCAAAAAACAAAGACTCCAAGCACAGCGATGGAAGGCAACAAAAACAGATAGGCTTGCAGGGTTTCTCGCCAGTATTTCTTGGAGTACTTGGTATATGCCATTTTAAACCCTCCCGGAAATCCAAAATAAACGTTACTTAAAATACCTGAGCGTTTTCAAAAGCCGTACATTTTCTTTCACATCATGAACTCTCAAGATATCGACTCCCCTGAAAAAGCAATAAGCGGAAACCGCGAGCGTTCCTTCTAAACGTTCTTCAGGTGGGAGGTCTAAAATATTTCCAATAAAGCTCTTTCGTGAGTGGCCAATCAGCACCGGAAAGCCTGCTGATTTGAACACTCCGATGTTTTTAAGCAATTCAATGTTATCTTCGAAGCGCTTACCAAAGCCTATTCCGGGATCCAACACCAAACTATGGGAATCGATACCCCGTTTTAAGGCGGCTCTTATCCTATCGAGCAAAAAGGAATTGACTTCATCTACCACATCTTCATAATAAGGGGCTTTTTGCATCGTCTTAGGAGTGCCTTTCATGTGCATAATCACAATAGCGGCACCAGATTCAGCAGCCAGATCCAGCATGTTTTCATCTCTGAACCCCGTTATATCATTGATTATATCAGCTCCTGCTTCCAACGCTTTCTTCGCGGTTTCTGGGTGGTAGGTATCCACAGAAATAAAAATCTGAGGATTAATCTCTCTAATAGCTTCAATAACCGGAACTACCCTATCAATTTCCTCTTCAACAGGAACAGGGTCAGCACCAGGACGAGAAGATTCACCACCGATATCAACAATGTCCGCCCCCGAGGAGCACATTTCAAGCCCAAGGGTTATCGCTTGCTCGATACCGCCAGCACGACTGTTCGCATAGAAAGAGTCTGGAGTCACGTTTACAACTCCCATTATAGCAATATCCTTTTCCAACACCCTTCCCCGTGCTATGAGCTTCACTTGATCACCTCATCTTCTTGAGAGTATCGATAAAAGCTTTAAACAAAGGGTGGGGATTCCCCACTTTTGATTTCAGTTCCGGATGGTATTGTACCCCAATGAAAAAGGGGTGGTTCTCCAATTCAACAGCTTCTACAAAGTCGGCTTTCGCAGATATGACCAGCTTCTCTTCAGCAGTTTTTTCTTCGGGTAAGGTAAAGAGCTGTTTAAACATTTCATAATTGACTTCATACCTATGCCTGTGCCTTTCGGAAATCACTTCTTGTCCATATATTTCATACAGTCTCGTGTTTTTGAACACAGGGGTTTTCTGCGCTCCCAACCTCATGGTACCTCCAAGGTGTAGAATTTCTTTTTGGGCCTCCATAAGATCAATTACCGGGTAAGGTGTATCGGGGTCGAATTCCGTTGAATTGGCACCTTCAAGCCCGGCAACATGCCTTGCATATTCTATTACCATAAGCTGCATTCCAAGGCATAACCCCAATGTTGGAATTTTATGTTCCCTGGCGTATTTTATCGCTCTTATCTTGCCCTCTATACCTCTCTTCCCAAAACCTCCAGGGATTATAATGCCATCATAGCTGGAAATAAAATATCCCAGCTCTTCGTCCGTCATTTCTTCCAGATTCTGAGCATCCAGAACTTCCGGTTTTTCCGCGCTGCACAGTAAAATGCTTTCAATAAGGCTCTTGTATGCGTCGTCCGTGCCAAGGTATTTCCCCACAATACCTATTTTCAACGGGTTAAAGCTTCTTGGGTAATCCCAATGAAATTCACCTGTAAGCGACAGATTAAGCGCTTTTGCAATTTTTTCGTGTATGCCAAGTGTGTAGAGTTTGTAGGGCACCTCATAAACGTTGCTCATGTCTGGGAGATTAAAAACCATCTCCTGGGGTACACCACCAAAGAGTGCGACTTTTTTCAAATCAGTGTTTGTAATCGAGGACTCGGATCTTATGGCAATCATATCGGGGTGTATGCCTATCTTTCTCAAAAGTTGTACGGATTGTTGTGAAGGTTTTGTTTTAAATTCATTTGTTGCCTTGAGATAGGGTACATAGGTAACGTGAATGAAAAAGAAATGCTCCCTGCCCAATTCAAAAGCCAGCTCCCTCACAGCTTCAAGGAATATTTCTCCTTCTATATCACCCACGGTTCCACCTATTTCAATCATAATAACTTGACCTTCAACGGATAGTATCCTTTCTTTTATTTCCGCGGTGACATGCGGGACCATCTGAACTGTTCCACCCAGATAGCGGCCTTCTCTCTCTTTGTCGATAACGGCTTTGTACACCTGTCCTGCTGTCATGTTATTAATTCTTTTCATGTTAGTTCCCAAAAATCTCTCATAGTGTCCAAGGTCAAGATCGGCTTCATAGCCATCTTCTGTTACGAATACTTCCCCATGCTGGTTGGGATTCATCGTGCCAGCATCTACATTGAGGTAAGGGTCTATCTTAAGAGCGTTTATTTGTATACCGCTTTCCTTAAGAACCCTGGCAACAGAAGCTGAAATAATTCCTTTTCCAATACCACTTAGCACACCGCCAGTAACTACAATGTACTTTTTAGTCATTCGCATCCCTCTCTATTCCAAGGATTTTTTTCACCCGTTTAATGTCCTGCGCATGTTCTTCATTTCCACCTGGTGTTTCGAGTATCAAAGGTCTTTTTAGGATTTCATCACTGGAGAGAAAGGCCGCAAATCCTTCTTCGCCAATATATCCATCACCGATTCTCTCGTGCCTGTCTTTTGCTGCCCCGAGGGGGTATTTTGAATCGTTGAGATGAATCATTTTGAGTTTTTCGAGGCCAAGCCAGTGATCAATTTCAGCGAGAAGTTTCTCGACCATTTCTCGCGAACGAATATCATAGCCACTATCAAAACCGTGGCAGGTATCATAGGTTATTCCTATCCGGTCAGCATAAGATGTTCTTTTTATTATCATTTTCAACTCTTCAATGCGGCTTCCGATGTTTCCACCCTTTGGTGCTACGTTCTCTAACAGGAGAACTACTTCTGTATCACCAATTGATGAAAGAACCTCGTCTATCCCCCTGGCTATTCGGTCAATACCGGTTTCAAGGCCTGTCCCAAGATGGCTACCAGGGTGAAAATTCAGGTATTTTAACCCAAGCATTTCGGTGATTGTTATTTCCAGCTTTAACAGTTCAATGGATTTATATCTAACTTCTTCCTTTGGACTGGCAAGGTTTATCAGATATCCGGAGTGCACCAAAGCATCTTCAGAACACAATTTTGTTTTTATCATCGCATCTTTGAACAGCTCAATTTTTCTCTCTTCAGGTAATTTTGCTCTCCACATCGACGGACTATGAGGAAAAATCTGAAAGCAATTTCCACCAATACCCAGTGTTTCCACGGGGACACGGTGATATCCCTTCGATGTGCTCATATGCGCTCCGATTTTCAGCATATTCCTTCCTCCTGAATCATTTCCCTTCGTCTTCACCGATCTTCAACAATGCCAAAAAGGCCGTCTGCGGAATGTTAACCCTGCCAATTTCTCTCATTCTCTTCTTTCCTTCGCGCTGTTTTTCCAGTAGTTTCATCTTCCTCGTTATGTCACCACCATAGCATTTTGCAAGGACGTCTTTCCTCAATGCCTTTATGTCACTTCGGGCTATTATACGCCCACCGGATTTCGCTTGAATGGGTATCTGGAATTGATGCTGGGGAATGAGATCTTTGAGCTTTTCAACAACTCGCCGGGCAACGGGGTATTCTTTGCTCCGATGCACGATGAAAGAAAGTGCATCCACCGTTTCGCGGTTCACCAGTATTGTGACTTTAACCACATCTGAAACCCGGTATCCCGTTATCTCATAATCCATGGACGCATAACCCCTTGAAATGGCTTTGAGCTTATCAAAAAAGTCGAACATTATTTCCGCCAGCGGGGCTTCAAATTTGAGAACAACCCGGTTCTTTCCGGCATTTTCCACCTCTTTGAATTCTCCACGCTTTTCAGAGGTGATGAATCCAATGAGGTTACCCATGTACTCAGAGGGTGTGATTATGCTCAAATTCACAAAAGGTTCCTGAATTTCTTCAATCTGAGATTCATCGGGGAATTTCGCTGGATTTGTGATATCCATAAATTCACCGTTTTTCAGCTTCACTTTATAAACGACATTAGGTGCCGTTAATATGCATGCTATCTCAAACTCCCGTTCCAGCCTTTCTCTTACAACTTCCATGTGAAGCAGGCCCAGAAAACCAACTCGAAAGCCAAAGCCCAGTGCCGGGGAATTTTCTGGCTCAAAAACAAGAGCGGCATCATTCAGCTTCAGCTTTTCAATGGCTTTCCTGAGTTCTTCGTAATATTCCGGCAATCCCGGGAACAATCCTGCATAAACCATGGGCTTTATCTCCTTGAACCCGGGCAATGGGGAAGAAACAGGATTCGTTGCAGAAGTTATGGTATCACCGATCTTCGCGCTGTCAACATTCTTTATGCCAGCGATAAGGTATCCGACTTCACCAGCCCCAAGATTGCCTGTGGGGATAAGCTCGGGCGCGAAAATACCCACTTCAGTAACCTCGAATTCTTCCCCTGTGCTGAACATCATTATTTTATCTCCTACTTTGATCTCGCCGTCTACCACCCTCGTGTGTATGACGACCCCCCTATATTTATCGTATTCAGCATCAAAAATCAGGGCTTTAAGTGGAGCGTTTAGTGTGCCGGAAGGGGCTGGAATATTGCTTACAATGGCTTCGAGGATTTCAGGAACTCCCTGACCCGTCTTTCCGCTGGCGTAAATACAGTCATCGGCCGTGAACCCGATCAGGTCCTCCAGTTCTGAAACCGTTTCCTCTATATTGGCATTGGGCAAATCTATTTTGTTTATAACCGGGATTATTTCCAGATCGTTGTCAAGGGCAAGGTAGGTATTCGCGAAGGTTTGGGCTTCAACTCCCTGACTTGCATCTACAAGAAGGATGGCACCTTCACAGGCAGCTAGACTACGGGAAACTTCATAAGAAAAGTCCACGTGCCCCGGGGTGTCAATGATGTTTATCTCGTATTCGCTGCCGTCTTCAGATTGATATAGTATCTTCACAGGTGTTGCTTTTATTGTTATTCCACGTTCGCGTTCAATGTCCATAGTATCAAGGTATTGCGCTTTCATCTTCCGCTTCTCTATGGTGTGTGTGTATTCCAAAATTCTATCCACGAGCGTCGTTTTCCCATGGTCTATATGCGCGATTATTGATATGTTTCTTATTCGTTCCTTCTTGTACATTGCGACTCCTCCCGCCAAATCTTACTTGTACAATAGATTTTATCAGATTTGCTACAAGTTGGCTGCGACTTCTATGAGACAAGAGCGTTAACCGGAATAAACGGCATAAAAAAACAGGGGAGTTAACTCCCCTGTCGGTAACTTCGAATCTATTTTTCGCCTATAATTTCTTTCACAAAATTCGGGAGCGCAAAAGATGCTTTGTGAATTTCCGGGTTGTAGTATTTTAATTCGCTTTCAAATGGAGCCACCTTTTCGGGATTATAGTCATTAAGGGGGTGGTACTTCTTTGAAGCGTAGGTATAACTCCACATACCGGATGGATAAGTTGTCATGAATCCCATATAGAGCTTGGTGATGGGAAAAACCGAAGAGATTCTGCTGTGTGCAATGGCCACCCAGCCTTTATCGTAGAAGGGGTCCTCGGTCTCGGCTGAAAAGACGCCGTCTTCCTTTAGGGCTTTATAACAATTCTGATAAAATTCTTTGGTGAAAAGATGCCCGCCTTCACCAGCGGTAGGATCTGTGGAATCGATTATTATGGCATCAAAATAGTCGTTGAACTGTTTGATGTATTCAGCGCCATTTTTGTTTACAATTTTCGCTCTCGGGTCATCAAATCCCACAGAAGTTGGCAGATACTTTCTAGCCGCTTCTATCACATGAGAATCAATTTCACAAAGTATGGCCTCTTCAATGCTGGGATGTCTCAAAACTTCTCTCAGGCTTCCGCCGTCTCCTCCACCTATGATGAGGACTTTTTTCGGTTCTGGGTGCATAAACAGCGGAACGTGCACGAGCATTTCATGATACATAAATTCATCGACTTCCGTCATCATTGTAATACCATCAAGGGCAAAAACCATTCCGAAATCTGGATGTTCGAAGATGTCAATTCTCTGATATGGACTTTGGTATGAATAAACCAACTTCTTCATCTTCATGAAGATTCCCGTGTTTCCACCCGTGTAGTATTCCATATACATCAAATGATTCAATGTTCTCAATTCTCTTTCGGGTTTATTGACCATAATATTTCCTCCTCACTCTCATTGCTCGATCTTATGCGGGGCGTTATCGGGAATGCCAACCTCTGAATATATGCCCCTGAGATGTTCAGATACATCAGTTCTTTCAGCTTCGAGTTTTATTCTCAAGTATTCGAAAGCTTTCCATGGATTAACCTCGTCTCCGCAGGTGAACAGGTCAACAGCGGCATATCCATATTCAGGCCATGTGTGAATTGTGAGATGAGATTCTGCGATAACGACAACGCCGCTTATGCCGTGAGGGAGAAACCTGTGGAAAGAAGAATCAACAATAGTAGCTCCGGCCACCTCAGCAGCCTCTCGCATTGATTTTACCACGTGGTCAAGGTCATCGAGTGTCTCCGGAGAACACTCATAAAATTCCGCCACCAGGTGACGGCCCAGAGCCCTGACTTTTTTCACTTATACTTCCCTCCATATATCAAAAATTAAGACCCCCCCGTTAGGGTAAGGTCATTTAATAATTTGCACATTGCGTAAAGCATTATAATTTTTTTTGCTCCCAAAAGTCAAACACTGATTGTAAAAACCTCGTTAACAGGTGTAACGTCCCTATGGTAAAATCAGGTTCGAAAACTTCAAAATGCAGGAGGTTCGTAAATGTTTTTCAGACAAGATATGGGAATAGACTTGGGTACAGCTAATACACTTGTTTTTCTGCGAGGAAGTGGAGTGGCAGTCAACGAGCCTTCGGTTGTTGCCATTGATTCAGCTTCACAGCAAATTCTGCAAGTTGGGCTTGAAGCAAAGCGGATGGTCGGGAAAACACCTGCCAGTATCATTGCTATCAGACCTTTGAAAGATGGCGTAATTGCGGACTATGATATTGCGCTTGCCATGGTGAAATATTTCATAGAACGTGCTTCCACCAGATTCACCCTTCTGAAGCCGAGGGTTGTGATAGGTGTTCCTTCGGGTGCAACAGAAGTTGAAAGAAAAGCCTTAACAGATGCGGGCATAGAAGCCGGGGCAAAAAAAGTTTTCCTGATCGAAGAGCCTATGGCAAGTGCCATAGGTGCAGGGCTTGACGTTGAGGAACCCAATGGAAATATGATTGTAGACATCGGAGGGGGAACTACTGAAATCGCAGTAATTTCTCTTGGCAGTATCGTTTTGAGTAATTCCATTCGGGTTGCAGGTGATGAACTCGATGAATCTATTGTGCAATATATAAAGGATAAATATCGTCTCGCAATTGGCGAAAAAACAGCTGAAAGAGTGAAAATTGAGATAGGGAACGTCATTGACTCAGAAGAGTTCAATTCCCTTGATACGGAAGTTATCGGACTCGATCTGAACACCGGATTGCCCAAAAAAGTCACAGTCAAAGGCACTGAAATAAGAGAGGCAATAAGCGAGCCTGTTAGCAAGATAGTAGAAGCGGTAAAAATCGCAGTTGAAAGCACTCCTCCAGAGCTTGTTTCGGATGTCGTTCGCCATGGGATAACCATAGCCGGTGGCGGCTCCCTGTTGAAAGGCATGAAAGAATTGCTGGAAACTGAAACAGGCATCTCAGTCAACATTGCCGAAGATCCGCTGACCTGTGTTGCGCGGGGTGCTGGAAGTGTGCTCGAAAAAGTTTCCATCCTTGAAAGGCTTTCCAAGGGGAACTGAGTTTGAAGAAACTTGAAATCCTTGTGGCACTGCTTTTTGGATTGATACTCATATTCAACTTCTTCCAGGTAGCTGGAATCAACGCGCAGTTGAGATCATGGCTCTTTGAACTGTCAGAGCCATTGTTGGTGTTGCGCAGTGAAGTTGCCAACATCTATTCTAAAATCACGGATAGCAATGCTGTTCAGTTTCCTGAAATCGACTTTCACAGTTTCTGTTCGACCGTTGTTGATTTGCCATTAGCTGTGGGTTTTTACAATCATTCTTTTGGCAACGACGTGATTCTGGATTCTGCCGCAACACCTATGGAAAAAAGCCCGGTCATTTCGCTCAAGAGTAAAAGGCTTTCAGGGATAGTGGTGAAAGGCTGGAAAAACAGTGTACTGGTTGAACCCATAAGAAATCTGTCTTTTCAACTCCCGGCCGTTGCTATGCAAGATCCTTACAACGTTGAAATTGAGGGTATAATTTTTTCAAAGGGAAGGAATTTGTATTTTCAAACTTTTGACCCGGTTGAACTTATTTCAGGAGATAAAGTGTTCCTCTCTCCTGAAATGGAGGGATTTGGTTATTTTTACTCCCTCGAGGCTACTTACATAGGCGACATATTAGCTCCTATGCCCGATGGTTATCTCATCAGCCACGAAGAGATGGGTCCTGGATATTACGTGTTTCTGGAGGCGGAAAGATGAAACTGTTGTACATATTATTACCCCTGCTTGTATATTACGATCTGAGTTTCTACGATATCTTGCCTCTGTTTCCGGTATATTTGCCTATTATAATATCTTCAGAAAGTGATCCGGTCTCTTTGGGGATTCCATTGGCTATAGCTTTTTTCTTTGCCGTGAATCTTGGGAGTGTCGTTCTGCTTTTGCTGCTCGCCTTATCCATAGTGATAAGCAATTACCTTTTCCACTCCCACCTCAAGAAGAACTTATCATTGTTCCTCTCTACTTCCCTGTTCACAGGAATTGCCAGTTTTTATCTTAAGGTATGGTATCTTGCACTGATTCCACTTATTATAATTACCCTCTTCAGGGAGAGGAAACATGAACTTCAGGCGAAGTGATCTTCTAATTATCGCGTTTTTTGTTGTTGTGGCACTATTCACTTTCAGATTGGCAGAGCTGCAATTGCTACAACACGAAAAGTATCAGGCGGAAGTTGACAAAATAAGCACCAGAAAAGTGACATTACCCGCTGAAAGAGGTAAAATCCTTGATCGCAATGGAATCGTTCTTGCGTGGAATTCTCAGTATCAGGTGATACGGAAAAACGTTACATTTTTCGGCACGAATACCAGGGAGAAACTTTTAGATGTTTTTTCAGAGGAAGAAGACCCGAAAAAAGTCCTGAGAAAGCTCGAAGTAACAGGCGAAGTAAGTTTAAACTTGTCTCCTGACAAACTCTACAAAGCAAGGGCAATTCCGGAAATATCTATCGCGTCCAAGGCAGCAAGAAGATATGTTCAAAATCCGGGCATTTCCCATGTGTTGGGGTATGTAAATACAGAAGGGATTCCTCAAAGAGGTATAGAAAAGGAATACAACCATCTGTTAACCGGAAAGCCAGGCGAAAGAGTAACGCTGGTCAACAGTTTTGGTGAAGAAGTTTTCACAAAAAGCGAAATCCCGGCACAAAAAGGAGAAGATATCCAGCTTACTCTGGATGCTTCTTTGAGTCAGGCAATCTACGATATTTTCAAGAGCACAGGGCAGCTGGGTACCGCTATTGTTATGTCCAATACCGGTGAAGTGTTAGCTATGGTTTCTTATCCTTCTTATGACCCAAACTTGTTCCCTCGAGGGATTTCCAGCAAGGATTGGCAGCAATTGAGGTTCGACCCTCAATCACCCCTCCTGAATAGAGCTGTCAACCCATATTCTCCGGGCTCGGTTATCAAACCCTTTGTTTCCATGGTAGCCTTGAAAACCGGGGTTTCTCCTGATGCTACTTTGAACTGCACTGGAAGCTATCAGTTTAAAGATTCAGAGGGACATACTCTTTCCATATTCAGAGATTGGTATCTATATGGCCATGGTATCGTTGATTTGAAAAAGGCTATCACAGTTTCCTGCAATGTCTACTTCTACCAGTTGGGTCTTCAGCTGGGTATAGATACTCTTTCAAAATACGCACATCTCTGGAAAATCTTCGACAGGACAGGGATAGACCTTCCTGCTGAAATGGCTGGTGTGTTTCCAGATCCTGAATGGAAGCTGAAAACATATAACCAACAGTGGTACCCGGGAGATACCATTCTCAGTTCAATAGGACAGGGTTATGTACTGGCAACTCCACTTGAAATAGCAAGGCTAACGGAGATCATTGCAAATCGAGGTCAGGTATTCCCCCCCCATTTTGTAAATTCTGAAACTTCATCCGCAACAATAGTAAAACTATCTTCCAAAAACTGGGCTGTTCTTGTAAATGCAATGGAAGAAGCCGTAACAAAGAAAGGCCATTCTCCAGCTGATGAAGGAACAGCATATCATGCCTTTTTGGGCTTTGGGCATGAAGTTGCCGGAAAAACGGGGACTGCGGAAACAAACAGCACCCCCCATTCATGGTTTACGGGCTTCTCGCCTGTGAAAAAGCCACAAATTATCGTTACCGTTTTTGTGGAAAACGGAGGATACGGATCAACGGTCGCCGCCCCGATTGCAAGAAAAATCTTCGATTATTACTACAACGAACATGATTAGTTTCGGATTTTAAACAAGAGTCAACGAAGTCCAGCATAGTTGCTGCAAAGCAACTTTTGCTTTTTCGATTCTCAGTTCTTGGCTCTCGGTTAATTCATAATAGATAGCTGGCCTTTCTTAAGCTGTTGAGGATTTCCTTTTATCCAGCCCATATGATAACATCTTCTTGGACCCCATGTTATTTTTATTCCATGGTATTACCATTGGTTCTTTGGAGATCCATTTTTCGAGTTTTCCTATAACGGATTGGGTATAATGGAGATAATCAATTACAAGGAGATGATACTGTGAAAGTACAGGACTCTGCGTTCCTGCTAAAAGTGAAACCCCTGCTCAAGAGGCTGATTTCAGAGCTTTCAAAAGATTACGATTATGTATCGGTTCTAGGAACAGATGTGTCGGGGAAGAGCTATTCGGTGCTTACAACCGGTATTTCCCTTTCGGATTCCAACTGGACGGAAAGAGGTTTCGTTGTAAGGGTTTTCAACGAGAGCATTTATTCAGAATACTCTTTCAATGAACTCTCCGAAGAAAATTTTAAGCAGGTGCTGAACAACATAAGAGAAGAAACAGAAAAAAGCCTTAGAAACAGCAAAGCCAAAGGCTTTCACACGGGAAAATATCCATGTGTTATGGAAGAGAAGATTGTAAAACATTTTAATGGTGATGTGGTCACTCCCCTTGAATTCTCCAGGCCTTCCGAGATAATCGAAAAATTGACATCCATTAAAGATAAGGCTTATGAATATACTGATTTGCTGGTTAACTTTATGGCCGCTTACGAAGGCGTTACGGTTTCAAAATTATTTATTTCACCAAACAAGGACCTCATGCAATCCTATATGTGGTCCCAGGGTTATACATATGCCATAGTGCGAAAAGAAAGCAACACGCGCTACGGGTATAAAAGCTATTCAGGTCTTAAGGGAACGGAACTCATTGATGAAATGAGTAAAGATATCAAGGAAGTCGTTGACAAGGCTGTAATGCTTCTTGACGCTGTTCCAATTGAGCCCGGTATGTACGACGTAATATGCTCTCCAGAAGTTGCTGGCCTTATTGCCCATGAAGCTTTTGGGCATGGCGTGGAAATGGATATGTTTGTAAAAAACCGTGCCAAAGCGGTGGAATACCTGAATAAACCCGTGGCATCCAAGCTCGTCGAAATGCACGATGGTGCCAGGGCTGCTGAAGAAGTTTCCTCGTATCTTTTCGATGATGAAGGAACACTGGGAACAGATACGACTATCATAAAGGAAGGGATACTCCTCACAGGGATTTCTGACTTGCTTTCTGCACTGAAGCTTGGCACAAAACCCACCGGAAACGGAAAAAGAGAGTCTTTTGAGAGAAAAGCCTATACGAGAATGACGAATACATTCTTCTCTCCCGGAAACGACTCGCTTGAAGAGATGATAGCCTCTATCGAACATGGTTATCTTCTTGAGGACTATTACAGTGGTATGGAAGATCCAAAAAACTGGGGAATTCAATGTATGATAGCCTACGGCCGTGAGATAAGAAACGGAAAATTTACCGGCAAGATCGTTTCGCCTGTTGTTATGACCGGGTATGTTCCTGACTTGCTGCAATCCATTTCCATGATATCAGGCGAATTGCGGCTATCGGGTTCCGGCGCCTGTGGCAAGGGGCACAAAGAATGGGTGAAAGTTTCTTCCGGTGGTCCATACATCAAAGCAAAAGCGAGGTTAGGATAATGTTGAGAAAAATCAAAAAGGCACTTGAGAGCACAAGGGAAATATCCGACTGGAAAGTCATCGAAACCATAAAAGAAGGACACGAACTCTACTTTATCAGGCAGGAACTGGATATGAACAGGGCAAAGAATGTCAGTTCCTACAATGTTACGGTCTATCGCGATTTTGAAGAAGCTGGAAAGAAATTCAGAGGTTCAGCACAGACAACCATACATCCTGGCATGTCCGAAGGAGAGGTTAAAAAGCGCATAGAGGAAAGCACTTTTGCAGCGGGCTTTGTAAAGAACAGGCCCTACCCCATTGCCGAGCCTTCAGAAGCTAAAGGCAGCATATCGTCCGGACTTCAAAAAGGGGAAATCTCTGACTGGATAGTTGAAATAGCTTCAGAGGTTTTTTCGCAGGATACAAAGAAAGGAGCTTATCTGAATTCCACAGAAATTTACCTGACAAAAGTGCATACGCATATTCTCAATTCCAGAGGAGTTGACGTTCAATTTGATGCTGTAAGGGCGTTCATCGAGCTCATCGTGACGGCAACGGGTGAAGAGGAAGTGGAACTATATCATCAATTGAGGTTTTCAGATTATAGGCCAGGCTCCATTTCAAAGAAAGTGACTGAATTTCTCGAAGAAGCCCTGAACCGTGCTCAAGCGAAGCCCACTCCCGCGCTGGGGACAGCCCCTGTCCTGTTAGTCTCAGAACCCGCAGAGGACTTTCTGAGTTACTATGTGGATAATGCCAGTGCCAGGGCTGTATACGAAAAAATATCCACATTTAAGATCGGCGAAAGTGTTCAGGGAGATTTTGTTGGTGATGGAATTACAATAACACTTGACCCCTTTATGCCGGAGTCTTACTATTCCGCTCCATATGATGGTGATGGCTTTGCACTAAACAGGGAACAGATAATAGTGAATGGAAAATTATTAAAATACTGGGGAGATGTGCGTTATAGCCATTATCTTGGCGTTGAACCCACTGGAAACATCCACAATTTCTCCGTAGAACCGGGAAAAAATACCCTTGAGACACTCCGTGAGGGGCCTCATTTAGAGGTTGCGTTATTCTCTGCTTTTAATGTGGATAGCGTTACAGGTGATTTCGGTGGAGAAATCCGCCTTGGCTGGTACTGTGATGGTAAAGAGAGATATCCAATAACTGGAGGGTCTATAAGCGGTAACATAAACAAGGTTCAAAAAGAACTGCTCCTTTCGAAAGAGACTCAAAAGTCTAAAAGATATACAGGCCCGAAAGCTGTAAAACTGTTGAATGTTTCCGTTTCTGGAATTAATAAGTAGAATTGAGCATAATATTCTAACTTAGCCAGCGATATGAAACCACAGGTTGATGATGTTTATTTTAGTCTTTCAGTGATAAGATTTGTTTGATGAGACGTTTAAACCTGAGGCTTTCATATCGCTTTTTTAAGCCTGTGCCCAAAGGAGGGGGACCTTATATGAAATGCCTTTCAAGGTTCTTGATATTTTTAATTCTTACATTAGCCGTTGTTGGTGTAGCGTTAACACCGATCACCTTGGAAAAGAACGGCGCCCAGTTTCTTTATTTTGAGGAATGGCTGGAAAAGTTCACCCCGGAGGCTTCTATGCTTGTTACTGTCAATAAAAATGTCGACGGTGACACTATCTCCATTGATTACCAGGGAAGAACTGAATATGTAAGATTTATCGGGGTAGATACGCCTGAAACAGTCCATCCTAAAAAGCCTGTCGAATATTTCGGGAAAGAGGCATCTGAGTTCACAAAGACAATAATGCCCGAAAAAAGTACCATAGCGATAACCACAGGCAATGAAGACAGGGATAGCTATAATAGGCTTTTAAGATATGCCTGGTTCTCCGTTGATTATAAGAGTAAGGAATTTTGGGTTCTCCACAATCTTGTTTTGATCTTGAACGGATATGGCAAAGCATATACTTACTTTCCCTTTAGAAAAGATTACATGGACGCTTTCATTTTTGCGGAAGATTATGCGATGAAGAACTCTCTCGGCATGTGGAAAGATCCCTCAAGAATTGGAATGCCCGCAATTTTCACGCCAGCAAAGCAAGAAAAATTGATTTCTATTTCCGATGCAAAGCGGTTGCCAGATTATCAGGTAGTTGAAGTTGAAGGAGTTGTAACGGTCCCACCTGGAGCCTTTGATATCAATATTCTCTTTATTCAGGACGAAACCGCAGGTGTGAACATATACGGTAATGGAGTCGATCTCAGCACGTTGGGCATTGAAGCTGGTGATCGTGTCAGAATCAAAGGTATGACATACACACATCGCAAAAACCGTGAAATAACGGTAAACATACCTTCGGCAATAACAGTTCTTGGCAAGTCAGAGGTTCCTGAACCGTTGGTGATCAAGACAAACCAAATAAACGATACAGCATTGCAGGGTTTATTGGTTATTACAACAGGTAAGTTAGTCAAAGAAGATCCTCCAAAGTATTACATAGACGACGGAAGTGGTGAAGGCATTGTATATATCAGAACGAATACGGGCATTAATCTTACCAAAGTAAAACCCGGAAGCGAAATAACAGTAACCGGAGTATTGGGACAATACGAGTGGCTGCATGAACTCTGGCCAAGATGGCCAGAAGATGTCATCACAGAAGATTTCGATCCGCCTATCATCACCATGTGCACGCTTCAATCTACAAATGTACTCGATGTTGTCTTGAACGAGCCCGTAATGCCTGAATCTGTAATTCCAAACAAAACGATAAGGCTCAGGGGAAACCAGATACTTCGTGCAGAGCTTTCTGAAAACAGCAGGATTATTCGGCTAACTCTGCAATCAGAAACCGATTCGGGAGCTGTCTATCTCTGGGGTGTAAAAGACCTTAAAGGAAATATGCAAAACATTTTCAAATACACCTATTCACTCAACAGAGAGAAGCGAGTCCTCTTTGATGAAGGTCATGGCCAAACCGCAGGTAATGCTGATTGGACGATTGATGGCGCTTATTCCGATTTTGCCGATGCGCTCAAGGAAAAGGGCTATCTCGTTGATAAAACCGTTGTTCCTTTTGACTATTATTCACTTGCTCAATACGATGTTCTGGTCATTCCTGAACCAAATCAGCCTTTTGATAAAACCGAAATTGACGCTCTTCTGAAATATGTCAGGGAAGGCGGAAGCGTTTTCTTCATAGCCGATCATGGTGGAGCAGACAGAAATAGGAACGGTTGGGATGCGGTAAAAGTCTTTAACCAGTTTGTCCCAAATACATTTGGCATCAGTTTTGACGGTAACGATCTTGTAATTACACCTGATAGGGAAATCGAAATGACGCCATTAACCGAAGGGATTGAAGAAGTAGGTCTCTGGAATGGTTGCACTATTACTTTAACAAAACCGGAAATACATGTCGCGGCTAAAGCTTACGGAAAACCATATGTTGTTTACGGATCATATGCTAACGGGAAATTCGCTGCAATTGGAGATAGTTCGCCCTTCGATGATGGAACTGGAACTCCCTGGAAAATGCTCTACAACGGCTGGTTTATGTACGATGACAGCAAGCTTGCTTTGAATGTCGTTGACTGGCTTTCAGATTAGGGACAAAAGATCAATACTGTTGTAGGTTTATTTCTCACTGAGACAATATCCAATACGTAATTAGTGGGAACTTTCCGATGCAAGCATTACAAGCATTGTAGCGGAAAGTTCCTTCAGTTTACTGTCTTTCTCAACCCATTCATCTCTTGTCGGTAAACTCAATGCCAGCAACAAATATTTCTTTATGCGTTTTGGATCTTTCACGCGTTCATAAAGCAGGGCGAGTTTAACACAGGCTTCAATATCATTAGGATCTACTTTCAGAGCCTTTTGAAAGTAAATCTCTGCTAATTGGTAATTACGGATTGGCCAGGGAGATTGCATATATTTGTCTCCCATAGCAATCAAAGGTCTGGGGTCATCAGGTAGTAATTCAATAGCCTTTCCCATGTAAAAATCGAATTTCTTTAAAAGATAAAGGGATTTTCTTTTTTCAGCTAACCTTCCAATCGCATCTCCCGCAACAAAATAAGCATAATGACATTCAAATCTTGTGATTGATAAACATGCATAATCCATAGCCTTTTCCAAGGCTTTTACCCGTTCCTTTTCTTTGCCCCAGATTCCCAATTCCCGGTAACAGTCTGCCAGTAGTGTTAGCAATTTTGGAGATGAAAGAGTTTTCTCCCCTTCTTCCAGAATCTCCAAAATTTGAATCATTTTTGTAGCATCCTCGCTGGAGCGGGCTACAACGAATCTCGAATATAGTTCTTCATAATCCAGGCTAAGAGCAAGTGACGCTGTATACAAAAAGCAATATATGGTGATGATAGCGATTCTTTTCATATCAACCCCTTTTCCTGCGAGAAAGAGCCTTTTGAAAAATTCATTTTCTTCTCAAACCATTCAAGCGTATCTTCAACGGATTCTTTAATGGGTCTTGGATTATACCCTAACTCTCTGGATGCTTTTTCATGCGTAAAATTGTAATATCTATGAAGGGTATGAAGAGAGTAAAAAGTAAATCTTGGTTTTGAATCCGATAACCAATAAAATAGCGTCATTGCCGCTGCAATGGGATACATGAGCGCCTCCGGCAAAAAGAATACCTTTTTTCTTTTCATAGCGCTGCAATTATTCAGCATAGCCACTAATTTCCTCATCGTTATCGTATGGCCACTGAGTATATATTTTTCTCCCGATTCTCCTTTCTTCCAGGCTTTTACAATTCCATCTGCTACATCCCGAACATCCACAAAGTCAAAGCATCCATCGACCGCTATGCGAAATTTTCCTTTTAAAAAGTCTTCAAACAACTTTCCCATTTCAGAACCCCTGTAATCATATGGCCCTATGACACCACTTGGGCAAAGAATGACAGTATCAAGACCCCGGGAAGCCGCTTTTTCTACTTCCATGCCAGCTATTGCTTTTGATTTTCCGTAACATCCATATACTTTCTTTGCGTTGAACTCGAAATTCTCGTCGATCGTAGCACCTTTTTCAGGCTCGCTCAATGCATGAACGGAGCTCACATAAACAAGCCTTTTAACCCCAGCTTTTCGACAGGCAGTGATAACGTTTTTGGTGCCTTCCACATTTACCCTGTATACGCGCTTCTGAAAAAAGGGCATTATAGTGATTATCCCGGCAAGATGAAATACTGCCTCTGCTCCGTCAAATGCTCTAACGAGCCCATCAGAATCAAGAATGTCCATCGGTATCAGTTCAACGGGAAGGTTACTTAGAGCCTTGAGATCATCTCCGGGCGCAAATAAAGCTCTGACGGAAATGTGGTCTTCAACAAGCTTTCTCACCAACACATTGCCTATATGGCCTGTCGCACCGGTAACTACTACCATGCGATCACATCCCTCATATTCATATAGAGATACCATATTTTATCACATTAATTAAAATATTAAAATATTTATATATAGAACTATTTATAAATTTAAAGACTTAAAAGAAGTTTTGTGAAAAACTTCAAAGGGCAGAAGATATGCTTTATGGAAGAAATTACAATTTTTCTATGAAAGTGATAGGTTCTTTGCTTTCAATTGGGATATGTCTTTCGTTGAAGAATTTTGAGAGAGAAGCGAATTTTTCAATTTGCGAAGTGAGTGTAGCTTTAACCGATGCCCCATAGTCAATTTCGGCAACGTTGAAATCCTTTTCCTTATGGTATTTTCCAGAGAAGAAATTCCAGGTGCTATAATCCATTTCTACCACGAACCTTATTCCGGGGCAGTATTTCCCCTTTTCACCATTCTCGAGAGTTCTTTGGGCAGTGAATTTATAGGCATCTATAAGCCCTCTGATTCCGAGTTTTACTCCACCGAAGTATCTCGTAACCACCACAGCAACATTGGTCATATCAAGAGACTCGACAGCTGAGAAAATAGGACGACCGGCGGAACCATGAGGCTCGCCGGCGTCAGAGAAATTGAACTTTATTCCGTTTTCATTTACTTTATAAGCCCAGCAGTTATGGGTTGCATCTTTATACTGCCGAGAGATTTCTTTGATGAATTCTTTTGCTCTTTGTTCCGTCGTACAATGAACTGCGTGTCCCAGAAAAATCGAACGTTTAATGTTGGTCTTGAATGTTGCATTGGATATCAGGGATAGATAACAGTCCACTTTCACTCACCTTTCATGAGTTTGTTGATAAAGTCCATTTCAGAACCAAGTATGAATTTAGATTTCTCGAGTGTGTTCTCATAAACATCCATTCTCTTCCAGAAGTCATAGAAATCTGGATCAAGCGAAAAGGCTTCTGCATAGATCGATAATGCGGAAGCGTCACCGGTTCCCTTAAGGATTTCAGAGGTTTTTTCAGCTTCAGCGAGCGTTATTGTAACCGTTTTATCAGCATCGGCTCTGACCATGTTGGCTTCCTTTTCACCTTCTGCTCTGATCAAAGCTGCCTCTTGATATCTTTCGGATTTCATCCGGTTGAATACAGCCGTCATGTTTTCCTGAGGAAGGTTCGCCCGTTTTATCCGAACGGCAACGATTTGTATGCCAAAATCCAGCATTTCGGAAGCTGATTGAGAGGTAACCGTATCAAGTATTACAGGGCGTTTTTCAGAAATTACCTCCTCAAAATCCATATTCGCAATGATATTCCGGACTTTGGAGTAAACCACATCATCGATTCTCGTTTGAGCAATATCAATAGTTTTCATCGATTTAACGAATTTTACGGGATCCACGATTTTCCACAGGGCATAAGTATCGACTAAAAGCGTCTTCTTGTCCTTGGTGAAGATCCTCTCTGCGGGAACATCGTAAACGAGTAGCCGTTTTTCAAAACGCACGACATTATCAATAAAAGGCTGTTTCATATACAACCCAGGTTCTGTATTCACCTTAACGATTTCACCGAACCTGAGCACTACTGCCTGCTCTGTCTGGTCAACAACGTAAAAGAAACCAGGGAGAAGGATCAAGGCAATAATAAAGATTATGACTAATGCAATCAAAAGCTTCATATCATTTCCCCCCTTCCATTAATGGGAGGTTTAGCAGCTTCAACACTCCAGAATCACCGGTTATGACGTACTTTTCACTGCTACTCAGGACATTATTCAGCATTTCAAGATATAGCCTTTTCTTGGTGATCTCAGGGGCTTTTTCGTATTCCCTTAAGATACTCTTGAATCTCTCCGCCTGTCCAAAAGCTTTCAAGTACTTTTCCTGCGCGTAGGCTTCGGCTTCCCTCAGCATTTTCGCGGCATTTCCCTCAGCTTTTGGAACCACATCGTTCTTGTACTCTTCGGCTTCGTTGATGAGTTTCTGCTTGTCCTGCTTTGCATTGTTCACATCATCAAAAGCGGCAATGACCTGTGATGGTGGGCTGACTTCCTGTAGATAAACGTTTTTCACTGCGATGCCGGCGTTGATCTTTTCAAGTTCTTCACGGATTCGTTCTGCGGCTTTATTGGAAATGCTTTCCCTTTGCACTGTGAGGATATCGTTGATTCCCACTGCCGCAACTTCTTCTCTCATAACGGCTTCCGTCGTAAAGCGCACTATTATTGACGGATCCACGAGGTTAAAAGCAAATTTTTCTGGATTGAGGACATAGTACTGGACGACAGCTTCGACATAAACTATGTTGCCGTCATTTGTGAGCATAAGGGCTTCATCCTCGTAGGATCTGTAACTCCCTGCTGTAATCGTCCTGAAGCCGATTTCCTCTTTTCGAAGAGCTGATGTATTCACTTTTACAACGCTCTCTATTGGCGCTGGTAAATGGTAATGCAAGCCAGGCCCAACCGACACACGGTATGCGCCAAATCTTTTTACAAGCCCAATCTCTGCTGGTCCTACCAGGAAAAATCCCGATAGAAAATAAACCGCAATAATAACCAAAACTATGAGCCAGATAAAACCAACTGTGAGTTTTAGTGACGGTCTTTTTCGCGGTGTCTCAAAATCTTCATTGAATTCATCAGGCATATGATCCCCCCTTCCATATTTCTACCTCTGTTTCAAGTTTAACATCATAGGTCAAATAAACAAGCTCCTGTACCTTCTCTATTAACCTCACCACATCCTCCTGAGTTGCATTGCCTCTGTTTACAATAAAACCCGCATGCTTTCTGGAAATTTCAACTCCACCAACTCTCAAACCCTTGAGGCCCAGAGCTTCGATTGTTGTTCCCACATAAAAATCATTTCTTGGACGCTTAAAGGTGCTTCCTGCACTTGGCTGGTCAAGGGGTTGCTTCTCCAGCCTTCGTTTCAACACAAGTTCCATCTCCCTGATTACTTTTTCCGGCTTAGCGTAGTCAAATTTCAGGATAGCGCCCAATATTACGTAATCACGTAACGAGCTATGCCGATATGAAAACTCAATCTCTTCCGCCTTTAAGGACCTCACATTTAAATCATTATCAAGCACTGTTACTTCTTCAACCAGATTGCCTATTTCACCGCCGAAAGCGCCGGCGTTCATGAACAGCGCGCCTCCAAGACTTCCAGGAAGACCCGAGAGAAACTCAAGACCAGAAAGGCCACGAGAAGCGACCAATCTTAAAAGGCGTCTGACGCTCATTCCGCAGTCAAAAGCCACTTGATTTCCGCTGAATTCTATACCGGTGAGCGCCTTTGTGCTGACAACAATACCGTGGAAGCTTTCGGGCGGGATTACATTGGATCCCCCACCCAGAATTTTATATTTTATTTCTCTTCCTTTGAGTATATTGAGAGCCTTTATAAAAGCTTCTGTTGTTTGTGGAAAGACAATCGCCTGTGCCGGTCCACCTATTTTTATGGTTGTGTATTCGGAGAGTTCAGCATTTAAACGAATCTGACAGCCGGCAAGGTAGAGCTCTTCGAAAAGTTCAGTCTCCATTTTTCTCGTTTTCCTTTCTCCAAATGTACAGCTTTTCCAGGATTTCATCACCCTTTTGTAGAGTACCAAGCACTTCCTTGAATTCAGGTCTGTCCATTAGCAACGATTGAATTCCTTCCAGCACAAAGGCTTTTGTCCCTTTATCAAGACCTTCTTTGGAGTAGAGCTTAACCAGTGCTTTTAGAGCTTTCATGGATTTCGTGTGGCTTAACGCCATTATCAGCTGGTCTATGAATTCCTGATTCTCGCTCTCTTCGAGAAACAGTGTAAGAACGTCTACAACCCTTTCACCTTCTCCGAGTTTTGCCAGGGCTTCATAAATAACAACTTGTGCATTTTCGTCATCATAGAATTGAAGTAAGGAGTAAAGCGTCGAAACCGCTCTTTTTTCGTGAATATCGCCCAATCTGTCGATGATATAAAGAGTAGTGATGTCGTTCCTAATCCCTTCCCTTTCAACCCGCTTTAATTCGTCTATGAGGGCCATTTTCCCCTCATTACCAATTTGAACAAGTGCATCAAGGCAAATCTGGGCAGTTTCATCATCTTCTTTTCTCAATAGTTCTAACAATATCGGAATGGCTTCTGCTCCCTTTTCGTCTACGATTTTTCTGATCAATTCATTTCTGTCCATCATCTCACCCCTAATTTCCCTATCATATCATTGATTTCCCTTTTTCTTTCTTCGCCCGCCAGCTCAACTATTTTTGAATAAGCAAAAGTGTCCGTGGCTTTTTTGATCACTGCAAAATGCTTTTTTGCCTTTTCGGCAATTTGCGGTAAGTGAGTAATGACTATACACTGTGTGCTCCCAGCTATTTCATTGAGCTTCTCAGTCAGAATATGCCCCTGCCTTGCGCCAACACCGGCATCGATTTCGTCAAATACAATGGTTCCAAGATCGAGGCTGTCTTTTATCGCTGCTTCAATGGCAAGAATGATCCGGGACAATTCACCGCCAGAAGCTACAGAGCCTATCTCCATAAAATTGGCTCCGGGATTGGTTCGAACGTAAAGCACCACTCTTGAGGTTCCATAAGCTGCAGGAGATGCTTCCGGGAAAAACCTAAATTCCAGTTCCGCTGAGGGCATTTTCAAATCGTGAAGATGCTTTTTAACTTCTCCATAAAGCCCTTTGGCAACCTCTTTCCGCTCATAATCCAGCCTGGAGCCGAGTTCATTCAGATCTTCAAGAAGCTCTTTTTCTATTTTCAAGAGTTCTTTTTTGTTTTTTTCAAGCTTTTCGAGTTCTTCCAATTTTACTTCGAGTTCCTCTTTCATTTCAAGGATCTCTTCCACTGTGTTTCCGTACTTACGTTTAAGTGATTGAAGTAGGTTCAGCCGTTCTTCAAGCCTGACAAGCTCTCTTTCATCAACTTCAAAGGCTTCCATTTCATTCTCGAGCCTTTCATGCAAATACCCGACTTCTTCAAGGGCAAGTTGTGCATGTTCCAGAAGATCACCATAGCCCAATGAACGAAAACGGTTAAGTTCCTCAATAATCGTGGAGAGCTTTGCATAAATGGAATCATCGGCGTCTTTCAACATGCCCGAGAGAATTTCAAAGGTTTGCTGGAGTATTTTGGCGTTTTGGAATTTTTTATATCTCATTTCAATCTTTCCATCTTCAATTGGGTCAAGCCTCGCGTTGTCTATTTCCGTGATCTGATACTGAATAAAATCTTTTTCGCGTTCAATGGCCGAAGGATCAACATGGAGTTTGCCAAGCTTTTTCCTGACAGCAATAAGCTGGTTATATTTCACCTCATAATCATGGATAATGCTGTTTGAAACGGCTTTATCGAGTATCAAATGGTGCTTTGAGGGATCCAGAAGCTTTACGCTTCCATGCTGAGAATGGATTTCAATATGTCCATCCAGTAATTCCTTCACCAGTTGTTTAGGGATTATATGACCATTTAACCTGTAAAGCGTCTTCTGGGGATGAAAATCAACCCTTATGAGGAATTCTTCACCATCAAAGTCTATCCCAAGTTCGGAAGCTCTGGCTAAGATTGCTTTGTTTATCAAAAAAGTTGCTTCTACAAAGCTCCCGGGGGCCACATTTCGACTTACCGCTTTACCAGTGATTGCTCTCAGGGCTCTCAGTAATACAGTTTTCCCTGCTCCCGATTCACCAGTAATTGCATTCAATCCAGCGGAGAATTCGATGTAGAACTCTGGAAAGGTCAGAAAATTTTTTCCCCTCAAAGTCAATATCATCAGATCACCTCAAGTTCTTGTTCTCATCAATTATATACTATCCGTCAATTTTGCTTTTCTTAATAAAACGCTCTTGAATTGAGGAGAATAAGCGAAAATCATATAGAATCGTAAAATAATCTTCTTGACAGCTTTTCAAGTGATACGTATAATGAAAAAAGACAGCGAGAAAAGGAGGTAGACCCGTGAAAAGAACATATCAACCATCAAGAATTAAGAGAAAGAGAACCCATGGCTTTATCGTGAGAAACCGCAGCAAATCTGGTAGAGCAATTCTCGCTCGAAGACGCAGAAAGGGAAGAAAGAGACTAGCTGTGTGAATCTGGAAAGAGCTTTCTTAAAAAAGGAAGAGAGATTGAGAAAGAAGGCAGACTTCGACAGGGTGTTCAAGCATGGTGATGTGATTCAAGACCCTTTTTTTGTTGTAATATACATCGATAATGGTCTGCCTTTTTCTCGTATAGGTATATCCGTAAAGAAGAAATTTGGAAAAGCGCATACCAGGAATCGCTTAAGAAGGCTTATAAAAGAGATATTCAGAAAAAACAAGGCAGTCTTTCCCAGAGGTTATGATATACTTTTTATTGCGAGAAAAGAATTATCAGACTCGTTTAGGCGCAACGAAGTTGGCTATCACCAACTCTGTGAGAAACTATTGAGGATTGCGAGACGAATCGATGAAAAGCAAGAAAAAAATGGGAATTGCAAAAAAAACAGCACTGAAGTCAATTGAGTTCTATAAAAAGTATATTTCTCCTTTAAAACCTCCCAGTTGCAGGTTTACGCCTACCTGCTCTACTTATATGTATCAGTCCATAGAGCGCTTCGGCTTTTTCAAGGGGTTGCTGCTCGGTAGCTGGCGCATTCTACGTTGCAACCCGTTTAATCCAGGCGGGGAAGACCCCGTACCAAAGGAATTCCACATATCACTTTCATTTCCGAGGAGGAAGAAAAATGAAAAAACAGGTTATTAGCATCCTTTTGCTCTTCGTTGTTGTGCTATTCTCTTCCACATTACTTGCTTATAACATGACGACAAAGGAAGCAACCGATGGGACTTTCACTCTTGAGACTAAAACTTTTGTTATATCCTTTGATTTAAAGCTCGGAGTGCTCAAAGATATATATATCAAAGTGGATAGAAGCACTGATCTAATATCACGCTATGGAAATGATGGATTCAATGTTTTTTCTGGAGATACTGAACTTATCCCTGTATCTCATACAACCTTTAGAGATGAAAGAAGTGGGGCCTTTATTCTCAGGTTCGATTATGAAAAAGGATCAAAAACCTTTGTAATAAATGACACCCCTTATTACGATTTTGAAGTTCAGTACAATTTCTCGGAACCTGTATCAATGACTTTTCCATATATTTCAAATACGAAGACCTTTGACCCCAATAGTTATCATATGAGCTATCTTAAAAAGCCCAAGTCTCTGATGACGCTTTATTCGAATGATGTAACCTTTTCCGATGGTGTTTTGAACTCGAAAAGCGGTAGTGGCTCTATAAAGGTTTATGCAGGCCCTATAAAATTGATATACATATCAGAAGCGCTTCCAGAACTGTACGATACGGTAAAGAAGAACCTTTCCGAAGTCGGAGCCTTGAGCTTTTTCAGCTATATTCATCATGGTCTCGTTGTCTTTCTGTATTACCTTTTCAAGTTGACAGGTAGTTTCGGTTGGGCAATTATTCTCTTCACACTGGTGGTAAGGCTGATACTCTATCCTCTGTATCATATTCAAACCAAATCGATGATAGAAATGCGGAAAATCCAACCTGAAATTGAAAAACTCAGAAAAAAATACAAAGACCCACAAAAACAACAACAGGCCCTCATGGCTCTGTACAGGGAAAAGCACATCAATCCCGCGACGGGTTGTTTGACATTACTTATTCAGTTGCCGGTGTTCTTTGTGTTGTACTCAGTCATAAGGTATTTCAGTGAAATGTTCGCCTATGCTCCTAAATTTCTCTTTTGGTCAGATCTATCTACCGGTGGATTTCTGCAAAACAGTCTTTTGATATTCATCAGTATCATAACCGGTATATATCTTGCAACAGTAACAAGTCAGGATGGAAAAACCGCAAGGCAGTCTATGATTATGTCTCTGGTTTTCCCCTTCCTGTTTTACACACTACCAACAGGTTTGTTCATTTACTATGCAACAAACAGCATACTTCAGTTGTTAATTACAATCTATGTTTACAGAAAGTTCGGTATGAAAGGCATTTCAATGAGAGAAGTCTTTGGCCTTCCACCAAAACCCGCTAAATAAGATAATTGTCACAGATACAGGAGGTGCTCCAGCATGAAACTCAATACGATTAAAGCTCCGAGCGTGGAAGAAGCTGTCAGAACAGCGATTTCAAAGTATAACGCTTACGAGGACGAGTTAAATATCAAGGTTGTAGAAAAAGGATCGAAAGGCTTTCTAGGTTTTTTCGGTGGCAAAGAAGCGGTGATTGAAGTTCAACTTCTGCCCTCATATTTCGAGAGGAAAATCGGAGAATACCTTGAAGGAATATTAAAGCATTTTGATAAAGATATCATATACGATATTGCAATTGAAAGAAAGACCATTTTCGTCAATATAAAGGGAATAGAAGTATCAAGATTAATCGGAAGGCATGGAAAAACCGTTAGCGCCTTTCAGCACATAATCGGTATATACGCTAACAGGCTTTCAGACGTAAAACTCAATGTTTCAGTAGATGTGGGGAATTATAAGGAAGAAAGAAGGCAAAATGTTGAAAGCCTTGCACACAAAATGGCAAAGCTCGCAATTCAAAAGCGGAGCAAAGTAGAATTAGAACCCATGTTTGCAAAAGAAAGAAGAATAGTACACGAAGTTGTATCTAAATACAAAAATTTGAGGAGCTATTCTGTGGGTCTTGAACCTTATAGAAAGGTAGTAATTGAATTCGATTCAAGAAGAACCAATACATACAAAAATCACGGGAGGCGCTGGACAAATGGAAGGCAAAGCAAACAAAATAGTCATAGGAAAAGCCCTCGAAGTAACACCTCAAAAATTTGATGATGCAACTGTAAAAGGGGTAGAGAAAAGAGTATTGATAGGTCGCAAACTCGGCGCTCAGAATTTTGTCATGAGGTTGTTCACTGTCGTCCCAGGAGGTTATAGCCCAAAGCACTCTCATGATTGGGAACATGAGGTATACATCGTTTCAGGAACTGCAACAGTTGTTACTCCCGATGGTGACAAAATAGCGGAGGCCGGCTCATTTGTGTATGTCCCTGGCAATGTAGTTCATCAATTCAGAAATGACGGTACGGAGACGCTGAAGTTCATTTGTGTCATACCAAAATACGCTGGAGAATAGAAAAGGAGGGGATATCATGCCAAGGTACAGATACGTCTGCGAAACTTGTGCAAAGGAACTCGAAGTCTTCCAAAAGATAAGCGACGAGCCTCTATCTACCTGTCCCTCCTGTGGAGGAAAACTAAGAAAAGCCATAACAAGTGTTGGAGTTGTATTCAAAGGAAGCGGATTTTATTCTACAGACTCGAAAGCTGGTTCCAAAAAAACTGAAAGTACCAAAGATTAAAATTTCAAATAAGGTATGGCATTGGTATCCAGGGGAGAGAGTTCTCCCCTTTTTGCTTTGTTGTAGGCCGCTATGGCTATCATGGCCGCGTTATCCGTGCAGAATTCTATTGGCGGGAAATAGACGTTGTACTTATCCTTAGCGAATTGTTGAGCTTTCTCCCGCAGATAGCTGTTGGCAGCGACCCCGCCAGCAAATACCACATTCTTTAAGCCATACTCTGCTGCTGCTGCAAAGGTTTTGCTGAGTAACGAGTCGACAACCGCAGCTTGAAAAGAAGCAGCGACATCCTCTTTTTTTGCCTGAGGATTCTTTTTCAAGAAATAGAGAACAGAGGTCTTCAAACCGCTGAAGCTGAAATCGTAATTCCCTTTTTCACGCAAAGAACGAGGGAAATTATACTTTTCTTCACCCAATTTTGCGAGTTTTTCTATTTCTGGCCCACCGGGATAATTCAGTCCAAGCAGTCTTGCTATCTTGTCAAAAGCCTCTCCAGCGGCGTCATCTCGCGTTTTACCAATTCTCTCTATTGAATCCCATGAATTCACGCTAAAGAGCTCTGTGTGCCCTCCAGAAACAAGCAAAACTAAAAACGGTGGTATCAGACTCGGAAAAGTAATCATGTTTGCATAAAGATGCCCATGCAGATGATTAACAGCGATAAAAGGTCTGTTAAGAGCCAAAGCCAATCCTTTAGCAAAAGAGAGTCCAACCAGTAGCGAACCTACAAGTCCGGGTCCATAAGTAGCCGCAAACACATCGACATCGGTCACGGAAATCGCAGCCCTTTCAAGAGCCTCATCTACCAAAGGTGCAATGTTACCAAGATGGTGCCTTGCGGCTATCTCCGGTACCACACCGCCAAATTTTCTGTGGATTTCAACCTGAGAAGCAAGCACACTCGAAAGCAATTTACCATCTTCTACAATTGCCACAGCCGTTTCATCGCAGGAACTCTCAATTGCAAGTACTATCATCAGGCAGATTCTCTCTTTATAACCTTGGCTTCTTTACGTCCTTTGACGACATCCCGTGTAATTATAACCTTTCCGACATTTTTCAACGATGGGGCTTCGAACATGATGTCCATCATAACGCTCTCAATCACGCTCTTCAATGCTCTGGCTCCAGTTCCTCTGGAAAGAGCCTTTTCCGCAATGGCTTCTAGAGCACCATCAGTTAACTCCAGTTCGATCCCGTCAAGCTCGAGAAGTTTTTGATATTGCTTGATAATGGCATTTTTGGGTTCGAGCATTATCTTTTTGAGATCTCCAACGCTAAGGTCGTTAAGTGTTGTAAGTACGGGGAACCTTCCAACAAACTCTGGAATAAGCCCGTATTGGATAAGGTCATCTGGTCCCACATGTGAAAGGATTTCACCGATTCGATAATCCTTTTTCCCTCTTATTTCAGCACCAAAGCCCATTGTGGATGTTAAAATTCTCTCCTGGATTATATTTTCAAGGCCGTCAAAAGCCCCACCAACAACAAAGAGAATATTAGTCGTATCAACCTTGATGAATTCCTGATAAGGATGCTTTCTTCCACCCTGAGGAGGAACATTTGCGATAGTGCCTTCGACGATTTTTAACAGGGCTTGCTGAACACCTTCGCCGGATACATCTCTTGTTATAGACGGGTTGGGTGATTTTCTCGCTATTTTGTCGATTTCATCGATATACACGATTCCATATTGCACTCTTTCTACATCGAAATTTGCGGACTGTAAGAGTCTTAAAATAACATTTTCCACATCTTCGCCAACATATCCAGCTTCTGTAAGTGGTGTGGCATCGGCAATGGCAAAGGGTACGTCCAGAATCCTGGCGAGTGTCCTCGCGATCAACGTTTTTCCAGATCCTGTGGGGCCAATGAGCATGATGTTCGATTTTTCTATCTCTACATCTTCCACACCTTTGAAGACTCGTTTGTAATGGTTATAGACAGCAACTGAAATGGCCTTTTTGGCGGCTTCCTGACCGATGACGTATTTATCCAGTTCCGCTTTTATTTCAGCGGGAGTCGGCAATCTTTTTCCTGATTCTCTTATGGTTTTTACATCTTGCTTCAAGATATCGTGGAAAAGGTCTACACATTCATCGCAGATATATCCCTCTGCGCCGGATATGAGCTTCTTAACCTGCGAAGCAGGCCTACCACAAAAAGAGCAATGTTTTTCTAATGGCAAGTCCATTCCCTCCTAAAAGTTACTGTTGTTATTATACACTCTAATACGAGCCAACGTTGTGAATAATTAATTAATAGTCCCCTTTTTATTTGCGTAACCTATTGATGCTATTATTTTGAAAAGGGAGTGTGATACCTTGAAAGCCGCTTTGATAGATGGATACATAGACGAACCCGCAGCTTTGGGTGTTCCACCTTACATCTCACAGCGCGTTCGGGCAATAGCGGGAATCCTTTACGCTAAGGGGATTGATGTAGACTACTTCACGATTGACACTGTTCGTAAAAAGGAGCTGTGGAATTCATTCAACGCTTATGACTACTTAATTCTCCATGGCGGATTGACCACGCCGGGCCACTATGTAGGCGGAACCCCCGCGAGCTTCAGTGAATTCGAAAAGCTTCTTTCTCTAAACGCCAACCCCACAAAGATAATCGAAGGGCCCATTGTAGCAGGATATTCCCTAAAAGGCGGTAGAAAAGCCAGAGAGGTTTCCCTTGATGAGGCAGATGCGCTTTTTACCAAAGAACTGGATTTGGCCAAATACCTCGGCATAAGCATCGAGGGAAAGGCCTATTACGAATTGATGAATGAGTTCTACAAGCTTGGCGCAGCTATCATTCCTCAACATCCAAGATATCCGGATATAATAGTGGAATTTGACATCTCCAGTGGTTGCGAAAGACGGGATAAATTCTGTTCATTTTGTACTGAATCTCTTCTTTATGGCAATTTCAAAAGCCGTGATTTCAAGGGAATCGAAGAAGAACTCCAAGCATTAAAAACCGCAGGCGTTAAAGCAATTAGGTTTGGCAGAAGCGCCAATGTAATCGCTTACGGTTACGACAAGGAAAAGGATCTTCCAAACCCCGAAGCCGTTAAAACGCTATTTCAGACAACTTCGGTGATATTGAACCCCGAGGTTTTCCATATAGATAATGGAAACCCCATATTCATCGCCCGGCACAGGAAAGATGCTGAAAAAATACTTGAGTGCATCGTGAAATACAACACTGTGGGTGATACAATATCATTTGGAGTTGAGAGTTTCGACCCGACTGTTCGGCATTTGAACAACATCGATGGAACAGCTGAAGAAATTATCGAAGCCATAAAAATCGTTAACGAAATAGGAAATGTGAGGATAGACGGTGTTCCCAAACTGTTGCCAGGTATAAACCTTTTGTATGGCCTTCCTGGATCTACAAAGAAAACATTTGAAATCGATTTTTTCTTTTTGAAGAAGATTCTTGAAGCTGATCTTATTATCAGAAGATTGAATATCCGCCAGGTAATGGTGTTTCCAAACACACCGCTATCAAAGCGGAAACTTCCCAAAACAAACAGGGGTGTTTTTGAGAAATACAAGAAAAGCGTACGGAGCATTATAGATAAGGAAATGATTCAAAAAGTATTCCCCGTTGGGGCAATTGTAAGAAAAGTGATACCCGAATTCAAAAGGGGTGCTCTCACCTTTGGTAGACCACTTGGGACTTATCCCATTCTCGTTGGAAGCTATGCCAATTTTGATAAAGCGGTGGATATGGTTATTACATCACATGGAACACGTTCTGTCACAGGTATTCCTTTGATGAGCAATCTCAATTCTATGGATCTGAAGCTTCTCGAAAGCATTCCAGGCATAGGTAGGCATAGGGCAACAAGCATTCTATTAAACCGTCCCTTTGATTCGTGGCAGGATGTAAAACGGGTTTTAGGTGAGGAAGTTTGTATGACCTTGAAAAAAATCGGTATAGTTATATAGTTATTATATAGTCAGCATGTAGGAGGGATCAGTTTGAAAAGAATTGCCCTTATTACTACCGGTGGCACTATCGCTATGACCAAAGACCCAAAAACCGGTGGCGCTGTTCCTACATTTTCAGCAAACCGCAGTATTACTGAGATAGATCGGCTCAATGAAATAGCCATGATAGAGCATCATGGATTTTCAAATCTTCCCAGCCCCCATATATCTCCATCACTCATGTGGAAACTGTCAAAGCTGGTAGATTCTCTTCTCGAGCGAGATGATATCTCTGGCGTGGTCATAACTCACGGTACTGATACTCTCGAAGAAACTGCTTATTTTCTTGATTTAACAATCAAAAGTGAAAAACCAGTAGTTTGCACTGCCGCCATGCGCAGCATCGACGAATTGGGCACAGATGGCCCAAGAAATGTAGTATCCTCTGTCCGAGTAGCAATCAACTCTATGGCTATAGGTATGGGAACCATGGTTTGCCTTAACGATGAAATTCATGCAGCACGAGAGGTAACAAAGACATATACGAGCAACGTAGCCACCTTTGATTCACCGGGTTATGGACCTCTTGGTATAGTTGATGAGGATAAGATCATCTTTTATCGTAAACCGCTTCAAAGAGAAACAATTGAAGTGAAACAAATAGAAGAAAAAATTGCTCTTTACAAGACCTTTACCGGAGATAGCGGGCAAATTCTGAAAAGCTTACCCCAAATAGGGTTCAAGGGGATTGTTCTTGAGGCTTTTGGTCGTGGCAACGTTCCCCCGAAAGTTGCAGACACAATTGAAAGGCTAATCAGAGAAGCGGGCATTCCCATAATAATAACATCGAGGTGTTTTAAGGGAAGGGTGCTTGGGATTTATGGATACAAAGGGGGAGGACTACAGCTTGAAAAAGCAGGTGCTATTTTCGCACCAGGGCTTTCCCCTCAAAAAGCAAGAATTAAATTGATGATCGCCATGGGAATCACAAAGGATATAGAGCATATCAGGGAATATTTTTTGCATTCCAAAGGAGGGCAAAAATGAAGAACCTCTTGAAGTCTCCGAGATTTCTGGTCATGATTTTTTCCATCGTTTATTTTCTGATTGCATTTTTCTTTTTAACGATTTCTGCAACAATTTCTGCAATCTTTATAATAACGATAGCGATTGTATTTCTCATTGAACCGTGGATCAAGTTTGCCACCTCAAAGCTGAAGATCAAAAGGTGGATAGCCGTTGCACTGGGGCTTGGAGCGCTTTATTTCAGTTTAATATTGGTGGTAGTGTTTTTATTTCAGCCTATTGTAAACCAGGCTTCCAGCTTCTATTATACTGCTTTGAATTTCTTCCCCTCCGATAAAAGCACTGAACTCAGTATCCCGGAAATAGAATTCAATTTAGACGCCGTACTCAACAAGTACAAGCAGGAAAAACCTGTAAGCAACGAAGAAATAAATGCATTAAAAAAAGATTTACTCTCCTATTTAACAGAATATGACCAGTCCTCGTTCGAAGACCTGCCAATAGAGGATATAGAAAAAGGAAAGTTTGCGATAGTTTTCCCGGTAAAAGAAAGAGAGCTGAAAAAAGAAGAAATTATCCGGATAATTTCAAAACACGAAAAATTCTCTGGCGACGCTACAAATCTGGCAGACAAAATCTGGGAAAGAACTTCCGGGTTCAAATCGCGGGAAGATTGGCAGCCAATATTTGGTTGGTTGGTTGACCGTTTCCTGATAAAAAATAAAAGCAAAAACAATACTAGCAAAGATATAGACGACCAAGAAAAATTTGAAGAGAAAAGGGCGCAGATTATGTCGAGTATCAGAAATGTCCTGATTGAGGTTCAATTGAAATTCAGGGAATACCTTACTGCTTTTCTTGAAAAACTACCATCCCTGGTTTCGGCGACATTCTCCGTTATGTTCTTCGTGATAATCGGGACTGTTTACCTTGGCTATTATTTCGGTGATTTCAAGAAGCATCTACCTGAAATATATCCCGGATCTTCCAGGGGTTTTGCAAAACGCTTTCTCAAAGACACTTATGGAAATTTAGAACGCTATGTAGTAGCAATAATTTTAGTCGCCCTGGTAACTGGTATAAGTGTGGGAATTCTGGTCAAGATTCTCGGGCTCGATTACAGCCTGCTCATGGGCGTGTGGGCAGCCATAACAAACCTGATACCAATCGTCGGAGTTGTACTGGAATTTATCCCGTTATTTCTTCTTGCGGCATCAGGTCAGAATTGGGTAGCGGTGCTCTTTCTCCTTGTCTTCCTGGTGACTATCCATACAGTTGCATTCATAGTCTTCCTCAAGCTAATGAAAGGTTATACGCGCATAAATCCCGTATTTATCATAGTAATGATAATAATCATGGCACAGCTCTTTTCCGTTGCCGGTGCCTTTATAGCTGCCCCTACGGCGATTATCCTGAAAAAGTTTTGGGAGCATTTTATCAGGCCAACCCTCAACAGAGCTTGATCACAAAATCATGCAGGCATCACCAAAGGAGAAGAAGCGATATCTTTCTTTTACAGCTTCTCTGTATGCATTGAGAATCTTCTCCCTGCCTGCGAAAGCAGAAACGAGCATTAAAAGTGTGGAACGGGGAAGATGGAAGT
>Ga0190344_1000196_pt1 | contig 37203 bp, 34 predicted proteins | sample 48721323_MG_FD_161662 | JGI IMG/M metagenome (GOLD analysis project Ga0190344, IMG submission 161662) | Hydrothermal vent microbial mat bacterial communities from Southern Trench, Guaymas Basin, Mexico - 4872-13-2-3_MG | ecosystem: Environmental > Aquatic > Marine > Hydrothermal vents >... | reverse complement strand
TTGGGCAATCTGCTCAACATCCGTGCCAGTTCGTCCGCGCTTACCTCGGTAAATTGGCGATAGAGCAGGTGACTGCGGGATTCAAAGCTGCGCAGGCGACGATAGGTCGGGCTGTCGTGGAGGCTGCGCCGCTGCTTAACCGAGGTCAGGTTGTAGTTGCCGTTGCGATGTTCAAGGAGCTTCAGCTCGCAGAAAATCGAGAGTCCCAGCCGTACCCTTGAGGTTGAAAGTCCGTTAGCGGCGAGCTTACCGATGAAGCTATCATCAAAGGGTTTATCGGTCGGAAGCTCTTTGTAGAGGTCTGCCAGCTGTTCTCGCTCCAGCTCTGTTTGACCTCTTTGATTGTTCTTGTTTTTCTCGTAGAGGAGAAACAGGTTCAGTTTATCAAAATGCTTTGCCAGTCCACTGATTGCCAGAATCTCGGCGGAGTTCGTCAGCGGAGCCATCAGGCAGAGGTTGACCGTGCCGTCGGGGTAGCTCTTGCCGCCGGCGAGACTGCCCCAGAATAGGTAATGCCCCTCTACCAGGCGTTCCGGATTTGCCGTGGGCAGGAAGCCGTCCTGAGCCAGATACCGCTGTAGCTCCTCCCGTTCCTGCTGGGGGCAGTAAACCACGGTTGGCTCGGATTCGATACAGCGCGACAGCTGCTCCAGATTACGTTTACCGCGCTGGTCAATCAGCGTGATGCTGGTTCCGCTCTCCTGAGGCGGTGTTTCTTCGGGAGCAATATCGATCAATCGCTGCTGAATTGTCCGCCGACCGCCGTAGCTGTTTATCTCCAGACTGTAGGCGACATTGAGCCGCTGTCCCTTCTGAAGATCGGTTGCCAGGTCGGCACGGTTGAACGCCAGAGCCTCCAGCACAACACCATTCTGCTTGAGGAAGAGCTTGAGGTGATTCTTTCCCACCACCAAGGGAGTATCGGCGATGGTTACGCCCAGTCCGGCAAAGATCGGCTCCGGGTTACCCGCGCCATAAGGCTCCACCCGTCCCAGCTCTGCTATCAGGGTGTCGTCAATTTCATCATAGGGAATAATGGCATCAATTTCGAGGGCTGGTTGCTCTCTGGTCTCAAACTCACGGGCTACATGGTTTAGCCGTTGGCGCAGCGGGGTGAGCTTATCAAAGCTGATTCGCACCCCGGCGGCGTGGCGATGACCACCGTACTCGTTCATCAGCTCGGCTGCCTGGTCGAGGAGACCGATGACATCAAAGTCTCCGTACCCCCGGGCGGAGCCGCGTCCGTTCTTGCCAAAGACTATCGCCGGGCGGGAGAAGCGGTTCGACAACCGGGAGGCGACAATCCCGACCACGCCGGGATGCCATTCGTCTTTGCCCACGACGATGATTGGGCAGTCATCGAGAGCCAGGTCGTCCTCCGCCATGCTCATGGCTTCACGGGTTGTCTGCGATTCGATTCTGCGCCGATGACGATTAAGCCCTTCAATCGTTTTTGCCAGGGTATGCGCCCGGTCCGGGTCATCGCAGAGCAGCAGCTCCACGGCGATTTCCGCAGTATCAACCCGACCAGCGGCGTTCAGACGCGGTGCCAGAACGTAGCTGAGTTGACGGGCGAAGATTCGTTTTCCACCGAGGTAGGCGGTGTTTATCAACGCGGACAGCCCCAGACGAGGTTCACTGTTCATTCGCTCCAGACCCCGGATGACGAACTGGCGGTTCTCATCAGTCAGCGGAGCCACATCGGCAACCGTACCCAGGGCAACGAGATCAAGGTACTCCTGAGGATCCGGCGCGTTGGGCAGGGTCTTCGCCAGCGCGCTGATGAGCTTATAGGCTGTTCCTACCCCCACCAGACCGTGGAAACGATAACCGGAGCCGGGAAGCTGACAGTTGATAATTGCCAGAGCGTGGGGAATCTCTTTCTCCGGCAGATGGTGATCGGTTATCAGCAGGTCAATCCCCAGCTTGCTGGCTCGTCCAGCGGCGGCGTTGGCGGTAACTCCGCAGTCATTGGTGATTATCAGATCGACACCAGCCGCCTTCGCGTCATCAACCACCGCCGGGGAAAGATCGTAACCCTCGGTCAGGCGGTTTGGCACCCGATAAGAGACATCGGCTCCCAGCCGCTTTAGAAAGTCGGTCAGGACAACGGTTCCGGTGATACCGTCAACGTCGTAGTCGCCGTAAACCAGTATCTTCTCGTGCTTTTCCAGAGCCTGAGCGACACGTTCCACAGCAACGGACATCTGAGTGAACTCAAAGGGATCACGCTCGATTCCCCCGCTGAGGAACCGAAACGCCTCCGTTGGAGAATGTAAACCTCGACGCAACAGAACCTGAGCGGTGGTTGACTGCACCCGTAAGGCGCGACAAAGCCGCCGTGCCTCCAGCAGGTCGGGCTGGGGCAGGATCCACTCGTAACGGTCTGTTTTGAGGTTATTCATCAGCAGGTGCTATTCATCCAAGTAAATCCCGGTGGTCAACGGGTTTGCGGTAGGTTGGCACGTGTTGTTTGATAAGCTCCAGAACCTCTTTGCGATTCTCTTTGCCAAACCAGACCGACATTCCACGCCAGGCATCGAGGCGGCTGGGGCGGTTCATCGTCGAGAGCATCACGCCGAACTTGTCGGCGTAGTAGCACTTGAAGTCGCTCCAGGAGCGAGTTCGGCGGAAGAAGAGCCGCCGCCAGATGATTTTATCCTCGGTAATCTCATAACCGGTGGGCAGAAAGAAGCCGTTGAGAATCAGGAAGATCGCCACTCCGCCTACCGCTCCGATTACTGCCCCGCCACCGTAGTATGTCAAAAAAACGACGGTAAGGGCGATGACAACCACCGCCGCCAGCGCACGCCAGGGGTAGATTGCTGGAGGATAGACCCACCATACCAGCTCTTTGGATTCGCCTTTGACCTCGACCTCGTTAGTCATTAAGACTCCAGGGCTTTCTTCTGTAGTTCGGTGAGGGTTTTGATGCCCCCCGTTGCCAAGTCTAGCAGACGATCCAGTGCCGCCCTATCGTAAGGTTCGCCCTCTGCGGTTGCCTGAACCTCGATTATCCTGCCGTCCCCGGTCATCACGATGTTAGCGTCCACATCGGCAGCCACGTCCTCACGATAGCAGAGGTCAAGGAGTTCGCTGCCGTGGACGATTCCCACGCTGATAGCGGCAACAGAGTCCGACAGCGGCAAGGCTCCGGTCTCTTTACCGCCACCGAGCCAGCTCAGGGCTTCGTGAAGAGCGACGTAAGCTCCGGTGATAGCAGCAGTGCGGGTTCCACCGTCGGCGGTGAGGACATCGCAGTCGATGGTGATCGTTCGCTCGCCTATCTTATCGAGCTTAACCACAGCGCGGAGGCTGCGCCCGATCAGGCGGGCAATCTCCAGAGCGCGGGCATTGACATAGCCCTGTCGTCCATCACGGCGGGTGCGCTGTCCGGTCGCCCGGGGCAGCATGGCGTACTCAGCGGTGATCCAGCCCTTGCCGGTGCCACGGAGCCAGCCGGGAACGCCCTCGCCCACGGTGGCGGTGCAGACGACCCGGGTCTTGCCAAACTCAACCAGCACGGAGCCTTCGGCGTGTTCGATGTAGTTGCGGGTAAACTTCACCTCGCGAAGTTCGTCGGGCTGGCGGTTATCAAAACGCAGAGCCACGGTACTCCTTTGTGTTCCCTCCCAGACTTTGAAGAGAGGGCTAGAGTAGGGAGTGCTGTTATCCCCTCGCCCTTTTGGGGAGAGGGCTAGGGTGAGGGGCTTTTAGAAAGAGAGAACGGTTACTTCACCGACCCCCAGTCGGGACTAAGTTCATGGCTAACATCGTAATTTACGAGGCTTGCGTACTCGGCAGTACCCTTAAACCCACCTAATATACCCGCTATCTGCCCGGACTGGAGGTAGACGTGGTACTGGGGAGCCATAACGGCGGTGCCGCCTAACAGGATCGGGATGCCGTAGGGATCGCCTGCGTAGGAAATCCATCTTTCCGGCATTGAAGTGCCAGACCCAACGATCACCGCCGCCATGTCGTTGTAGTTGTACACCGTTGCCATCATCGGTATTTCGTCCAGGGGTGTGCCGTAATAGTCCACTGTGAAGACGTTACGTATCTCCTCGCCAATACCAAGAATCACAGCCTCCGCTCCAGGTCTGAAACCGAGGAACACCCAGTCCTCGTTCATCACAATCCTCCGTTCCTCCCCCGTTCTCTCGTACTCTTGGTTTAGCTCCTCGACCACATCGAGCATGATTCGCTCGGCGATGTCAGAGCCGCTGATCAGAAGCGTCATGGCAATAACCTTCAGCCCGTGGTCCAGGGCGTGATAGACCACGGTTTTGAGCATCATCCCCAGCTCGGGGAGGGTACTCGGGCTCAGGTCGAAGGAAATTATAATCGACGATCCCACAGGGGTATCCTCGATCACGTCGAAAAAGTTCTGCACCGGGGTGGTGATTTTGGAGAGTTTGGCGGGGTTATTGATCAACTGCATCTGGTTGTCTCCGTTGGCATCCATCACGAAGATATCCGAGTCCCAAGCGCGGTCGGAGGCAAAGATGATGCGGCTGCCGTCTGGACTCCAAGAGGGATCGTAGTCCTCGCAGTCGTTGTTGGTCAACTGAGTCTGGTTGCTTCCGTCGGCATCCATCACAAAGATTTCCGCGTCCACGTCGCGGAGGGAGAAGAAGGTAATACGGCTACCGTCCGGACTCCAAGTGGGAGCGTAGTCTTCGCAGTTGTTGTTGGTCAACTGAGTCTGGTTGCTTCCGTCGGCATCCATCACAAAGATTTCACGATCTCCGTCACGGTTGGAATAGAAGGTGAGGCGGTGGCCATCGGAACTCCACGCGGGAGAAGAATCAATGCTGGAATTGAAGGTCAACTGTGTCTGGTTACTCCCGTTTGCATCCATCACGAATATCTCAAAATCCCCGTCGCAGTCGGAAAAGAAGGCGATGCGGCTACCGTCCGGACTCCAGACGGGACATTCATCAGTACTTCCGTTAAAAGTCAACTGTACTTGGTTGCCTCCGTCGGCATCCATCACGAAGATATCTGAGTCCCTGTCGCGGTTGGAAAAGAAGGCGATGTGGCTACCGTCCGGACTCCAAGCTGGATGCCAGTCCAAGCTTTCGTTGTCGGTCAACTGAGTTACGTTACTACCGTCTGCATCCATCACGAATATCTCAAAATCCCCGTCGAGGTTGGAGGAAAAGGCAATACGGCCTTCTGAAACATCAGCCTCAGCGGAACAACCAGCGATTGCAATCAGGCAAAGCAGTAGCATGGCGGTTTTGGCTTTCATGGTGTTCCCTTCGGTAGTGGTGCGATGGGATAAAAGAGCTATTACTGTAGCTGCTGCCAGGCGACTATTCTCGCTCCGGTGAGCGGAAGGGGCAGGACTGCCGTCTCCAGCCGTCGGTCGTAGGTCAGGTTGATGGTCGGCAGCGTGTACGCCTCGCTACGCAACCAGGGAAGCCGCCCCGCCTCGATCTCTCCACTGAGCGGTGCCAGCGTCGCCGTGCGCAGGTGGAGCCAGGCTCCCTCGATGGTGAGCGGAGACAGTGTTGTCCAGTTCTCCAGCAAAGGCAGCGCGGCGGGTGGTGCAGTTCCTTCACCGCTGATATAGCCGGATTCGCTGATGACCGGCTGCCCATCGAGGAGCAGAGCGACCACTCGCATCGGTGTGGCGGAGCGAGCATCCAGCGGTCCAACAGCGGCTTCGTCCTTCCACGCCTCGGAGAGGAACCAGATCCGCCCCAACGGTGCGATTACCTGAAGGAGCCGAGGAGCTTCAACGTTGACATCGCCCCAGAGGTAAATCGAGCCGGAGGAGAGCAGGGCTAGGTCGGCGGGCAGGGCGCGAGCGTTCTTCAAACGACAGTCGCCGCCGATGAAGAGGATACCGTTCTCTGGCAAGAGAGCATCTTCGGTATCGCCATCGCCGTTGGGGTCGGCAAGCAAAGCCAGGTCAAGCTCCAGCAGCTCTGTAGTTAATCCGGTAGCGGGATTGTTGAAGCTGACAATGCTTATAGCTTCCAGGGGCTTGGGGAACCAGACACCGTCGCCGTCCAGACAGGACAGTACCGCACCATCGCGTTGAATCGAGTAACCTGCCTGCTCGGAAAGCCAGCTTGCATCAGCCAGCCAGGGTGGGGTGAAGGAGCCGATCCCCATGAAACCATCACGAACCGCGCCTCGGAAAAGCTCCAGACAACCGGTAAGCCCGTTGGTCGGATCGTTGTCGTAGAAGGCGTAGCCGGATTCCTCGGCAACATGCTCGGAGTCGAAGACCGGGTCTGAGAACCAGAGCAGATCCTCTTCCTCGTCGTCTTCGTCCTTCGAAACGATGACCACCTCGCCGACCAGATCCTCCCGACCCCAGGGGTCGCGGAGGCGCAGCAGCTTGCCCGCCGTGGTCAGCGATTCACCGGAGAGGCGCAGCAGCGAGCCTTCGGGCATCAGGTAGAGGTTACCGTTGGCGTGAACTGCGCCGTCGATGTTCCAGTTGGCGGTTCCCGCCAAAGCCAGCTCCCCGGTAGAGAAAAGGGCGAACTGCTCCAGCGGCTGGGTACGCCCGGTAACCCGCAGCCGGCGAGTGATTGGATTGCCGGTGGGATGCAGCACCGCCTCGACCTCGATGGTGAAGCTCCGGAGAGCGGGGTCGTTGTACCAGGTGTAAACTCGCAGTTCTTCGGGAATACCCGCGCCGCAGAGGGAACTCCACACCGCACCGGGTTGCCAGATCCAGACCCAGGCACCGTCATCCCGATTGTACGTAAGCCCCTCGTCATCGCCAGCGTCGTCAATCACTGCCACCGGCTTGCCTAGGGCGGGGGACTCCACCAGGGGAACGAGGGGATTTTCCTCATTGATAACCAGATTGCCATCTTTGTCCAGAACATGAGTGCTGCGTCCGTCAAAGCGGGTAGCGGCTAGCTCACGAAACGCCAGACTCCAGCCCGACTCCGCCAGAGCTTCGCATTGTACCGAGAGGCGAGCGTCATCGGCGGCGGTGATTTCGTAATGAGCCAGAGCAACCAGCAGGGCGGCGAAGGTGGAGAGGACGGTCAGTACAAGCAACGCCATCGCCAGGGCGATGCCGCGTTCGTTAGAGACAACTTTTCTGACCTTGAGGATCATTGCTCTGCTCCGTCCACTTCATCGTCCTTTGTGTCGAGCAGTGATTGCAGTCGGCGGATGATTTTACCAGGACAGCCACCCTCCGCCAGCCAGGAGCAACCTTCACAGATTTGATACCCGACCTCTTCGTTGTAATTATGCTGGATGGCTCGCCAGAGAACCTCTGCCAGGTGTGATCCCGATTTGATCTTCAGGATGTGGTTGGCTCGTCGGTCAAGTTCTCGGTCGGAAACGCCAACAAGACGACCACAACAATCTTCAAACAACTCGGGGCAGAATTCGCAAACATCGTCCACCCCCCAAGAAATTTCAATTCGTGTTTTCCCGTTAAAATAAGCCTGTTGGATATCCGTCATTCTTTTTATGAACTCTGGCGAATAACCCTTCCCGCTAAAGGAGAGCAGGCAGAGGAGATGATGGGGACGGAGGTGAAGGTATTCTGGCATCGCAGCACCAATGTGAAAAGTGAGTGGAACCGTAACGTGGTTCACAAAAACCGTCGGAGCGGCAACGCCAAGCGTTGTATCTTGCTACTGGGCTTTGCCCGGAAGACTTTGAGAAAACCTCTACCTACGAAGTAATACTTGTAAGGCAAGAGTTGGCGACCAGCGGGAGCGGATGACCGTGGCGATGGTGCAACTGTCTGATATTTTTAGTCGCGAAACCGTGGTGCAGCACACTGCGCTGCCTATCTGCGGCGACGGCGACGCTGTGAACGGGGTTTGCTCTTGGTTTGGTTGGGAATCCGCCGGAGCTTAACGTCATCAAAGGGCATAAGCTGCTCGGTCTGGAGGATAATCTCGCGGCTAAACTCTTTGCTCAACTCGTCGATCAGCGGTCGGTCGCTGTTCTGGATAATCTGCAGGGAGTGCGGATTGCAGATAAGCTGGATTCGCTCGTTCCCGGCACTGCAAAGCTCTTTGCGCAGCAGGCTCTCGACTTTGTTCAGGAAGGGAGTTTCCGCAAGTACCAGCCCTGAGCCTTCGCAACAGGGACAGCGGGTTGTCATCCGCTTGGTCAGGCTCTTGCGGACACGCTTGCGGGTCATCTCGACGAGACCGAGATCGCTGATCTTCCTGACGCGGGTTTTGGAGCGATCCGCTGACAGGGCTTTTTTAAGTTCCTTGACCACGTTGTCGCGGTGACGGTGAACCTCCATGTCGATGAAGTCGATGATGATGATTCCGCCGAGGTCGCGGAGGCGCAGCTGGCGGGCGATCTCGGTAGCGGCCTCAAGGTTGGTCTGGTAAACGGTGTTCTCCAGATTCTTCTTGCCGACGAACTTGCCCGTGTTCACGTCAACGGAGATCAGAGCCTCGGTCTGTTCGATCACCAGATGACCACCGTTGGGCAGCCAGACCCGGCGGTGGGAGATCCGCTCGACATCCTGCTCAATATCGTACGCCTCGAAGAGCGGATAGCGTCCCTGATAGAACTCGATTCGGGTGCTGAGTCCTGGTGCAACACGACGAGCGAACTCCTTGACCCGCTTGTAGAGGGACTTTTCGTTGATGATCAGAGCATCAACCTCTTTGGTGAGAACATCGCGAATGATCGAGAAGACCATCCCCAGGTCGTCATAAGCCAGCGAGGGTGCAGGAGACTTCTTTGCCCGGCGGACGATGTCCCTTGTCAACCGGGTGAGATAAGACATCTCCTGGCGAATCTCACGCTTGCTTGCTCCCTGCCCCACGGTGCGGATGATGAAGCCGGAGTCGCCGCTGCGCAGACCCTTGACCAGTTTGCGAAGTCGGTCTCTCTCCGAGCGGGAGGAAATCTTTCGACTAACCCCGACATGGTCGGCGTAGGGCATAAGCACCAAAAAACGCCCTGCCAGGGTAATGTTGGCAGTGGCGCGGGGACCTTTTTTGCCAATCGGTTCTTTGGTGATCTGGACGAGGATGTCCTGACCTTTGTTGAGCTGCTTTTCTATTGGTGGAACATCGCGCTTCCGACCACGACCACCACGACGATCCTGCAGATTGTCGTAGTCCTCGTCCAGAAACGCACCAATATCATGGACATCGGTAACCAGATCGCTGGCGTGAAGAAACGCGTTGCGCTGGCTGCCAATATCTATGAACGCCGCCTGGAGACCGGGAATAACCTCGCTGACGATCCCCTTGTATATGTTACCGACGATCTGACGCGAGCCAGCCGGCTCGATCATCAACTCTACCAGGTGGTCGTCTTCCAGGGTGGCTACCCGGGTCTCCAGTTGGGAGACATCGACCAGGAATTCTTTCTTCAACGAAAACCTCTTCTAAATTGCGAGGCACAGCCCCGACCCGTCGGGCGGATCGTCGAACAGACACTGTTACGATAGGTGTCGACACGGTTAGGCTCCTGATTTATCAGGGGTCTGTTCACAGTGTTAAAGCCAGACTGAGTTTGTCAGCGGAGGCTTCAGGCTACCTCTAAAACGTGAAAATGAGCGACTAAACGTCAACTGTCAAAAAGGGTGAGCTGTACGAGGATCTCAAAAATGAATAAGTCCGTCAGGAGTATAATCATTCACTAGCAGCTACCTAAGTCTCATCAGACAGCTTCTTAGAGTGCTATAAAGTGGTGAAAATGTCAACCTTGCCCTGGGATTTGACCATCGTCGGAAGTTGGGATATTATTCAGGCTGTCCGTTGGATGCGATTGGTGAAAGTCCGCATTTCCGCGCAACCTGGTAGCGCAAGTTCCCGCCCGAAAAAAGCCGGAGGATCGAGTGAAGGATTCCGTATTGACCAGAGGAAAACCCAGCCGCCTGCGGCTGATTGTTCAGCTCATCTCCGCGCTCTTCTGGCTGGGGCTGATCGTCCTCTATACCCTCTTCGCGGTTTCTCTGGAAAGTGGAGCGGTCGAGGGAGCTGTCCGCCCCACCGCTATTGAGGGGCTGACACCTCATCTGGGCTATTTGGAGCTGCTCTACGCCGTGAGGGTTGGCGGAGGGTATGGAATCCACCTTGCCGCCCTGGGATTTCTCGTTACCTTCTTCGCCCTCTCACTGATAATCAAGAAGAGCTTCTGTAGCCACCTCTGTCCGCTGGGGACACTCTTTGACGGTCTGCACTGGCTGGGTAAAAAGATAACCCGGGGCAAGACCCTTCGACTGCCAGCAATCCTTGATGGACCACTCCGGCTGGTGAAGTACGCCCTGCTGGGAGTTTTCCTGCTGCAAACGACGGCTCTGACCTCAGAGGTTCTTCGGTTACAGATTTTTTCTCCGGCGGCGAAGCTCCACGACCTGGTACTGTTTAACTTCCTGGCAAATCCCGCTGCCTGGCTGATATACGCCCTCGTTAGTCTGCTGGTTGCGTCGTTGTTCCTTCCTCGACTGTTCTGCCGATACCTCTGCCCCTACGGGGCATTACTTGGGCTGGCCTCAACGATTTCTCCGGTTAAGGTGGTGCGCGATCCCTCACGCTGTTCCATTAGCTGTCATGACTGCGAGGGTAGCTGTCCCGCAGGGATTGATGTCCATAACGCAGGGACTATTTCCAGCGACCAGTGTAACCTCTGCCTGCGTTGCCTCGACAGCTGTCCCGTTCCTGGCGCGTTAGCGGTAAAGGTGGTTGGTAAGCGGACTCTTCCGGGCTGGTTGGTAACGGTTGCCGTTGTCGCGATTACAGGTGTTGGGGTTCTGCTGATGCTGGGGAGTGGTTCACTGCTCAACCGTGTTTCCATCGAGGAGTACCTTGAACGGTATTCACAGATTGATACCCACCTGTATTATCTCCAGTTTGATCTGCCGACTCTTCCCAGCCAGCCATCAAGGCACGACGGGGAACTCTTCAGTCAGCTTCGTTCGTACAATAGTAAGCCTCGGAAGCAGCTTGAGCTGATTCCGACCAGTAACTTTGAGCTGGGCACAGCGGCCGAGGGGCTTTCCGGCGGACTTTCTGGCGAAGAACCAACACCAGATAGTTCCTATTATCAACCCTAGTCGCAGAACACTTTTTGAGGCAGTTATAGCCTTTCGCGCTAAGTCTGATAACCAACACCTTGTTTTACTCAAAACCATCGGGGGGTACCAATGAACAGGTTTACCCGCTTGCTGTTACCGTTACTGGCTCTGTTGCTTCTCTTTACCGCCTGTAGCGATGATGAAACCGATCCCTACGCCGAATACTACACAGACAACGCCACACCGCCGGAGGATTACTACGACGGAGATGCTGGCTACGACGACTGGGACGACGAAACTGGTATTATGTTGGCGGAGGAGGCTCCCGGCGATTACTACTACGAGGAAGAGCAGTATCTTGAAGCGGTTCCTGAGGCATCAATGGCTCGCAGTGAGGTTGCCGCTGGCGGTGTTGGGGTTACTGACGCGGATATGGCTGAAGAGGGCTATCCCGCCGGTGATGAGGTCGAAGCCGAAGGCACCACCGAAGCCGACACCCTGGGGCAGGAACGCAAGCTGATCTACGACACCGACATGACCCTGGTGGTGGACGACCTCAGCGACTCTCGCGAAGAGGTTGAGCAGCTGATCAAGGCTCACCACAAAGAGGGCGTAACCGATGTCATCATCACCTCGCAGAATGTCTATCGGCAGGAAGGCAGCGTCGGCTACGTAACCTACGAGATTCGCTGCCACGCCGATGTGAGGGAGAAGTTCGTTGCTGCCCTCCGTGATATTGGCGAGGTCGTCAGCGAAAACGCCACCGTGGAGGATGTTACCCGACGTTATTACGATCTGGAAAAACAGCACGACCTGCTGGAAGCCGACTACGAAATCGCCAAAGCTGCCTTCGACGAAGCCGTGGCTCGGAATGCCCGTTCCGAAGAGTTGGAAGAGCTAAAAGCAGAGATGGAGTATCTGGCAGAAGAACTCGGCTATACCAAGACCGCTCTCAAGGGTCTCGACGACCTGATCACCCTGCCGACGATCACCCTCACCCTGACCGAAGACGAGGCCAGTACCACCTTCCGAGGCTGGAAGACCGTTAAGAACGGCTTCGAACTTGCCTACATGGCAATCGTCAACATCCTGCGGGTCTTCATCGTCGTCATCGGAGTGGCACTGATTCTGGCCCTCCTGATTCTGCCGACCTTCCTGCTGATTCGCTGGATGATAAAACTTCTGAACAAAGGCAAAAAAGAGGAGTAGCCCATGAAAACGCTACTATCTCTGGCTCTGCTGGTGCTTCTGCTGCCGCTGTCTCTTGGGGCGCAGGAGAGCAGCACAGGGGAATACCGTCGCTTTGAGGCGAACCTGGTCATTGTGGTGGAGGAGTTCGAGTCTGCCGGGGAAAGGGCAAAGACCCTCCTCGACCCGGCGGACGGCTACCTGCAAAACGTAGAGACCCACCGCGACGAGGATAAACCCGATGAGCTGTACCTTGAGTACAGCATTGCCGCCGCAAAGATTGACGGCTATCTGGATAAAATCCTTGCTCTGGGCGAGGTCTTGGTTGAAGACTCCCAGGGCAGTGTGATTACCGAGACAATCGTGATGCTCGAAGAGCGGGTGAACGGGCTGGAAGCTGATCTCGAAGAACTGCGCGAGCTGGCAGATGCTTCCGGTCTCTCTACGGATATTCGGATTGAACGCCAGCGGGAACTGGCTCGTGCCGAGCGGGAGTTCAGTCGCGAGCAGGAGAAGCTACTCAGGTTGCTTGACTCCACCCGCCAGTACACCGTTGAGCTGACCCTGGTCGAAAGCATCGAAGGCGAAATCGTTCTGCTGGAACGGATTCTCTTCACCTTCGTTCTGCCGGGGCTGGCACTGTTGGTGGCGGCGTTCTTCCTTGGACGACTTCTCGGCAGGCAACAGGCTAAAAGGAGCAAATGATGATTAAACTCAAATTGCTGTTGCTGCTGCTCCTTCTTCCAGTGCTGTTGATTGCCTCCGAGCCGCCATTGGAATGGAGTGAGCAGGAGTATGCCCTTTCGCCGGAACCGTCGGGCGATGAGGTAACGCTGACCCTCCCCCGCCCCGGTGATGAGATCGGCTACGAAACCGTTACCCGCCCCCGTATGATCGAGGTCTCCACGGGGCTGGTCGTCCTGGTGGATGACTTCGGCAAGGCTGTAGCCGCTGCTCAGGAGGCTCTCTCTCCGGAGCAGGGCTTCATCTCGCAGCTCACCTACGTTCGCCCGCTGGAAGATCCTGCCTCTGGTCGATTGCTCTTTCAGGTGCGAACCGATGAACGTGATGGCTTAATCCGCAAGCTGACCGCTCTAGGCGAGGTCATTTCCGAGGAGCGGAACTCCGAGGATGTAAGCGAGGAGTTCTATCGCGAGCAGCGGGAATTGGAGGAGCTAAAGGCAACGATGACCGCCCTGCGGCGGGAATTGATTGAGACAACCTCTGAGCGAGATCGTAAGAATCTGGAACGGGACCTACTGGAGGCGGAAAACGAGGCGGCGAACCTGCTGCTTGCCAATCCGCAGCTCGACGGAGAGGTCGGCTTGACGAGCCTCTTCCTCACCCTGACCGAGGACAGCGGCTTCATCGGCGACCCCGGTGAACGCCTGCTGGGCAAAGGGGTTTCCGAGGGCTACATCGCCCTGATGCAGGTCGTGCGGGTGCTGATTATCATTCTGATGGTCGGTCTGCCTGTGGGCGCGCTGGTATTCTTGATTTTTATCCTGATCCGTTGCTACCTGCGCAAACGTAAAGCCAGAAAGGTAACGAAGTAATGAAGAAAAATCACCGCCTGATAGTCGCTCTGCTGTTCTCCCTCCTGCTCCTGCTGCCCTCATGCAAAGAGGCTGAGGCTGCGCCAGAGAACGATTACCTCACCCTCAGCCTGGTCGAGGGTGAGCATTGGCTGCACGCATACGGCATCTTTATGAATCCTCCCCAGATGGCGTTCTGGCTGGAGAGCCTAGACGGCGAATACCTCGCCACGATCTACGTTACCGAGAAGACGGCGACACAGGGCTGGTTTGGCGGCGACCCGAGCATCCGTCGTCCTTCATCGCTGCCGGTCTGGGCGCACGCCCGGGGGGTTCAGGAAGCCGACGAGCTGTACCTGCCAACCAAAGAAACACCGCTGCCCGATGCGGTTACCGGGGCGACACCGCAGCAGGGCTTCGAGGTTTCAGCAGATCGCCCCGCCGAGCTATCCCCCGGAAAGTACGTTCTCTTCGCGGAGATCAACCATTCGCTGGACTACAACGACACCTTTACCGAAGAGCTTGAGCCGACAAATCCGGTTAACCCCGACAGTAAAACCCTCGGCGGTCAGCCCTCGGTGATTTTCCGGGCCGAGCTTGAGATCGGCGGAGAAGCTAGCGCGGAAGAGCTTATTCTGGTCGGACATGGCGACACCAGCGGTGCCACCGGAGAAATCATCAAAGATATCGACGGTCTGACCACCGCTCTGGGGATTGTTGACAGCATCAGGATCGCCTACACTCCATAAACACTAAGAAGGGGAACATGAAGGTTCGCAAGCGTGGTTATGCCGTTTTTCTCGTACTGACGATTTTATTTACCCTCTGCGCTATCTGGACCCTGATTCCGTCAGAGGGCGCAAGTCAAGCCTGCGGTCTGGGCTACAAGGCATTCTGCACCTTCACGCCCTACAGCACCCTGATCTGCCTCGCTCTCGCCGCCCTTGTCTGCAAGCTCCGCAAGCGTTTCTTCACACAGGAATAGCTATGTCCAGACTCTTGTCTCTGCTGTTGATTTTTACCCTGTTCCTGTTGGTCGGCTGTGATGGTGAAGCAGAGGAGGTCGAGGAAGGCGCGGCTCTCGCAGACCCTACGGGACTTAGCGTGGAGGAGCGGGCCGCCCACGACGTGTTGCTCGATGCCACCGATGCCTTCGCCCGGGAGCTAACGCTGCTCCACAAGACCGAGACTCTCTCTTGTTTCGTTGACGTGCCTGATGACGAGTTGGAGGGCTTCTGGCAAAAGCTGGACTCCTTCGAGCTGGAGATCGGCTCCTTCAATGTTCTCGACGTGGAGGAGTACGAGGCGGGCGAGCCAGCCACCGCCGTGGTTGTGGTCAATGCCGAGCTTGTTCGCAATGGTGTAGTCGAAGAACCAGCGGACTACCGCCTGCGCTGGGCTAACTCACCGGAAGGCTGGAAGCTGACCGAGCTACCCTTCGAGGCGGAGTAAGATACAGGCTAAACAACAATCTCTATGAAGAGAGAAGCCGGGGAGTTTTTGAACTCCCCGTGTTTGTTGTACAATCGGCTCAAAAGGGAGACCAAGCAATGCACCTGCCGACAGACAACGCCTTTAACGAACCGTGTAAACCAAGTCAGGTTCGCCTGCGGATTCGAGTGGCTGGAATCATCGTTCAGGATGAAAAGCTCCTCGTTACCGGATATTCTATCAACGACCATCGTTTCTTTAGTCTCCCCGGTGGTGGGCAGGAGTACGGCGAAACAGCGGAGCAGGCTCTGCGCCGGGAGCTGGACGAAGAGACCGCCCTGAAGCTGGAAGACTGCGAGCTGGCGTATGTGGCGGAGACCTTCTTCCCCGATCCCTTCGACGCGGAGCCTCTGCATCTGATCGGGTTGTACTTCCGCGTGCGGGTCAGCGGAGAATCCCGTCTGGGCTTCGTTTCGCCGGATTCGCCGGAAGCCAGCATCATGGATGAACTACGCTGGGTTTCTCGAAAAGAGCTGGAGCGGCTCCCGCTTTATCCAGAGGGGCTGTCGGCGGTCCTGGAGGCGGACTGGCAATCCGGTTCTCCGCCACACTACCTACGCCTGCCCGCTACGGAGAATCGGATTAGCGAGCAGATCACCGGGAGAAAGCCCTGGCGGAACGGTAAAATCCGTCCCCGCGCGGCGGGGATAATCTTTGACGAGCAAAACCGCCTGCTGATAATGGAGGGTAGCCAGCACCTTGCCCTCCCCGGCGGTGGGGTCGAAGCCGACGAGTTGATCCCCGAAGCCCTGGTTCGTGAGATAGAGGAGGAGTGCGGATTAATCGTTGAAACAGAGCGACTACTCTTCGTCAACGACAACCGCTTCCGCGACCCGACCTTCTTTGGCGATACACCAGTTCACGAGCTGGGGTTCTATTGGACGGCGAAGGTTGTCGGGGGCAGGTACGATCCAACCTCACGATTAGAACAAGCGGAGTACGGCGAGGACACAATCCGCCTGATCTGGTTGACGATAGACGAGCTGTCCGCAGGTAACTTCTATCCCCGCTGGCTGTTACCACGACTGACAGAACTGGCAGCGGGTAAACGACCAGAAGGCACACTTTACAGCAGCAACGGATTCAGTTAATCGTGAAAGAGACAACCAAACAGTTAATCGAGAAAATTAACCGTCCGCTTTCTGCCCTGAAGCGCAGCGGATTCGCTCTGTTGCGTAGCATGCCGACCATCGGCGAACGTTTGTTCGGCTGGCTGGATGAACTTGAATCTACGGATGAGCTAAAGGAGTTGCTGGTTGGTTTTGACGAGCTACCTCTTCAAGATAAGACCGCCCGGCTGCGCGACTTTATTGAACTCTGGGAACTCTTCACCAACAGCAGTGTCGCGATAAAGGCTCATTCAACGCCTCCGCCAAAGAAGGTCGAGGAGATTACCGAAGCGGCACCGACGAGCTTTGATGAGCTGACCGAGCGGGACATCACCTACGAGAAGGGAGTCGGTCCGGCACGGGCAAAGCTCCTCGCCCGACTGGGGATAGGCTCGGTGGCGGAGCTTCTACTGCATCTGCCGAGGGACTATCAGGACCGACGACGCCTGACCAAAATCGCCCGGCTAAAGGTCGGCGAGCAGGCGGCGGTCGTCGGTGAGCTGACCAATCTGGAGAATCGCCGCAGCAAACGGGGAAGCCGCCTGCTGGGGTTGCTCTCCGACGGAACTGGCAGCGTGATGCTGACCTGGTTCAACGCCACCTATCTGTCGAAGATACTCCGCGTGGGAACAAAGCTGGTCGCCTTCGGCAAGGTTACGCTCTACAACGGCCCCCAGCTCATCAATCCGGAGTTCGAGGTTGTGCGCTCCACCGACGACCCCCTTGCCGCTGGTCGGGTTGTGCCGTTCTATCGCCTGACCGAGGGGCTGGGGATGGGCTTCATGCGCCATCTCCAACGCAGGGTTCTCGACCGCTATCTCCCGCAGCTAAAAGATTATCTGCCCGAAGCTATTCGTCAGGAACAGGGACTGCAGACGCTGGCGGAGACCTTTGAGCAGGTTCACTTCCCTCAGGATACCGATTCTCCCCTCAAAGCCAGAAGACGGCTGGCTTTCGATGGGCTGCTACTGCTTCAGCTGGCGGTACTGCGAGAGCGGCAACGGCTGGACAAATATACCGGGGCGGAGATTCTCTGTGAGGGTGAGCTGCCCCGGCGGCTGGTGGAGAAGCTGCCCTTTGAATTGACCGCTGCTCAACAGCGCGCGCTGGAGCGCATTCGCGGCGACCTGAACCTCTCACGACCGATGAATCGGTTGCTTCAGGGCGATGTCGGCTCCGGCAAGACCCTGGTCGCTCTGCTGGCGATGCTCTGCGCCGTGGAGGCAGGGTTCCAGGCGGTGTTGATGGCTCCGACGGAGGTTCTGGCTCGACAGCACCACCATACCGTCTCAAAGCTCCTCGCTCCCCTCGGCGTTCCCTGTCATCTGCTCACAGGGAGCCTGAAGAGTCGTCCTCGCCTGTTGGCTGTGGAAGCCGCTGCCGCCGGAGAGTCGGGAATCACCATCGGTACCACGGCGTTGATTCAGGATAAGGTGAACTTTAGCCACCTCGGTCTGGTTGTGGTAGATGAACAACACCGCTTCGGGGTAGCGCAGCGCAGCCGCCTTGCGGCGGCATCGATTAATCTTCTGGTGATGACGGCAACGCCGATTCCCCGCTCGCTGGCTCTCACTGTCTATGGCGATCTGGACTCCACCGTTTTGGACGAAATGCCTCCGGGGAGACAGCCCGTCAAGACCCATCTGCTAAAGATGAACCGGGCAGATAAGGCGTGGGAGTTCGTCCGTAAAGAGGCGGAAGCCCGACGGCAGAGCTTCGTCATCTGTCCGCTGGTGGAGGAGTCCGACGGGCGGAGGCTCAGCGCGGCAACCCAACGCTATGAGGAGTTAAGCCGGAACGAGCTTTCCGGGTTACGCTTGGGGCTGGTGCATGGTCGCCTCGATTCTGTGGAGAAGAACGAGGTGATGCGCCGCTTCGCCGCTGGTGAGCTGGATGTTCTCGTCGCCACCACTGTTGTTGAGGTCGGCGTGGACATCCCCAACGCCACGGTGATGGTGATTGAGGAGGCGCAGCAGTTTGGGCTGGCGCAGCTTCACCAGCTTCGCGGTCGGATCGGGCGCGGTGAATATCCCTCCCGCTGTTATCTGCTTACCGGAGATAAGCCCACCGACATTGCCAAACAACGTCTGAAGGCGATGACCAAAACCACCGATGGCTTTGAGCTGGCTGCCCTTGATCTTCGATTGCGAGGACCCGGTGAGCTGTTGGGAACCAAACAACACGGTCTGCCCGATGTGGCTCTTCAGGGGCTTCTCGACGACCGTCGCCTTTTGGAAAGCGCGAGGGAGGTTGCCGCAGCTCTGCTAAAGCAATCGCCGGAGCTTGACAAATACCCCGGATTACAACAGCGACTCCAGACAATCTACGGCGAGAGCATCCCAAAGCTGAGTGGTTGAGACTTTTGCATAAGTACCTTCGCTGCGCACGTCCGGCTTGGTTGACAGTCTCTGCAATCCTATAACAGCAGGTATCCGTTATGGATACAGTAGTATGAACAACCAGACGACAGCCTACCGAACAGGTGAACAGTTAAAAGTATCTAGCTATTCAAAGGTCTCTGGCTAAGAAAAACCTTAGACAAGCGCTAACAAATCTGGTATTTTTAGGGGAGAGTTGACCCAACGGAAAGTGAAAAGGAGCCACCGTGGAAAACGCTACCCCGCTTATCTGCCCGAAGTGCGACAGTAGAAAAACCGAGACTTTCCTCTACATAGAGCCCTCCGCCCCGCCCCGTCTCTTTGTGCGTTGTGCCGAATGTGGTGAGTTCCTCGCCAGGGCAGCGGTCTGTCGCTATTCCAGCTTCGAAACCTACGAGTCGGTACTGCATAACTTCTCCCACGCCCAGCGGCGGAGCTTTGCCAGCGCCAGGGAGATCAACAACCTGATTGAGCATTTTGACGAAAATGTTCGCGAGAACTACGAACGCGCCCGGAAGGCTCTCGACAAGCATCCCCAGCTTCCCGAAGCGGAGGAACGCTTCAAGAAAAAGGAGTAGCAGCATGCCCTTTGACATCGCGGCAAAGCTCACCGATTCCTACTACAACAAGCACAGCAAGGCGGAAGACAAACCTGCCGACTACATCAAGACCTACAAGTATTTCCTCCAGGAGATTTCCGTAATCTTTGAGGAGTACGGTTACTTTACCGATGAAGATTAGACATCTCCATCGAAATTCGGAAATTACGAAGGAGCGTATTGCGATGCGCTCCTTTCAATATCGCTCGGAGACAAAGACTTTAGAAAACTAAAATCTCAATACCGCTTGACATAGTGTAGAATATACCCTACCATTCGCCTTGAGTTTTGTCCTTATCCGCCTTAAATAAACTGAGTCAACAGGCAAAGGTAAAACAAATGCACGTTTCCACTCGTAGTGAGTACGGATGTCGGGCGATGCTGGAGCTTTCCCGCAACTACGGACAGGGTCGTCTCTCGGCGGACGCGATCAGCACCCGTCAGGAAATCCCCGAACGCTATCTGGAGCAAATCCTGCTGGCTCTGCGCCGGGCGGGGTTTATCCATAGTCGCCGTGGACCGGGCGGAGGATACGTTCTGGTTCGCCCGCCGAATGAGATCTTTGTCGCCGACGTAATCCGCACCCTCGATGGTCATCTCGCTCCGGTTCCCTGTGCCAGCGAAACCGCCTACCAACGCTGTCCCCGCGAAGACAACTGCGGTCTGCACTGGCTCTGGGCGCAGGTTCGCAATGACCTTGCCAATCGGCTGGAGAACACCTCCTTTGAACTGCTTCTGGCAAAGGAAGAGGAGAAAACGAACAGAGCCGAGAAAGCCTGAACGGTTATCTGTCTGTTAGCTGTCCCAGGATTATCCAGAGACAGCTTGACCGAATGCCCGGTGAGTGCTACTATTCCCGCCGTTCCAGGCAGAGCCGAAGTAGCTCAGTTGGTAGAGCAGCTCACTCGTAATGAGCAGGTCACCGGTTCAAGTCCGGTCTTCGGCTCCAGTCGGACAGTGGCGTATCAAAAAACCATTGATCGTTGCAGGTTTGGATCGAAACTCCCATATAGCGACAGTAAAATGGCTTGTTGACAGAAGGCTCTTTGGGTCTTCTGTTTCTATTTGGCGGCAAATCACAAACTGAGCCTGCTGACAAAGCTCACTCTGTGTATGCTATACTGCGCTTGCTGAGGTATTTTGTAGAAAACATCCAGCGAACACTGCTGGAGCGAGGTGAGCTATGACGCATAAGATTCGTCTGTTGATTGCCAAACCAGGGCTGGATGGTCACGACCGGGGAGCCAAGATCGTCGCCCGCGCCCTGCGTGATGCCGGCATGGAGGTCATCTACACCGGTTTGCACCAAACCGTAGAGGCAATCGTCGAGGCAGCGATTCAGGAAGATGTTGACATGATCGGCCTCTCCGTCCTTTCCGGAGCGCACATGACGGTCTTCCCGAAGGTAAAGAAGCTTCTCGAAGAGCGTGGTGCCGGACACATCAAGGTCATGGGCGGCGGAATCATCCCCGAAGATGACATGGAGAGTCTTAAAGGCGAAGGCATTGACCGTCTCTTCGGTCCGGGAACGGATACGGCGAAGATCGTTGAGTACATTCAGGCGGCAGTAGCCTAGCGATGAAGCAACTCAACGGCTATTGCGTCAATCACCCAGACCGACCCGCAGTTGTCGGCTGTTCGCTCTGTGGAGATTTTCTCTGCGAGGAGTGCCAGCAGGCTGGCGCAGACAAAGTCTGCGAGCGGTGCCTCCGGGAAACACAGCGGACGACGGTGGCATCCCGCTGGGAGGAACGCCTCACACCGGGTGGGTTCTTCTCTGTTCTGGGGAGTCTTGCCTCCGGCGTGGGAGACTTCTTCTCTGGTGTTCCCCACGGCAAAGGTGGCTGGCAGGCTTTTCTTTTTGCGGGGCTGGCTTTGTTGTCTGGTGCGATTCTGTCCGTCGGGGTGAACTACCTGATCGGTCCGGCTTCATCGGAGACATCGGCACAGCTACTCTGGCAGAAACAGCTCTGGCTAACCCCGCTGAACCTGCTGGGATTATTGCCGCTGCTGCTTTTTGACGCACTGATCTGCTTCGGTTTGGCAAGACTTTACGACAAAACGATAACCTTCTCCCGTCTGCTCCGCTTGGTTTCGTATTCCGCTGCGGCGTGGCTCCTCTACGCGATTCCTACGCTGGGGATGCTGCTGGCTCTGCTGCTGGGTTCGTTCTTCCTCTTCACCGGCGCAAAACGCGCCCTGGGGTTGACAACCTTCCAGGCACTCACTCTACCGCTGTTGCCCATCGCGATTAAAGCGGGGATTGTGTTCTTGATTCGCGGGGGCTTGGGGCTTTAGTTCAATACCTTGCAACGCAGTCGGAGTAGCGGTAGAATGAGAGTCGCTGGCAAGGTGATGGTTTGATATAAACAACGAAAAGGATGATTTCTTATGAAGAAGCTGATCCTGCTCTGCCTTATCATTTTCGTAATCTCCGCTCTGGCGGCGGAAGAAAATGCCGGAACGGCGGCGTTCCCCTTCCTCCGGCTGGGCGTAACCGCCCGTTCACTCGCGATGGGCGAGGCTCACACAGCGGATGCCCACGGCGCGGCGGCGGCGGTGCTAAACCCGGCGTTCCTCGGAACCAACCTCCGGCACAGCATCGCCTTTACTCACGATGAGTATCTCAGCGATCTGACTATGGAGCTTGTCTCCTACGCCATGCCGCTGAACTATGGTGCCGCTGGCAGCGTTGCCGTGGGGATGCGCTACTTCTCCTACGGAGAGATGACAGGCTACGACGACCAGGGAGCACCGACGGGGAGCTTTTCAGCAGCGGATATGGCTGCCACAGTGGCATACGGAGTTGAGGCAGTTAGCAACTTCTACGCCGGAGCGGGAATCAGCTATATCTATTCCCGACTTGACGACGCTACCGCCAACGCCATCTCCTTTGACCTGGGGCTGGCATGGAAACCCTATAACGAACTGAGTGTGGGCTTCACGGCTAATCACCTTGGTCCGGACGCGAAGTACGTTGAGCTGGAGAGTCCACAGCCGACGACCCTCCGCCTGGGATTGGCAGGGAATCTGGAGCTGGATCCACGCCACCAGGTTACCCTGTTGACCGATGGCGTCTATCCGCTCTACGGCAAGCCCTACGGCGCGTTGGGACTGGAGTACACCGGTTGGGGATTCTTCAGCCTGCGCGGTGGCTATCGCCTGGGACACGACAGTGCCGATTTCTCTGTTGGAGCCGGGGTTCACTTCCCGCTCTGGAAAACCGTACTGCTGGAGCTGGACTACGCTTACGCCAACTACGGCGACCTTGATGTCAGCCACCTCTTTACCCTGGGTCTGCAAATCTAGCCGTTCCCCGTTGCTGATTGTTCAACCAAACTGGGGACGGTATTGACCGTCCCCTTTGTTATCACAGCAGCTATCTGCCTAAGTCTCAAGGAGAAAAGTGATTAAGACCTTTATTACATTACTGTTGGCTATCGTAGCTTTGTTTGCTCTCGGTTGTGAGCCGCAAAACCCTGCCGATCCCTATACTCCGCCCGATGAAATACTCGTTTATCTGGCGGACAAGATGAACAATCTGGTCATCTGTTACGATTATGATGGCGAACATCAGGTCAGAACCCCCGATGTCGTTCGACCGACGGATCTCGATATTCGCGAAGGAATTGACCACCTCTGGGTTGCGGATTATTCCAATGATCGAGTCCTGAAGTTGAATTATGGTCTCAACTCTCTTGCCTGGAGCGCGGCAGGAGTGGTTAACGACCCCTACACCGTTACCACAACCACCGACGCCGGATGCTGGGTGGCAGATCGGGTTAACCTGGGTTTCGTCCGCTTTGATACCGATGCCAAAGAAGTCGCTCGTGTTACCTGCTCTGGACCAACTCGTCTTGTTGCCTGGGACAGCGTTAACGAACTCTGCTGGGCAGCCGATGAGAACGGTAACCTCTTTGCTTTCCCCGACAGCCTTACTGGAGATTACGACGCGACCGCTGCTACCGTTACCGTAACCGGACTGGGTACTCCCCGTGGACTGGTCGTGGATAGTGATAACGGGCGAGTTTGGTACAGCAGTAAGGATGCCGACCGGGTAATCTGCTTCGACACTGGCGGAACTCAGCTGTTTGTCGTGGAAGACCTCGACGATCCCCGTGGACTGGCGATTGACGAGAACGGTGACTGCTGGGTTGCTCTCTATGCGGGCAGAGCCGCCGTACTCCTCGACGGAGACGATGGAGCAGAGAAAGAACGCTTCGACAACCTGAACGGTCCCGTTGATGTGGCTGCCAATCCTGGCGGCGGTGTCTGGGTAGTGGATGAAAGTGAAGGACTGCTCCTGCGCCTTCGTAACGGCGTTGAGGAGCTGCGCCTCGACGGCTTTACCCAGCCCTCAGCGGTGGCTCTTTACAACCCCAAATAACCAGGTGGATTATGCGTCCTCTCCTGATTATCACTCTGTTAGCTGTTTTAGCTTCTGGTCTCGTCGGTTGCGATGAGCTTACCGAGAGCAGCCTTAAGCTGTCCGAGGTCAATGACTGGGCGTACTGGCTTCAGGAAATTGACCTTACAGAGTTAGGAGCCTCCGCCTTTGACCTCGTGGTGATTGACTACTCCGACAATGGTGGAGCCTCCGGCGAATGGACAGGTGCTGAGATAGAGGCGCTGCGCAATCGTGGCGGGGAGCAGCCGAAGTTTGCCATCGCCTATCTCTCCATCGGTGAGGCGGAGGAGTACCGCTACTACTGGCAGGATGGCTGGACACCGGGAAGTCCGGACTGGCTGGGCGAAGAAAACCCCAACTGGGCGGGCAACTATCTGGTCAAATACTGGGAAGACGACTGGCAGGCAATTATTTACGACTATCTCGACCGGATTCTGGTGCAGGGGTTTGACGGAGTTTATCTGGACAAGGTGGACTCATGCTGGGATTATGAGAACGATTATCCCGACGCGCCCCGCTGGATGGTTGACTTTGTCCGCGAGATTTCCGAATATGGCAGTGGTAAGCGGAACGGGTTTATCACCATCGTGCAGAACGCCGCGCCCCTTGCCGCCGACTTCCCAGAGCATCCGGGGAACGTTGAGGGAATTGGACAGGAGGCTCCTTACTTCTTTGCTACCGACATCCCCCGCTCGGAAAATCCTACCGATGAGTATCAGGGGCGTATTGAGCTGGAAGAAGACCTGGATCGCTTCCGCGCCGCCGGTGGAATCGTCCTTACGGTGGATTACTGCGACGAACAGGCGAACATCGACTACGCCTACCAACGCTCCGCTGGTAAGGGTTACATCCCCTACTGCACCGTGGTTGAGCTGAACGAGCTGCGGATTAACAGCGGACATCAGCCGGATTGAGTTCAATGAATATTATTGACATCAGCCGTCCGCTATCAAAGGTACCGTCCTGGCCGGGCGATACGATCTATCATCACGCGCTAACCAACACCTGTGCCGCTGATGGCTACGAGACCGCCAGCCTCTCCATGAGCAGCCACGCGGGTACTCATCTGGACCTTCCCGCTCACCTGATAGCGAATGGCAAGCGACTCGGTCAGTATGCCCTCTCCACCTTTGTTGGTCCCGCTCTGGTGATTGACTGCGGTGAGGGAGCGGAGGATAAAACCGCTCTCCTGCGCGAAGCGGATATTCGCCCCGGTGAACGTGTTTTACTGAAAACGAACAACTCCACTCGGTCGCCGGAATTTATCTTCCCTGAGTATACCTATCTATCCGGTGAGGCAGCACAAGTACTGGTGAACAAGCAGGTTACCCTGGTCGGTGTGGATGGTCCCAGCCTGGATCACCCTGACGAAACAATCGCCCACCGCACTCTGCTTGAAGCGGGGATTCCGGCAATTGAGTGGCTTGACCTGAGCCGCGCGGAGGCAGGACGCTACACCCTCGTTTGTCTGCCGTTGCACATTCCCGAAGCAGAAGGTGTTCCCTGCCGGGCGATTTTGCTTCCCCTGTAACTCATTCACAGTAAAGGTCATAGATGCCCCGACCGTTATACTTATCCAAACTTGCCGCCCTTGCCAAACTCACCCGACCGAACAACGTCGGGTTGATTATCGTCGCCGTCATAGCGGGAGCCGCCCTGGGGTTACCGCCGCTAGCCTGCCCCACGGCGGGACTGAAGCAGATGTTCCTGCCTCTGCTCTCCTCCGCTCTGGCACTCTCGCTGGTGGCGATTGGCGGCTACTCGATTAACGATCTTCGCGACCGTGAGAGCGATAAAATCAGCCACCCCAAGCGTCCGCTGGTCAACGGATCTTTCAGTCATCCTGCTATGGTGGCGATAATCGTTACGATTATCAGCTGGCTCGGCGCACTGGCTCTGGGCTGGTTCGTCGCCGGAGGCGAGTTCTGGATTATTGTCGGCTGTCTGGTGCTTTCCTTCGTTTACGCTCTCTGGCTCAAGCGAGCTGGCATCTTTGGCAACCTCACTGTGGCACTGATGACCTCGCTGGCACTGGCGTACGGAGCCACGGTGATCCACGCTCTGCAAACGATCCTGCCTCTGATTATCCTCGCTTTCCTGACCAATCTGGCACGGGAGCTTTACAAAGATGTGGAGGATGCCGAGGGCGACCAGAAGCTGAACTCCCGCTCCCTTCCCCTGACCATCGGCGAGAAGCCGACCCGAATCATCGGCAGCAGCATCGCCTTTACGGTGGTTCCGGTACTGCTCTACTTCTACCTTTCCGGGATGCTCTTCTGGCTGGACGCGCTCTCGCTGGTCGCGGGGCTGGTGATCCCCCTGCTAATCATCGCGATCATCGGGCTGAAAAAGCCGGAGAAGGTTGGCAAGGTTCAGCGATGGATGAAGGAGTCGATGTTCAGCGGTCTGCTGGTTCTGCTGCTCGGTCGGCTGATCTACCGGGTCATCGTCTCCGGTCAGTGGTTTTAGGTAGTCTCACCCACTCGTTTAGCTAAGGTTGTTTTATGACGTAGGGGCGTATCGCAATACGCCCCTACAAGAGTTCATAGCTGGCTACATACCGACTGAACAGGATTTTTGCCATGCTCATAGACACTCATGCACACCTTGACGACCCCCGCTTCGCCGGAGAGATAGAACCGCTGCTGGCTCGCGCCAGGGTCTTCGGCGTTAACAGAATCATCACCATCGGCACTGACCTCTCGACCTCGCGAGAGGCAATAGAGCTGACCCGTGAGTATCCCGATGATTTGGCGGCGGTGGTGGGGCTTTCGCCCTTCGATGCAGACCTCTACGATGGCGACTACGCTCAGGCTCTGGAGTCCCTGGCGCAGCAGCCCGAAGTCGTCGCCTGGGGCGAGATCGGGCTGGAGTACCATCACGACTGCGCGCCCCATGAGGTACAGAAGAACGTCTTTCTCGATCAGCTCCGCCGCGCCCGTCGGTTGGGGCTGCCGGTGATAATCCACGACCGCGACGCTCACGAGGATATTCTGAGCTGCCTGCGCCAGGCGGAGGACTTTCCGGCTTATCGAGAGCCGCCCTACGGCGTGATGCACTGCTTCTCTGGCGATCTGGAGGTTGCGAAGCAGGCGGTTGAACTTGGCTATCTGATTAGCATTGCCGGGGTTGTAACCTTCAAAAACGCCCGTGATTATCAAGAGATCGTCCGCCATCTGCCCCTAGAAAACCTTCTCGTCGAGACCGACTCTCCGTACCTCACGCCGCATCCCCACCGGGGTAAACGCAACGAGCCTTCCTTTGTCCGCTTTACCGCAAGGAAGGTTGCCGAGCTTCAAGGCGTTGAGCTTACCGAGCTGGCAAGGGTAACAACCGCCAACGCCCGACGGCTCTTTAACCTTCCGCAGAACGAGGGACACGGCGGCGAGATTGCCTATCCACTGAACGGCAATCTCTACCTGAACCTGACCAGCCGCTGCAACAACAACTGCACCTTCTGCGTGCGGCACAGCAAGCTGGGGCTGGGCGGCTATCGTCTCTGGCTTGATCAAGAGCCAACCGCCGAGGAGCTAATCACCGCTATCGGTGATCCGAGCCGTTATGCCGAGGTGGTCTTCTGTGGCTTTGGTGAGCCGCTGCTGCGCCCGGCGACGGTGATTGCCGTAGCGGGCTGGCTTCGGGAACAGGGAGCCACGGTGCGGATAGACACCAACGGCTCGGCTCACCGGACGCTGGAGCTTCCCGTGGGGGAATTGGTCAAGCTGCTTCAGCCAGTTGTCAATCGGCTCTCGGTCAGCCTGAACGCCGCCGATGCCGAGTCTTACAAAAAGCTCTGCCGCCCCCGTGAGGGAGAAGCAGCCTTCGAGGCGGTGAAGGAGTTCGTTCAAACCGCCGTCAAAGCAGGAATCCCTGTAACCTGCACGGCGGTGGCTCTGCCAGAGCTGGATATCAATGCCATCGAGACCTTGGCAAATAGCTGGGGAGCCGACTTCCAGGCTCGGAGCTATAAGTCGTAGCGGGGAATCAATGTAGGGCGGGCATTTTAATGCCCGCCGTGAGGTGAGGGAGGAAGAATGAAAGAGGAAGTAACAAAATCTGATGTTCAAGATTCGCTGAAAGTAAGGTGGTTAAGATATACACCGATTGATGCTTGGGACGGTCATGTTTCAAACCTTGCTCTAATTGCTCGCTCGATAATCGAAGATGGAAAAAAGAATTTTCCCTTAAAGGCAATCGAGTATGCGGACCGGGAGGTCTTGAAGCGGTTCCTCTTTGTGAGACGTATCCCCGAATATGAGGAGGAGCTAAGAAGTACCTTTGAGTTCTGCTTGCCTATGTTATTTAAAGCAGAGGAGTGGTTTGATAACATCGATAAATTCGTCCTCGGAGAATACCCCCTGGAAAAGGTGCCGGAGTATCTACAGGATATTGTGGAAGATTCAATCCGCCTGTGGGACCCCAAGACCGGGGCTGTTGCCCGCAAAGATATGGCTGGTGAGCTTCTGGCGTATAGTCCCTGGACAAACTTTCAGGGTTATTACGTTGAGGATTGCGGCTGGGTCAAGTTCGCCCTCTATTCTCGGGTATCATTGATGGATGTAGCCGATGAGCTTGGAGCGACTCTCCACCATGTTGACCGTGAAGTGGTGAGGTATCTCTACTTCTACGATCGTGACTATGATCGAACGTGGGGTTCACCAGGACATCAAGATGATTTTAGAGAAGAACTGGTTGCCACATTCGACCATTGCCGCTGTTATCAGGGCAATGATCACTGGTTCTTCAATCTCGACAAAATCATTCTCGGCGAATACCCCCTGGAGAAGCTACCCAAATATCTCCACGACATCGTGAAAGAGGCACGGAGCGAGTAACAGCCTCCTGGCACAGCAGAAAGCCGCCTCGGCTATCCGTTGGCGGCTTTTACATATCCATAAACTTAGTCTTGCTACAGCAGGCGGCGCATCTTCCAAAGCAAGCCCGGTGCCTTGCGGATGATGTAACCGAGCATCTTCGCCGGGGAGATGTCGCCCAGCTCGCCTTCCTTTGCTCCAGCGGCGAGGGCGGCGACAGCTTTTTCAATCTCCTCGTCGTTCAACCCGCTCAATAGTTTCTGGGTTTTGTAGAGCCGCTGATGCTCCTTGCGATGTCGCTTCCGCCACCGCTTTTCGTAGTCGCTCAATCGCTCTGCCGTCGGCTCTAAGCCCTCACCAAGTATCGCTGCCACGGTTTCTCCGGCGATCCGTCCCGCTTCCAAAGACCAGTTAATACCCGCCCCTGAGAAGGGATCAACCTGACGGGCGGCATCGCCAACTAGGAGAACGCCATCGCCAACCAGCCGCTCTGGATAAGGTGCAGCAGGGACGCAGCCGTGCATCTCTTCCAGCACCGAGGCACCCGGGTAGTGCTTCTCGACAAAGCGATTCAGGTACTCGTGTGCCAGTTCCTTCGGTTCATTACCAAGAATCCCTAACCCGACATTGCCCAGCCCCTCTCCCTTTGGAAAGAGCCAGGCGTAGCCGCCGGGAGCAACCGTGGAGCCGAGATAGAAATAAACAGTATCCGGTTTGACCGTTTCGTCCAGCCCCGCCAGCAATACCTGGGCGCAGGAGTGTACCTGTCCCAGAGGCAGCGATTTGGTCAAGCCGCACCAGCGACCAACCAGTCCTTCTACTCCATCGGCACCGATAAGAACCCTCGTGGAGACAGTCAGCTCTTTGCTACCTCGCCGGATTGTAACCTGCCAGCCATCGTCGGTTTTCTCTGCCCCCAGAGCCTGAGCCTTGACCCACAGCTCTGCGCCTGCCCGTGCTGCTGCTTCGGCAAGGTACTTATCGAAGACCTTGCGCTCCAGCACATAACCCGCGCCGGGCTTGGCGATGTACGCCGCCTTACCGCTGGGGGAGACAAGCTCGCCACCGTTGAGGAAAGCGGCAAGGAATCGCTCGTCGGGATCGCCTTCTGCTCCCTCAGGGAAAAGTTGTCTGTCATCGCCCAGTTCCGCGATGAAGCCGGGGCGACCTACCGCCTCGGCACAGCGCACCGGAAAGCCAACCTGCTGGCGTTTCTCCAGCAAGAGAACCCGCAGACCAGCTTTGGCGGCAAAGTTCGCAGCCCGCGAACCAGCGGGACCGGCTCCAACAACAACAACGTCGTAGTCCATAATTTTTCTCTTGCGCGAGCGGTTGTTACTCGCCAGTGGATTGACGCTGGTACTTCAGAGCGGCCTCGATGAGACCGTAGAAGAGCGGGTTGGGATTCATCGGGCGACTGGTGTATTCCGGATGGAACTGGCTGGCGACGAAGTAGGGATGACCCTCCAGTTCCAGAATCTGCATAATCTCGCCATCGGGGGTTGTGCCGACGAAGCGAATCCCGGCTTCTTCGACCTGCTTGCGATACTCGTTGTTGAACTCGAAGCGATGACGGAACCGCTCCCGTGCCTCAGAGACATTTCCATAAAGCCCGCCGATCAGGGAGTCTGGCTCCAGCTTGACGGTATGCCCACCGAGGCGCATCGTTCCACCAAGGCGCGACTTCTTGCGCTGCTCCGGCAGCAGACGAATGATCGGGTGAGGAGTACGGCGGTTGACCTCGGTGGTATGGGCTTTCTCAAGCCCACAGAGGTGGCGGGCGACCTCTACCACAGCAAAGTGGAAGCCGTAGCAGATGCCGAGGAAGGGAATCTTGTTTTCACGGGCGTGCTTGATGGTGAGTATTTTGCCCTCGACCCCACGGGAGCCAAAGCCACCGGGGACGATCACACCGGAAACCTCACCGTCGAATAGACTTTCGACCTCACTCTCGTCGCTGATCTCCGTAGTCTCGACCCAGCGGGTCTCCACCCGACAGCCCAGGGCGACCTCGGCATGTTCCAGCGCATTGACGATGCTGATATACGAATCCTTCAGCGTCGCGTATTTGCCGGTGATGGCGATCGTTACCTTTGGCAGGTCTTTCTTGCCATAGTGGTCAAGGTAAGGTGCGAGTGGTGGATCAACATCATCGTTCGCCGGAACCGGCAGGGAGAGGTTCAATCGTTTGGTGATGATCTTTGCCAAGTTCTGCCGGGCGAGGATCTGTGGCAATACATAGATACTGCTCAGGTCTGGCGAGCTGATCACGTTCTCTTCGGGAACGTTACAGAAGAGAGAAATCTTCTGCCGAACCTTTGGCGCAACCCCCACCGGTGAACGACCAACGATGATGTCAGGCTGAACCCCGGCTTCGAGGAGCTTCTTTACCGAATGCTGGGTTGGCTTGGACTTCTGCTCTCCAGAGGCCTTGTTGAACGGGAGCATGGTAACGTGAGCGAACATCACGTTCTCGCGACCCTCTGCCATGTAAAGCTCGCGGGCGGCCTCGATAAAATGCAGATTCTCGATGTCGCCAACGGTGCCGCCAATCTCAATCAACACTAGGTCGTAGGGTTTGGAGGTGGCAAGCTCCCGGAAAAAGTTTTTTATCTCTCCAGTAACATGGGGAATAACCAACACATCCCGCCCCAGATACTCGCCCTTGCGCTCTTTCTCCAGCACATGGGTATAGAGCTTACCAGAGGTAAGGTAGTTGTCTTTCGACAAATCTTTACCGAGAAACCTCTCGTAGGTTCCCAGGTCCATATCGCACTCTGTTCCGTCGTCGAGGACAAAGACCTCGCCGTGGCGATAGGGATTCAGGGTTCCCGCATCGTAGTTCAGATAGCCGTCCATTTTGATCTGGCTAACGGAGAAGCCATGATGTATCAACAGATTGGAGAGGCTGGCAGAGAAGACCCCCTTCCCAACCCCGCTCATCACACCACCGGTTATTACGATGTACTTCGTTCGCCCAATCCGATACTTGTCGGGGAAGAAGTCAACGTTTTCACTGTCGTCGGTCTGGTCGGAGATCATCTCGAAGTCAAATAGCTCGTCCACGACACACTACCTCTGGCTGGGGAAAAGATGAATAACCTTGCTACTCCACGGGACTGTAGATTAACAGAAAGTCAGGTTGGTGTCAGTATATTTATGAGGATAATCCCTCAACGTCGGAATTTGGTACCAAATTAACGCTACGTTGAGACTAGCGTTATTCTGCCAAAATCAGAGGGGTTAGAAGTAACCAGAAAATATGGTCAAATCAACATATCAAATATCATGTTTATAACTATCTGTATCAGTATTAGCGGGGTAATTGTAGCCTATTCCCCAGAAAGCCGTGGGCGGAGGTGCGTGCAGCTTCAAGCTGCCTCCACCAACAACGGTTATTGGCATTTTATAAAAGCTCTCATTGGTCAATCCCTAGTCTCGATATTAAACCAAGAAGCAGAGAAGGGGCTACTCATCATCACTAAAAAACACAAACCCACCAAATGAAAACGATATATTATCGTTTCCTGTAAACAAATCAGCACTTACACTCATGGAGATTCCTTTTAGAATTGAAAAGCTTGCTTTAACAGGAAATGAGAATCTTTCATTGGTGAAGCTGTATTTCGGTCCACCCTGTACCCCTAGAAATAGTTCGCCGTCAGCGATAATAAATAATATACACGACAAGAACTCTATCGATTGATCTATCTCCTCAAACTTTACCAAATCAACCTTTTCTTCGCCTATCCTACCACGTACGTTATAGCGAATACCCTCATGGACGAAGCCAGACAAAAGATACCATCTAAATGTGGGATCTGAGGAAGACAACATCAATGACAGACGAGGCGATAAATATAGGCTAGCAGTTTCTTCTCGAATCGAATAGATAGACGCTTCATTTTGGTAATAATCATCTATTACTCTAGACCTATCATGCTCGCTTTTAAAAAGACCTAAGCGAAAGGCGAAATCCAACCCATCCGAAAAGAAAACAGGAGCTACCCACACACCAAATTGAGACATAGGGACTTTAATCTCATCGTCTCTTATAGTTGTAACAGTGCGAGTGTAATCAGTTAAACCGATTCCAAAATCTATCAAGAATTCATTGGAAAAAACTTCGAGGCACAGCAGCAACAGAATCAATGTGGTGCGTTTCATATCAGCCTCTCACTTCGGATGTTATGTGCTGCTACTGCTCTTCGATTGCCTGGTCGATCAGGTCGGTAAGGTCGTGGGTATCGACCCGGGACGGCATTTCGAAGTGAGCCACCTTCGCCTGGCAGCGCATTGCCACCAGGGTCATGTCGTCGAGCTGATCCTCGCCGCCGGCGAAGTTGAGCGCGAGGTGGGAGAGCTTCTTGATCAAACTTCCCGGCTCCAGCCGGGCGATCTTGCGGAGACCCTCGATAAGTCGCTCCTGCCCAAACTGCGCCTCGGAGCGATTCATGATCTCGGTCAGCCCGTCGTTGTAGAGCAGGGCGACATCACCGTGCTCCAGCTTTATCCGCGAGTCCTCCAGCTTGGCTTCGAACTCCTTCGTGCCGAGCATCCCCAGGGGGCGACCGCCGGTTTTGATGACCTCTATCTCTTCGGTGCCGTAGCGATAGACCAGAATCGGGTTGTGTCCGGCGTTGACGAACTCCAGGGTGTGCGTTACCGTGTCGTAAACGAGGTAGATTCCGGTGATGAAGCTGCCCTGACGCGTCAGCGGAGTCAGGTGGCGATTCAGCTCGCAGATCGTCGGCAGCGGCTCCTCGTAACGCTCGGTAATAACCCGCAGCATCGACTTCAGCATCTGCATCGTGAAGAGTCCGTCGAGCCCCTTCTCCGAGACATCGGTGATGATTACCCCGAGCTTACGCTCGTTGAGCTTGATAAAGTCGTAGTAGTCGCCGCTGACCTTTGGGGCGGGCAGGCAAAGCCCGGCGATTCTCATCTCATCGTAACGCGGGAACTTCTTCGGCAGCAGATTCCGCTGCATCTCAAAGGCGACAAAAGCAGGATTCTTCTCTTTGCCGTTGATGGTGCCGGATTGACCACCGTTGGTTCCGGCAAGGCGATTCACCTCGTCCGCCAGCACTCCGGCATCTCCGGAATAGCCTTCGAGCTTTTTAAGGTCGTCAAGCTCCTGCAAGTCGCCGAGGAGCCTCTTTAACGAACCCTGTGCCAGACCGAACAGCACCAACGCCAGGGCGGTTCCGGCGACAAAGACGATTATCAGATAGAGAGCCGCCACGCCCCAGCCAGCGGGATCGCTAATCAGCAGGGCGGCAATAATCACCGCTGCCAGCAGCATCAGTCCGCCCGCTATCAGAGCCTGTTTCCAGGGAAGACCCAACTGCTGTTTCTTCAGATTTTCCATAGACTCACCCAATATCCTCAAGCACAGCTATTCTCAAAACACCTTTGGCTACAAATACAAACAGACCAGTCGGAGTAATTATACACCCCCCGTCCTCAATTCACAACCACCGCCCTTGGTAATCCCCCCTCTTGACATTGTCTCCTCCCGTTGCTACCCTACCACCCGTCCAAAGGCTCCGTGGCGGGGTAGCTCAGTTGGTAGAGCAGCGGATTGAAAATCCGCGTGCCCGCGGTTCAAGTCCGCGCCTCGCCACCACCCTGGGGCAGGTCAAACAGCAGGGGCAAATGGCAGGACATCACCGAAGCCACCTATAACTAACCTCTGGTAAATTACAAGCAAGCTCACCGCCTCCAGGCGGCTTTTTGTTGGGATAATCACTCAATTGCGTACCGGTCCTGCAGTTTAATTTGCCGAGATTTCGGTAGTTAGGTGCAGTTTCCTGTTACACTTTAAGAACAGTTAAAAGTGGCAAGATCAGCGGCTTGGTTGATTTGATGGTGTGGGGATCTTTTGTGGCTAGTAATCGGAGAGTGTGTGTCTGTAACATCATAAATTACAAGCTGATGCGCTTGTTTTTCCAGTGAACATCTTTGTGTTCTTGTCTCATCAGCCGGATCTGCATTACACCTCGGAAAAAAGCGTAGGAACGGCGGTGGCACGCTCCATAAAACTAGTTATGCCTAAGTGAAAGTAGCCTCAGGCTGCCGCCAACGCCTATCTCTTAGCCGAAGTACGGTTTGGGCGTAATTCATGCCGTTGCCGTTCAGTTAGTCCGGTTTTGAGTGATTCTCCCTTCCCCAATGACTGAACCTCGTGTTCCCCCTCATTGGACAGAGACGATAACCTGCCCCCTTTCTATCACAATCCCCAAAAAACCTATTCACACCACCGCCGTCTATGGTATATAATGGGGTGTGTCTGTTAGGGGACTGTTCTAAAAGTTGCAATGGATAGCAGCTACAGCGGCATTAGGAGGCTGACTTGTCATTCAAACGTCATCTCAATCTGATTATTACCCCCATCCTCTTCGTCGTTTTTGGGTTCCTTGTCTATACGCTCTCGCTGGACAAAACCGAAGGACACCGAGGAATCGGTGAGGCCCACTTCCAGGCTGGTCATTACGACGACGCCATCGCCGAGTTCGAGATTGCCCTGGAGCTTGATCCAGGTAACGAAGGTGCCCAGTCCCGCCTCTACGATTGCTACTTCAAACAGGCAGAAGGCGCGTTTAGTGCTGGCGGGCACGGTCTGCTCAGGGCAGAGAAGCTGCTGAAGCAGGTTGAGGGCGGCGAGTTCACCGAAGAAGCTGAAAAGCTGGTCGCGGATACAACCGAAGAACTCAACAAAGAGATCACCGTTGAGGCGGGACGCCGGGTTATCGATGCCTACACCAAAGACCTTCCCGAACCACCCGAAGACTGGGCGGTCGGCGATGATCCCCTTCCTGGTTACATGTACATCATAGAAGATACTGTCAGCGAAGAGACCATTACCAAGCGTCAGTACCTGACCTATCCTGACCAGTACAAGATTGAGGTTATCGACGAGTACGCCGCCGAGATAAACGCCTCTAAGTACATGGTCATCCCTGGACACCTCCTCGACGAAAGCCCGATCGACCTGGCGGTCAACAGCTTCAGCCGAACCAAGTCTGTCAAGCTGTCCGATGGAGCCACCCTCGATGCTGAAGAAAACAAGTTCATGTACTTCATCAACATCTCTGTTACCAACATCAGCGACGAACCCTACGAGCTGGCACTGGAGAACTGCCGCCTTTACAAAACTCTTCTCGGTAACTACAGCGGTCCGATGGGTGAGGAACATGACGATCAGCGCGATCAGGGACGTTCTTACCTCGCCGACACCTCCACCATCGAACCCGGCGAGACCCTTACTGGCAACATCATGTTCTACGACTTCACCTCCGACTACTACTACTTCAAGATCGTGATGTTCTACGACGATCCCGACTCCGATGTGCCGCTGCCCAAAAACATCGTCGGTAAGTGCCTGCCCACCCTCACCAACGATGCCTGGAACTAGGCTCAGGGCGTAAGTAACCTGTCATTCAAAAGCGAGCGTGGGGAGTTTCCCCGCGCTCGTTCTATTAAGGACCTTCCATGCTCCAGCTAACAATCAGTCAGGCTCGGCGGCTCACCCTGCGTGCGCAGCTTTTGAGCGGTCTCCGCCCTCGCAACGCCCTGACGGTTATCAAACAACTTGGCTACGTTCAGATTGACACCATCCACGTCATCGAACGCGCCCATCACCATACCCTCTGGAGCCGCCTGCCCGGCTATAACCCGCTAACGCTGAACCGCCTCCTCGACGGTCAGGGAAAAATCTTTGAATACTGGGCGCACGCGGCGGCGTATCTGCCCCTGGCGGACTACCGCTTCCACGCCACGAAGATGGGACGCTTCACCGAGCAGTCCTCGTGGTTCAAACGGACGCTGGAGCAGTACGGACATCTGATGACGGAGGTGAAGGAGCGAATAACCGAGGAGGGTCCCCTCGGCTCACGGGACTTCACCTATACGGAAAAACGAGAAACCTGGTCGTTCAAACCAGCCCGAATGGCTCTGGAGCTGCTCTGGCAGCGCGGAGAGATTATGGTTGCCCGCCGGGAGAGCTTCCGGCGGGTCTATGACCTCACCGAACGGGTACTCCCCGACTGGGTGGACACCACGCCGCCCGGTGAAGATGAGGTTGGTCGCTTCATCCTCCGCCACGCCCTGACCGCCCACGGCGTACTGACAGAGCGGGAGATTCGTGGGCATCTCTGGAGCCGGTGGCGTGGCTCGCTATCGCTGGAGGAGCTAATCGCCGCCGGAGAGGTCGTAAAGGTATCAATCAATGGTATAGGGGAAGCTCACTACGCCCCGGCTGAGCAACTGGAACAGCTGCCGAAGCGAAATCCCCCCAAACGTCTCCATCTGCTCAACCCCTTTGATAACCTGATTATCAACCGCAAGCGGTTGTCGAAGCTCTTTGACTTCAACTACGCCCTGGAGTGCTACAAGCCGAAGGCGAAGCGTCAGTTCGGACATTTCGTCCTGCCGATTCTCTGGGGCAGCGACTTCGTCGGGCGGCTGGAGGTCAAGGCGGAACGCAAGGCGGGAGAGCTGCGACTCCTCGGTCTCTGGTGGGAGGATGCGAAAGAACCTGACACAAGGCTGCGTCAGGCTCTGGAGGAGAAACTGGCAGAACTGGCAGAGTTTAACCGCTGCCAGCGTGAAGTTTAACCGCTCCCGTTGATCACTACCCAGTCTCCTTCTCCCCACTGGGGATCTGCGGCGGGCATTTTAGCCGATGAG
>Ga0190344_1000195_pt1 | contig 37260 bp, 52 predicted proteins | sample 48721323_MG_FD_161662 | JGI IMG/M metagenome (GOLD analysis project Ga0190344, IMG submission 161662) | Hydrothermal vent microbial mat bacterial communities from Southern Trench, Guaymas Basin, Mexico - 4872-13-2-3_MG | ecosystem: Environmental > Aquatic > Marine > Hydrothermal vents >... | reverse complement strand
CGAATCCGCCGCCTCCGCCGCCTCCGCCGCCTCCGCCGCTTGCGCCGCCGCCGCCGAAGCCGAATCCGCCGCCTGCTCCTCCGCCTACTTCGCCTTCGCCGCCGCCTACTTCGCCTCCACCGACTCCGCCTGCGCCTGCGCCTCCGCCGAGCGTTCTTGGCAGCGAAAATTGATGATTGCAGTTGCTACTGACCCCAAAGTGTTTATCGAAACTCAAAGGGGGGGTATATGTTAAAATATCGCAACAAGACCGACGGCAAAGTCCGCCCGACTTCCGAGGAAACGGGACAGCCGTAGATACAGCAATAGCCTTGTCCTACAGGCATTAGGGTTTCAGCATACTCAAAAAACAGCGTATTTTGCCCCCATATCCCGTAAATCCAGTTATATCAATAAGATGCGAAACAAGGTAAAGCCATTTTAAGAGCGTCAAATCTGATAAACGGGTTAGAGTACACCTAAAAATAGAGGGGCTACAAATGGACTACAGGGCGGTTTAACGGCAAGGCGTAAGTCGATGATAGACAACAGCTTGGAGGATGCAATGCCAGTAAACGAGATATGCGCGCTCTGCCCGTCCAGGGCAACGGAAAATCATCATATTATCCGCCGGGCGCAGATGCCGGGGAGCCTGTTTGAAGATTGGTCGCTAAACAAGATCGGTCTCTGCACCCGTTGCCATGCGGAAAATCACGGCGGCAAGCCCGTGCGGAACGAGGTATTCTGGGATGCGAAAAATTACACTGGTCGGGAATTGACAATCCTTGCGCTGGTCGCTACATTGCCGCCCCCAAAGTCGGGATTGAGTCATTTATCCGCCCGAAACTGGTGGGTAGCGGAGAAACACCCGTCAGCGGTAATGACCGCCCAGGCGGTTCCTGATTTTCAGAAGAGACAGTACCTAGCAGGAAAAATAAACGATGCTGGGATAGACAAAGTCCCCAAATGGATTAGAGAAGTGATAGAATCGGGGGCGGTATGAAACGCCGGAAATACGGCAACACGAAGATTGACACGCCGGATGGTAGATTCGACAGCCGTGGAGAGTACGCCCGCTGGAAAGATTTGAAGCTGCTGGAAGCCGCCGGGGAGATAAAAAGCCTGAAAAGACAGGTAAAATATGTCTTAATCCCCGCTCAGGTCGGAAAAAGCGGGAAGAAGTACCGGGGATCCACCTATACGCCGGATTTTGTGTACCTTGAAAACGGCGAATTGGTTGTCGAGGACTACAAAAGCCTGATAACGGCGAAAGAACCCGGATTTGTGATGAAAAAAAAGCTAATGCTGAAAGAATATGGCATTGAGATAAGGATAACGCATGGATGAAAAACAGAATTAACAGGATAACGGGGGTGAAAGATGTTAAGCGTAATGGGTGATTTTCAGTTTGCCATCCCTGACGGGGCAAAACGAGCCGTGCTGAAGCGGCTGGTGATAAAGTTCACCGTCGACGGGGCTGTAGAGGTTGATGAAGTGGAGTTGGCATTCTACGACTCGGAAAAAAACAAGATCGGATGGGGGGGGTAAAATGAGAAAACAGCTACTCGAAAAGATTAGAGCCGTGCGAAAAACGGTAGAAGAGCTTGACAAAGACCTGAAAAAGCTGAAAGACGACCCCGCGCTAAACGGCGAAGACAAGAGAGAGGCGCGGGCTGCATACTACGCCCTTTGCAGGGCTGGAATCGAACTACAAGAAGTAGAAGAGGCGTTTGAATATCTGGTATAACGATCCGGCGGGTTGAGTTGGTCAACGAGGGGTTGACGAATGCCCCCGGAACTGGTTCGATTCCAGCCGCCGGAGCCACTAACATCATGGGGCTGGTAACTCAGCGGTAGATCTCGTGGCGTAAGCCATGCGTCGCGGGGTTCGACTCCCCGCCCAGCCCCGCCAAACAGACCGTCCTGACTTAGGGCGGTTTTATACTTGACATCATCAAAAAATCGGGCTATACTGGATCCGATGGGAGAAAACCATGAGATATTACTTTGGAATTGAAAAAAACGACCCGATGACAATAATTGCGTTTGAAACCCTGCATAATCTGAAAATCTGGGTTGAGCGGGGCGAAAAACGGGAAAAGGTGTCGAGGGCGAAAGTCTTGAAGGGTCTCGCAAACCTCAAGCGGGACGGTCATCTGCCCGTTGCTGGGAATGTCTATCTGGTTTCAACGATTGAAAAAACTGAAACCGAGCGCAGAGAGTACGCAGAAGAGATTATGCCAGATTGCCGAGTTGACGGAGCATCAAAAACGCCAGTAGCGATAAGGAATTAACGATGGCAACGCTAAACGACAACGGTATCGACAGCCCCACCGCCGTTCAGGTGATGCAATCCCCGGGACTGATGATCGCCCGGGGTCAGATACAGGGGCAGGAAGCATCAAACAAGTTTGGGCATAATCCCGCCGTCGGTGTAACCGAAGAGGTGATTTGTGATGGCGGCGGCGTTTACGCATTCCCTGCAGCTGCTACGAAACTCGATATTGTGTCAACCGAAACTGACGATGAAAACCCGGGAACGGGCGCATGGGCGGTGAGGGTCTACGGTCTCGACACGAATTATGAAGAAATTGACGAGACTGTGTCGCTGACAGGAACCGTGATAGCCACGACCACGAAGGATTATCTGCGTGTCTACCGGATGAAAATCACAACGGGAGGAACCGACGCTGTCAAAACAGCGGGCGGCGGCAACAAGGGAACAATCACCGCCAAGAAAACGGGTAGCACCGAGATATTCGCCCAGATACAGCCGAATGAGGGGCAGACGCTAATGTGTGTTTACACCGTCCCTGCTGGCAAGACGCTGTATATCCACGGCATGTCATTCGACTGCGCCCGCCGTGATGATGTGATTGTCAGGTTCAAATATCGGAACGCCCTAACCAACGGCGTGATGTCTACCAAACGGCTCCATGGTCTGTATGAAATGGGCTTGTCGGAAAACTTTCCCGTGCCGTTCTCGGTGTCCGAAAAAGTAGACATCGTGATGACCGCCCAAACGACGGTCGGCAGCTGTCCGGTCTCGGGTACCTGGGAAGGCACCCTCATCGACAATACCTAGGAGCAGGATGTATAACCGGCGGAAACTTGCAAAGATCGCCATCAAAATCATCGATAACCAGCCGGAAAAGCCGCCGATAGGATTCCGTGTCGAGGAAAAACAGGGCGAGGAATAATGGCGTATCCGCAGGAAATCAAAGACAAGGCGGTGGCAATGCGGGCAACGGGGGCAACCACCCCGGATATTGCCGGCGAGCTGGGGGTTGCACAGACCACCGTGGCTAATTGGCTTCGTGCCGACGAATCCAGGGCGATCACCCTGAGCCAGGAGGCACAAAACACCGTCAAGGCACGCAACGAAGAATCTATCCACAGATTTAATGTAGCAGAAAAACTCGAAATGCTCGCCGATAAAGCAATAGCCTTGATTGACAAGGCTGAAGCCGACGGAGATAGTGCCTTGGATATTGCTCGAATTGCTAAAATAGGTGCCGGAATTGCTACAGGTCTGGGTAAATTGACAGGTGCGGAAACTACCCCGGTCGAGATAAAAGAGCATCACGAGTTCAACGCCGCGGAGTACACTGAGCTGTCAGCAGAGGGCGGCTAGAGGGCAACAGGGCATCTAACTCGGCAAATCTCGCCTGAAACGCATATTACCCTACAGGCGCTTAAAACGGCTTAACCAGACCCCCAGAATGCCCGTATAGCGACTTAAAACGATTATCCGCACTGTAACCCGTCTAAAAATACGGCTCGTCTTTCAGAAGTCCAGTAATAACAACACATTACAACGCAGGATTTACCGTCATTTTGTTGAGATAGCAAGTCAATAAGGTCAATATCCTGTAAGTATAGCGGTATCAACAAGATATGAAAATCCCGCCTAAAATCGCCAAGCGAAGAGACTATCTGCTGCGGTGGTACTACGAGCATCCAGCGGAGTTTTCTCAGTTGTGCCGGGCGGCGGCGAAGCCAGCGGATTACTACCTCCTGCAAGACTTTCACCGGGAGTGGATCGACCTGGTACACGACAACCCGAAGACTATGCTGGTTGCCCCTCGTGGATTCTTAAAATCCAGCGTTACGACCGTAGATTATACAATCTACCACACCCTGTTCAGCGGGGCTGTCCAGCGCAAGGCGTTCTTGGTCTGTGATAGCCAGCGAAAGTACAGAGAGTTCATCCGGGAGATTGCAACGATTATGCAATCGCCCTTGATCCAGCGACTCTTCGGTGGATTTCCGGTTCGAGTCGTGGAAAATACCGTCGCCATTGCCAGGCATCCAAGGATACCGTGGGAGCCTAAGACGCATGTAGACCGCGCCAGACCTGCGGTCATGGGTATGACAGTTGACCAATCTGCAACGGGCATGCACCTCGGCAACGAGGACATCATCATCTTCGACGATGCCTTTGCCAGCAACACCGCTCAATCGGTGCAAATGCAAGAGACTCGCAAGCGGAAGATATACTCTGGTTGGATGGCGTTGATTGCGCCCGGCACTAAGATCGTGGTGAGCGGTACTCGGTACACCCCTCACGATGAGTATGAGATACTGCCAGCCAAGGGATACGCAACTAACCCAGATAGCAGGTCGGCAATCCAAGCGGACGGGTCAAGTCTCTGGGCGGATAAGTACCCGCTTGAGGCGTTGTATGACATCCGGGATAACCGACTTGGATCAATCCAGTTTGCCCTGCAATATCAAAACGATGCGTCAGCCACAGAGGGGCTGCTCTTTAGCCCTGACCTTTTAGACAAAATCGTTCTGACCGATCCCGCCGAACCCCGTTACCGTTGTTATGGTATCGACATGGCGTACGGTGGTGCGGATTCCACGGCGGTGTGTCGGGCAGAATTACAGGGTGTCCATATCGTGCTACACCCTACCCTCTTGCGCAACTTCCCTGATGGCAAAATCAATGAGAAACTTACTACCATCGTTGGCTTGACCCGCAACTATCCGACTTGGGTAGAGGCTAACGGCCCACAAAAGCAGAATGTGGACATACTCAGGCAGGCGGGGCATCACCTGATATACCCTTACCAGCCTGGCAACAAGACTAAGGGACTGAGGGCGCAGGCACTCTTAGCCGCTATGGAGCGGGGCGAGATTAGGATACTAGATGATGCCCGCCAGACCCTACGCAACCAGCTGATTAGCTTCACGGGCGATGATTCTGTCCATGACGACATGGTTGACGCTGCTATAATTTGCTGGGAAGCCGCCCGGAAGATGGTATCTAACAACCAGCGTTATACTTCGCCAGACCTGACTTTCAAGGTTTCAGATCGCCGAAAAAAGTACATGGATGTTTGATGCACCAGTAAGAACAGTAATATCAATAACTTACGCGTTGCCGTTAAACGCCCATACAAGCCCGTGTAGCCCATTTAATCTGAGGGGTACTAGAGTACCCAATGAGCCAAAAAACGAGCATAGAAAGGATTCTACGGGGTCGCCTAAAATGAGGTATAATAACGACTTCCAGGTTCCGTGGGTCTAAAAATGGCAATCCCAGCCCCAACAGGAAACATCCGTTTTAAGTTTGGGGCTATTGCTTGTTCTGCGGCGATGAAAAAGTGGAGTAAGTCGGGCGTATAACTGAAAAACAGCAAATCTGTAGAGTGAGGCGTAGAGCCAGTCTAGTCATGGTCGCCCACGGGGGAAACACATGCCTGAAACGAAGATAAAAGTATCAAATCGAGACGGGTACATATCCCCGCAGCACGCCAGCTGGTCGTCTTATCGGGCGATCCTTTCCGATCCGATAGTCTCCCGGACGGTGGCGAGCGTCATGGAGGCAGTCCGTGCGCACACCTACCGGATTATCGTACCGGATAATGAGATCGCGGAGGCGTGGATTACCGAGGCAATCGATGACATCTACGATAGTGTCATCGGCAAGATATACCAGTGCGTTCTGTTCGGCTTTCAGATTGCCGAAATCTATTGGGTTGAAGACGACGAAGAATATGAACGCCCGCAGCTGCTATTTGTCAATCCCGACGGAATCCAGCTCAAAATCGATGAACAAGGAAACTACGATGGTTGCAAACAGGGCTGGGGATACCAAGCGAAGGGCGCAGTATTAGACGCAGACGAGTCTATCTGCTGGTCGTATGGTGTTGGTAGTGTTGACATTACAGGCTCCGGAAACCTCCACAAGGTGCTGGACGATGTAATTAGTATGACCGAACTATACGAACACCTGATTGACATTGCCAAACATCACAACCTGCCTATTGTCATCGGCGGGATACCATCCACTGGTATCGGTGATGACTCTGCTCACGCTGATTTTCTCTCGCAGATTTCCAAGTTCCCGGGTCAAGATATAAAATGGGCGATGGCTGCCCTGACCCCGGAACAGACCCAGGCGATGCAAATCGAGGTGATTTCCCCTATCAAGGGGGCGATGACTGAAATCCAATCGGTTGCCGATGACCTCCGCAGGCGCATTATCGCCGGATTACTTGGCTCACAAAAACTGTTTTTCAACAGCAGCGAAGACGGCGGCAGCTACAGCCTAACCCAGACGCAGATGGCGGAGTTTGACCGGGTCATCAAAGGCTTGTGGCGTACCTTCCTGCCCGGGCTGAATCTGCTGATTGAGCGGGCGTTGTGGCGCAATTTCCGTATTAGCGATTTTACTTTGGACATCGAATATGTGGACGAAGTGTCGTTAGCGGCCGCTAGAGACCTTGTCAAGGACATTGTAAATTGGGACAGCGTCAAGGGCATAATCGACACCGAGGCTGTCCTTAGCGTTGCCGATGTGCCAGTCCTACCGGAAGATGAGCGGGTAGAAACGCCGGAAATCGACTCTCAAGTCGAAAATCCCACCGGGGAGCGAGCTGACAAGGCTAAATCAGCCAGTATCGGCAAGGACACTGAGGCGGCGAACAAAGCCAGCCGCGTAAACAAGATGTTGCGGCAATTGTCAAAACCCGTGGAGGCGAAGGTGCGCAAATCGCCTGATAAGGCAGTAGCACTGGGACTTGAGCTAGTCAAGGCAACCGACGCTCTGTGGATTCAGAAAAACGGGGAATTACCTGAAACAAAACGGGATTATGCCAAAACCGCCGCCGGATTCGAGAAGATTTACAAGGGTAAGTTGACGGAATCCAAAATCTATGCTAAGATGAGTGCCGATGGGGATGTTCCGTATGATAAAGAGACGCAATTCGGGAACATTACCCGGAATCTGGCTAAAAACATCGGTAAAATGGCAACGCTGCGCTGGAATGACTTGGTGAAAGAGGGTGTCTAATGCCGTGGATGTGGGTAACAGCGAACGATCCCGATGTGTGTCTGGAATACTGCGAGCCTCTTCACGGCGTGATCTTTGAACGGCAAGAGGACGCGCCCTATCAACCAGGCGATGCGCACCCAAATTGTCGATGTATCTGGCAATATGTACCGCCGACCGTGGATGTACCAACGGCGGGTACAGTAGCAGCGTTAGGTCTCTTGCCATTTTGGGGCGACGGTGAAAACGAAGAGACCACCGAGCCGCCTGTGGATATTTGGCAAGATGAACCGCTGAGCGAAGCCGAAGAGCTGGAATTGTACGGATGGCTAACCGGATGGAGCCGATAATGTGGAAAACTTTAGCAGATCTGCCGGAAAATCTGACAATCGCCCTAAACGGGGTGAGCTTACCGGATAAAAAGCGGTTCCTTGACACCGTTAACGCCCTGATTGCGTCGATGCCAGAGGAGCAGGCAATCGCGATGGCGTTGTCCGGTATTGAGCGGATCAAGTCCGCCGCCGGAATCTCAGTGTCGAATAACGACGAGTACCTGGTTGAGGGATATGCTAGCTCCCCCGCCCGTGATGGTGATGGTGATGTGCTACCCACCCCGGCGGTGATTGCTGGGTTTGAAAATTACACCGGATCGGTGCTATTTGAACATGACACCCGCCGCCCCGTCGGTTCTGTTGTCGATTATGAGATTAGGGACGGCAAGCCGTGGATACAGGTGCAGGTCGACCCCACCGAGACAGAGATTTGGTCGAAAATCAAAAGTGGCATTATACAGGGCTTTAGCCTGCGTTTTTCTGGCATTGTTACCAACTATGATGCCGATACCGAGACACGAACCTACGGAAAGCTCAAAATCCGTGAGATTAGCCTAGTTGTGAGTCCACGAAACAAAGAAAGCTGGATAACTGGCGTAAAATCCGACAATGTAACCGACGAAACCCCAGAGGGAGATGAAACCATGGGTGCAGAATGGCAAGAGAAAGCGATTAGGGCAGAAAGCGAGGCGAATAAGTACAAAAGCGACCTCAGCGAAACCGAGGAGAAGCTGAAAAGTGCTAACGCCGAGCTGGAAACCGCCAAATCGGAGAGAGTGAAGCTGGAAGCCGAGGTTGAAAAGTACAAATCCGATGCGGAAGCGAAAGCCGATGCTGAGTGGATTGAAAAGCTCAAATCGGATAACTTTGAGCCTGGCATGGTCGAAAAGCTGAAGGGCGAGCGGTCATACTACGCAGAACACCCTGAGATGTACGACCATCTGAAATCGGCTAACAAGCCAACCAAGACCAGCCCGAAAGCCAAGATTGTAACGGAGAAAAACGAAAACGGCGATGAAACTATCGCAAATCTGCGGGCGGAAGCCCGGGAGCGGAGGAAGTAATGGGTATCTATTCAGATCCCGCCGCGCTGGTAACTGTGCCAACGGCATCTGCTGGCATTGTTGCCGGTGATATTGTCATGGCAACCGCCGCTGGACTGTATGTCATCGGTGCAGATACCGCTGGCTGTCTGTTCGCCGGGGTTGCTGTCAATGACTACGACGACGGCGAAGTTACCATTGTCCATAGTGGGATCGTCTATCTGGCAGCTGATGCCAACGGCGAAGCGGGTCAAGAGGCGTATATCATTGACCATGATGAGGTTACGCACACTGGCTCGACTAACACCGTCAAGATCGGCAGGGTGCTGTATTACGTAACATCCCTGACCGATGTAACGCAACTGTCAACCGCAGCGGGCGCAGGATATGTCGCCGTGCTGATCACCGAATAGGGGGTGTAACATGGCAACCGGATTGGTACTCAACCGCCTGACCGCCGTCGCTAACGCAGTGGCTAATCGGCAGGAATTCGCAAAGGACATTGCCGCTGGGATGTTCGACACAAAAATCACCGAGGTGTCTTCGTATGAATCTGTCGGCGGCGGGAAGAACAAAACCGTCTACGATGCGTCGGGATATGTCGAAAAGGGTATCTGGCAGACCGATAACGGGCAGACCCTCTCGGCTGGCAGCCTGAAGGGCTATTCCAGTTTGTGGGATATTACCCTGCGCAGCAAGCCGATCGTGCTGACTGCTAACGACATCGATCAGATGGAATCCAACGATTACAACCCGATGGATTATGTCCAGCAAGCCGGACAGAGCTACATTTTGGATGTGGAAGGCAGCCTGGCAAACACCATCGAGCGAATGAACGGTGCTGGCGTAGGAGCTGCAATCACCGCCCGCTACGAAGACAACGCAACTCACAAAAATTGGTTCGACACGGGTCATATCATGGGCGGCACTACCTATGCCAACCATCTGACCAACAAGATTGACGCTGTCGACGCAACGCACCTCGGATATTTTGAGGCTGCGGTTGACGCTTGGGAAAAACTTCCCGGCATCAATGGCAAAGAGGGTGGACTTGGAAACCGCTGGTCAGATAACGGCATGGTGATCTGCGCTACCAATGTAGCCAATGTCATCAGGGCTTATGCCGGACGGCGTACCATCGCTGTCAACGATGATAACTACCTATTTTATAACAACTTGCCGTATGTCGCCCTCCCGGGTCTGGCAAACGACACGGTTATCATCACTCGCCGTGCTTCCAACTTCCTTCCGGGCTTCCGCTGGATCGAAGCCTACCGGGATGCGGTCGTAACTCCACCGTCGGCAATGGTGTCCAGTATCGCATGGCGTAACAGTATTCGCTATGCGACCATCGGCACCATCCACACCGCTTCACTGCTCAATCTGTAAAAATAGGGGGCGATTGCCCCCTCGCAATCATAACTTGCTGGTAGATATAGCTTTGTGGGATTTGATGCTTATTGAGACACTGATTCACAAATCCCAGCGGTAGAAAAAGGTCGTAAGGTGTTGTTAAATAGGCACTAAATGCTTGACCAGCCTCAAAACCAGCGACCTACTACCCGGAAAAAAGATTTAAGCACGAATACGCCCGCTATGAGACGCTGATAAATCGATTCTAAGGCGTTCTGTGCCGAACTGCGTTTGACTTGGAAAAACCGATTTAAGCCGCCCAGGAGTGCCAGAAACGCCCCTACGGGAGAGCCTGTGAGCTACGCCACGATTGCCCAATTGAAGAGTTACCTATCCAAACCAGCGGATGGAACAGACTACGGTGTTGTCCTGACAGATGACCTGGGTAACACGCCCGCAGCTGACAGGTATCCCGATGCCATTATCCAGACATTACTGGATGCTTCCACGGCGTTGACGGATGGTAAATTGCTGCGGTTGACTACGATCCCTGCCGCCTCCGAAGTTGCGATCGAATTAGATTTGCTGCGCACCTCCGCCGTGATTGTTTCCAGCTTTGAACGGGAAATTGCCGAGGGGTCAACCCGGGGCGAAAGGTTGTGGGAACGGTATCGTGAAACAATGGCGGATGCGATGAGTAACCCCGCTGTCATGGGCGGCACGCTGGTCGGCATCAGTTACTTTGTTGACGGGGTGGCTGTTACTTAGTCGCCAGCACCCGTTATTCGACTGTATAGCGATTTTATAGCGCAAAACGACTTTGAAACCAACTTGGCTACGCCTCGCTTAAAACGGTCTTAAATGGCTCCCATATTTGCCCCTGTAGCGGCTTTCTCCGCGAATCCGCACTGTAGCCCGCCTGTTTTGACGCTGGGCAAGGAATAAGTCTAGCAACTACAACACCTTACGACTATTTTCTACCGCTGGTTTTACTGTTTGTATTGTGGTATCTGTAAGTCCAGCAATACCAACGGGTTACAACATGCTAAAAGCGTCGTATGACATCGACATATCGTTTGATGCCCGGCACGCCGCTGAGATTATCGCCGCCATGCTGTTCTCATTTGTAAAAAAACATTGGGAAGAGGATCGAGACCCATCTGGCAAGTGGAGCGATTTGAAAGCCAGAACATGGGCTACGAAGACAACCAACAAAATGCTGCTGGAATCCGGGAAGATGATTGACTCGCTGAAAATCTACGAGATGACACCGGAGCGGATTAGGGTTGGATTTGGCACGGACTACGCCCCCTACCACGAGTACGGAACAGACATTATGGCACGGCGTGAATCTCTCTGGCTTGACCGCTCCGAAATCGAGGCACTGGAAAACGCCATAGCCGAGGTTGCGAATGACCATTGACCAATTATGTACTGTGGGACTGGGTAAATACCTGCTGACCCTCGGCGACCAAATCGAGACGGCGTGGGAGGTGTCGGGTGCAAAGCTGGTTGAAAACATCGTATTAGGATTGTGGACTTACCCCGGAGACTACCCCTATCCGCTGGATAAGCAGCTGGTGATTGCGATTAGGTACGGCGCGGAGAAAACCTACATCCCCTACCAACCTGTTGACGCGACGATCCGGCTCGATTTGCTGAAAAAAGTCAATCCAGGTCAAGCGGGCGTAGAGATGTCTCTGCTGCAACAGACCAGCGAGCTGATAGTCCATACGATTATCGAGTCGCCGATGGAGGGGAAAGAGATTAGCCGCTATAAGCCGGACGGCACCACCGAGTCAGCACACTTCGCCGCCGCGATTAACGATGTGGTGTCAATCCGCACTGTTACATACGATCCGACCGAACACGGAGAAAGTACCTATATTGGTGTAACACATACGATAAATCTGACATTAAACGCAGTTTCCTCAACAGAAGGGTAGGAAAATACCGTGAAAAGCCTCGTTTGCAAGCGATGCCACTCTAAGCTGGGCAAGAAAGCGTACATGGCTGGCGATATTGTCAAAAATCCAACCAAGAGCCAACTTGAAACCGCTAAAATCAATCATAACCAGTGGCGGATTATCGATGTAGTAGATAATTCCGTGGAAGAAAAGCCTAAAAAGGGGAAAGAGGTAAGCGATGGCTAACCCAAATGTCAAAAATGGGTACATCCCACAGGGAACGGGCAGAGTTACCCTCGCCCGTGGAAGCGGAGCCAGCCGGGAGATGGTCGGTGTTAACGGTGTCAGGGACATCGAGATTACCAGATCGTTTGATTCCGTGGATATTGAAAACGGATCTACGATGACCACCGGTAAGCAGCTCACCGGGTCAAAAATCATGGTCAAGTTCACCGCTGGCGGCTGGAATAGCGATGTCAACGCATTTATCAACGGCTGGACAACCTCCACCGCCGGGGCTACCAATGTCCTGGGTGAGGCTGTTGCTGTTACCGCTGGTAGTGGTACGCTGGCGATTGTGCCGATTAGCGATGTGGATGTTATCATCACGGACGCTAACGGCGACAACCTGACCTGGGTAGATTCTGCCCCGGGCGCAGACGAGTACACCTTGACCGCCGCCGCCCTAACCGTTGGTGGTACACCAACCGCAACCTACTACGCAGATTATTCTGGCGTGGCGGTTGCCGGGCTAAAATCTGTCGGCAATGCCAACCTACCCTGCGAAATTGACGGCTTTTTCTGGTCGCCCGCCGGAATCACCGACGGGGCATGCGCCAGTGGTACGGATAGGCTGGGTATCGCCGCAACCGTGAAAAACATGGTGATTGACGGCGATATTACCCTGATGAAAATTGTAAAGGATAACGACGGCGCCAACGAGTACAGCTTCACCGCCAACATCCGCAACCCCGCCACCGATATTGTGTTCTTCGAGCCGGAAGCTGGATAGATGAAAAGCCAAATACAAGAATGGAACGAGGCAATGCGGGTCAACGCCAGCCTGGCGAAGGTCAACGCTGAAAAGCGTCAAGCCGCTGCCAAAGGCGAAGCCCCCGAGGGCGAACGCATTGAAGTGCCTGCCAGTTTCACCGCCCCGACCCCGGAAGTTGAAGGTGAGGACGACGGCGAAACGATATTGCGCAACGGCAAGGTGGACATCCACGCCTTGACCCATTCTGGATTTGGATTGATGACTCGGCAAGGGGAGGTAACTATCCCCTTGCCGTCTTTTGGTTGGTGGATCCGGTTGAATCAATTCCACCGGAGCCAATCGGCGTACCAATTGTCAGTCCAGGCGGTGTTGCAACCTGACAAGGCGGCAGAATTAGCTCCCTCCGTTGACTACCTCCGGCGGATTAGCCCCCTGCGCTGGTTCCCCAGCGACCACTCGCAGGTTCCGGTTGCAATCTTCTACGCTCTGGTTTTCCCTCTTCGCATACTTAGTATCAAATTGCAAATTAAAGAGTTGCAAGTCAAGAAAAAAAAGTGGTACTGGCAGAAATTGACAGTCCGGCGCAAGCTGAAACGCCTTGAAAATCTGCTTGCCGAGGTGGAAGACACAGAGAATAGCCTAATCGACAGCCCGCCTGACAAGGGCGTGGTTGACTGGCTGGACACAATCATTGACCCCGCCACGGTTAGCGTGGAATCAGCGCAGGCGATTGACACCATTAACGCTTACTTTGGTAAAAAAAAACGGGTAAACCTGCCCGTTTTGTGAGCGAAGTCGAGTATTTTAAGTTTGTAGCAGGGGAAAATCACCAAAGTTTGAGCGATTTCATGGCAGAACCCCTTAATATCGCATACGCAATCATGTATTCTGTACAAAATCTGGCAAAAGAGAAAGAATACCAGCACAAACAGGCGGTAAAACGGCATGGCAAATAAAGCAACAGTAGATATAGGCGTAACTGGCACAAAAAATGTGCTAAAAGCGTTTGATGACATTGCCAGCAAGGGCGAGTCCAGCTTTGGGGCAATCAGCAAAGAGGCTGCTGCCACGGGGGCGATCATCGCTGGTGTCTTCATTGCCGCCGCCGCCGCTATCAAGCCCGCCGTCGAAAAATGGAAACAATTCGAGAAGGGGATGCAGCAAGCCCACTCGGCTTTCAAAGGGACAAATCAAGAGTTTAAGATTTTACAAGAGCAGCTTAAGCTCTTGGGAACTGGCGAGTTAGCGTCCCTGCCTGGGTATTTTGAGGATGTTGGCGAAGCACTGGAAGTCTACCTGTCCTCCGGCGGGGAGGCTGCCTTTGCAATCCGCGACCTCACCGCCGCTGGCAAGTACGCCGCTGCCCAGGGCAAAGACCTGACCAGCACAATGACCGTGCTAGCCAGTGTTACGGATTCGTGGAATCTATCCAATGGCGAAGCAGCGAAAACTCTTAACCTGCTGCGTAATATGGAGTTACAGACCAACAAGCCAACCGAACAATTAGCGAAGGGGCTAGAACGGACGGCGGGTGTAGCCAACCAGTACAATCTGTCAATGGAGTACGCCGCTGGACTGACCGCCGCATGGGCATCGTCTGGCAACAGGGCAACATCAATCGGCACGACCCTGGCAATGGTGCTGGAAAAAATCAATGAACCGCTGGATGTGTACCTGCGCAAGGTAGCAGCAGGCGAAGTTACTGGCGATCAGCTGGTTGCCATGTTTGGGGCGACGACCAGCAAATATGTATCTGATCTGGCATTGCAGATGGATGTATTTGACGGCGTGATCAGCAATCAGGCTGGGCAGGTTGACACGCTGTCAGCATCGTGGACTAGCTATCAATCCACCCTTGCCGCCGCCTCGGCGAAAACAAAAAACGAAGGGGAAGCCAGACTGCTAGAACTCGGTGAGAAAATGGCAGATACAGGTCATTCAATCGAGATTTTACAGCAAGAATTAGAATTAGGATTTGCTGAGTTCGCCGGGTTCATTTTGCGAAACAAGGAATTGGTCGTCGGGGCGATTATCGCAATCAAGGGCGCAATTATGGCGTTCCAAGCGTCTAATCCCCTTGGATGGATTTTAGCAATCGCCGGGGCGTTGGTTGGCTTAATCGGATCGATCGAGTCCGTGGAAACAGCTGCCCTGAGACAGGCAACAGCGACCCGTGAGCTAGCTGAAACGCAATTAGCCAGCGTGAAAAACGCTAAAGAGCAGATCGCTTCACAGCGGGCGGAAGCGGAAGCCGCCGGAGCCACGACAGAGGCGATAAATGAGTTGACTGCAAGTTTTAACCGTTTAGCCGACGCCGAGCTGGCAGCAGAGCGTAATCTAATCAGCACAACGCTGCTGGAGCAGCAAGCGCAGGCGATGTATGATATTGTAGACATCTCGAATGAGCTGTACAGGGGCGCAGCAATGGAACACGCCGGAGAGGCGCAGCTGCGGTCGTACCTCTCTCAACTGGATTCTGTTGAAAAAATCCAGAAAGTCCAGCAGGAGCTTGCGGACGAGCGCACTAGGTTCCTCTCATTGAGCGGCGATCAAGAAAAACAAGAAAATGCTATCCGAAGTGCGATTGAAGCCCGCTATGGCATCGAGGTGGACAGTACGCTCAACGCCGCCGAGCTGCTAGACCAATACGAGAGATTGAGCAGTACCATTGACGGGCAGATAGGAACTCTCCAGTCTCGCAATTTGCTGGAAAGCAACAACTTAGAGATCGTCAAAGCCGAGCAGAAAATCGAGCAGTACCTTGCCAACGCCACGAAGGCGGAGGCAGAGGCGTTGGCTGCCAAGCTGAAAACCCAGCGTGAGATTGTCAATGCCCGTGCTGTGGAATTAGACCAAATGTACTGGGCTGGGCAGATGGCAGGTACTTTACCCGCCGCCGTTGCCAGTGCGTATACTGCCGCATCGGAGCGGATGCGCAACCAGATAGATATGCTGACCGGGGCAATCGCAATGGCGGAGGGTGTGCAGGCTGGACTTGCCACTGTTGACACCGCCGGAGCAGGCGGAGCAGGGGGCGAAACCCGTGAAGACGAACTTCTAAAAGTCGAAAAACGAGGCAAAGAAGACAGCCTAGCCTACATTGACGGCTGGCTCGAAGCGATGCAAGAAAAGGACAAAGAATTATCCGCCGCCGTGATCGGTCAGAACAAGGCAGCTCGAACGGCAGCGATTAACGAGGCGGCAACCGAATATGAGCAGCGCATGGCGAAGGTGTCAATGGCGTTGGCAGGGACTTTCAGCGGGCTTTTCACCGACGAAAGTTTTAACCTGTGGGATAATTTTGAGAAAATGGGAATGAAAGCCCTTGAAAACCTGCTAACCTGGGCAATTGCCAACGGTATATTCGCCATTTTCACGGGCGGCGCGTTTGGCGGGGTTGGTTCCGCCGGACTCATCGGCAAAATCTTCAATTTTGCCAGCGGAGGTTACATCCCCGCGACCCCAGGCGGGCAGATTATCCGTGTCGCCGAGGGTGGCAAGGGTGAGTGGGTTGTAAATCAGGAACAGATGAAATCCCTAATGACAGGTGGATTGCAGGCGGCGCAAGCGGCGGCGCAACTCAACGCCCCCCGTCCGGCGGCGAATAACGAGACCACCGTCAATAACACAACGGTGGTCAACGGGATGGTCGTCGGCGATTTGTCAACGCTTGACGGGCTGAATCAGCGGGCGGCGGCGCAGCGGGAGCGGTATTAGCACCGTGGGAGTTATCGCAGGACTGATTCCGGCGCGTCGTCAAGATCCTTGCAGCGTTTGGTCATCATCGCTGCGCGCGCGGTGTCAGCGTCAAGCTCGTCGGTGCCAGCAAAAATGTAGTGGTGCATCTCGGCGCGGCTGGCGGTCTGCTCGGATAGGTTTTTCAACATGATGATCTCCTGTGGGTTTTGGGGTTTCCCCCGTCTCAACAAGTACATAATAGCACTCTATTACCGGTCTGTCAAGGTTTATCTACAATTACTTTGCCGCGTAGAGTGAGCAATAGCCTCATTCTTGAAATTAGTTTCTTATTGAGACAAAACAGCCCTTAATGAGACTAAAAAACACCCCTCTGAGGTGCCGTCAGGAGCCGTACAATCGATTTGTAGGGGGTCGTTTTTCGAGGCGTACTGCAACCCGAAAAAAGAAATAAAGACGCTCTATCGCTGTGCCATATATCGTTGGTACTGCACGCTTTACGGGATTTCACGAGGGTACAAAGTGTATCATAAAGTGCATAGGCTCGTAGAGTAAGCAATAGCCTTGTTCTACGGATGGTAAAAATCGGAGTTTGTGCCGTGATAAAAAACGCCTTCCAGAAGATTGAGATTAGATTAGATCGCGAGTGGGTGGACATCACCACCGCCATTCACGGTTTCGCGCTGCCCTCGTGGGGGCAGGAATCTCAGGTCGGCTCCCCGGAAGCTGATACCCTACAATTTATCATTCACCTCAACCACTCCACTTTGGAATTGTCTAAAGTGTTGGCACAAGCCAAGTTAGAAGTTAGGCTAAAGCTGTCTAATACGCTGGTCTTCGGTGGGGTCGTCCGTGGCTGGAATTACGGAACTGATTATCAGCCCGGCGACAAGATCACGGTTACCGTGGTGGATTATCTAGCCGCCGCCGACACCGAAGCCCCGGCGGTCGAGGAATATCGCCCCTACGGTGAGGTTGTCAACGCGCTGTCTGTCATCGGCGGATTGCCAACTACCCAACTACAACACCCCAGACCCGATCTGGACGGGCGCGAGATGATTAGCCACCACCCGGCAATCGAAACCAAAACGCTGGTATGGTGGAATCCGTACCTGGTGTACGCCGATAATACGACCATCCGGGGATACGATCCGGCAACGGGTAGTGATATTCTGCTGGCAAACCCAGCCACGGCGGCGATAGCAACCGACGACGAGATAACGGCACTGTGGTTTGACGGCGATACCCTGTACGGTGTCCAGACCCCTGCCGACGCGGGTTACGGCTATTTGGTAACCGCCGATCTGACCACAATCCCCAGCACCGTGGAGCGCGGCGATACCTACAGTCTGTATTCAATGGGGCAAGTCAGGATTAGGTCAGCCTTCCGTCAGATGTCCACGGCGGTTTTCGGCGGGCAATCCGCGATCTGTCAGGTAATTGGTTCGGCATCGCCAGATTATGAGTCTTTCGCCGGGGAGATTGTCGGTAATTGGGATAATCACGCCCTGCGCAGGCGGGGCTGGTATGTCTATTACGCGGGTAGTCATTACCGCCTGGATGCCAACCCGACGGTCAATGGGCGCAATCTGTATCTGCCTGATACGACAGAGGTTACGGTCGATTTTCTGGATGATGATAAACAGCATATCGCCGTCAAGGTGTATCGGATGGGCGCGCCGGAAGGGTACTACCCCCCTGACGATTTAGGTATTGTCCGCCCTGACGCAATGCTGGTCGGCGAATTGCCGCTGACGCTGGAGCAAGGCTATTACGCCTTCATCGCCGCCGGAGGAATGGAAGAGAATGTATCCGGCTGGAATCCTGAACGACCGTCAAGCTATGATATTATATTTGAACGACCGAAGAGATGGGCTGTTGCACGATCTACAGGCGGTGATACCTTAATCACCGCCGAGGATACAGTCGATATATCATTATTAGGCGAGCCATTGGGTATGCTTGGTGGTGAGGGTGATGAATGGGAACACCTCTACAGCCGGGACTACTCCGCCGGAACCAAAATCAAGATGAAGGGATTCCCCGCGCGCAGCTACGGTACTCTCCTCGGCGACGGGGTGGCTACAGCTAGCACTGATGCGGGTTTACAAGGTGCCTATGGACGCATTGAGCCGCTGGTAGAGACCACCATTGGCACCGTGGAGAATGGAGTTTACGCCGAACTGCTGAGATTATCCGGCTGGGAAGACGACCTATCTGATAACCAAGACGGACATTATCATATAGAGCCAACTTGTATTACATCATCTGCTAAATATATATATGTTGGGGTTAAGGAGACGCACGAATACTACACGAAGATAGAGGCTCCGCTTGTATCCGCAAAGGTCAAGTGGTGGGGCGATGGTAACATTGAAAGTCGTATGAGATTAGACGGATACTATATTGATAAGTTTTCCGTCGGTGATTTTATCCGGCTGTTCCCGGTGGGAAACAGGGCGCGGGAGATGTACTACAACCCTTTACCGCACCGGATTCGCCGGGTGGAATCGGAGCTATCCGATGGGCATACTGTCATCTGGATTAGCCCCGCCCTGGATTGCACAGCAGGAGTGCCGATTGCACAGCGGGCAATCTATTATTACGATAGCGATTTTGACGAAACCTACGGGATTGAGGAGTATAACCCCGTGGTTGGTACGGACGGTGGCACGGGTAACCCGCCGCCCTATCCCCTTGACCCTCCGATTTTACAGCGAAAAATGAAGAATAGGGAGGTCAGAAACCGTTTTATCAGATTAAACCGCTTGACGGGCGTTGTAGACGATCTGGACAGCAGCGAGACAACAGTTACCGCGCCAGTGGTAGTAGATGACTACCCAGAGGGCAATGCGGGCATCGTACGGATCCCAGAAGACCACGCCACGCCCCTTGCGGCGAAAATAGGTACTGCAACCACCCCCTACACGGTGCTAAACGAGGACGGGAAGATAGGTTTAGTGGTTGCCAGAAAGCTGGTAAACCGTGAGGTAACAGTAACATATAGCTATTTTGATGGTCAGGAATACGACCGCGCACTGGTGATTCCGGGCGCGGAAGTGGACACCGAGAGTGTCTATTACACCCGTGGGAACGCCCTGTACAGGGACGGCGCGGAGCTGGAAGCTACGCATTATGCGGCGGAGCAGACTACCACCCCGATAATTGCCGTCGGGAACAAGATTTACGGCGTATCTGATTATCTGTGGCAATGGGCTGACAGTTTCAGCGGTGTGGTTGGGGGGCAGGACGCTGGGAGCGTACCCGCGAACCTGCGCGAATTAGCCCTGGTAACAAACATGATCGTCTGGTGCGAGCCGTCGGGTGCTGTCAGGATTGCCCCCCGGTCGGTGGGTTCGGCAATCATCATTGACGCGGCTGACATTATCGATTATACTGACACTGGTCGGTGGACAGCCCAAAAAAAACGCGTTGAGGTGAACTGGGCAGGCGGGCAGGTTACCGCCGGAACCCGGGAATTAACAGACGGCGACACCCTGTCAATCACCAGCGAATTGATAACATCCGAAGGTTGGGCGCAGCTATTAGCTGACAGATTGCAAACGCTGATAGAAACCACCCGGAAGGCGGAAGTATTAGTTAAATGGTATCGTGATGATATATCATTAGGTGATACCGTTAAATTAGATATGGAAAACGGGGCAAGAACGGGTGTTGTCAGCGGTATAGACCTGATAACAGACTCAACAATTAAGGCAACAAAGTTGACGGTGAGATTATGAGTAGCTGCCCCACAGGCATGGGAAACATTGACGGCGACGGAAAACTGAGACCGGGCTGGGAGATGACAACGGTTGTTTCCCCCGGCTCCCCTGCCCCCTTCCCTGCGTTTGCTTATAGCGGGCAAGACTGTGTCTGGGAGCCGATGCGCAGCCGCGTTGAAGCGGCGAATAGGAAGCGCACCATCGACACCAACACCATTGGTTATCGCGGGGTCTGGACTATCCAGTACGGCGTGATGACCACCGCTGACAGATTCGAGTTGCTGAATATCATAGCGCAGGGAACAATAAGGTTATATCCGCATTACGATAACACTGATATATCATATATTGTCTCGGTGCGGAGCCACAGCAGCCTGAGCCAAGAATTAGAGGGCAAGCCGATTGGTTACGCCGGGGTGTCTATCACCTACGAAACGGTTGACACCTACGCCAGCCCGCCCGCCACGAGAGACCATACGCACTTCGCCGCCCCCGGAACCGGCTATGTTCCGACCGACGAGGTGTTTCACTTCGCCAGCGCGTCAACGGTTTACGACCCCACCGACCTGATAGGGCATTTTGAAGAATCTGACTAAAAAACACCCCCCTGAGTTGCCGTTAAACGCCATACAGTGCCTCTGTAGAGCCTCTATTTTCAAGGGTACTGCAACCCGTTTAATCGATTAAAGACGCTCTATGGCTGTGTCGCAACTGTAACTTATCAATAGACTTACGGGATTTCACAAGGGTACAATGTGTATTATAAAGTGCATAGGCTCGTAGAACAAGGCTATTGCTGGTTCTATGGACGTTAAAAAACAACAAAAGCGGGGAGTGCCATGTCGAAGCCAGCAGATTTTGTAAAAAACCCAGACCTGAACGCGAAAAACCTTGCCGCGAGCGAGACCAGCAATCCGGTCAAGCGCGTGGATGGTCTGCTATTTGACGAAAATAACGACGACACCAACAACGCCCTTGCCGTCCGCAGGGGTTACGGTATTGACGCAACCGACAACGGGTCGACTGCTATTGAATGTCGGTTAAATGTCCTAACAGCGGCGGGGAATACGGGTCTGGTCAAATCAGGTTTGACCGTCAAGGTGATTAACCCAGGGGTTTGCTGGTGGGAGGTCACCTGTCTAACCGACGACCAAATCATATTCGACGATGGCGATGTTCTGGATGGCAGCCCGCCTGCGGATTACTCCTCAGCTGCGTTTATCGACGCGCTGGTGATTGTTGCGTACGACACTACCCGTGTTGGTGTCAACGAGATAGCCACGGGAAACCACCTTAACGCAATTAACGGCGATAACATCCCGTCCAGCAAGACCGACCCGACCAGCGTAACAGCGAAAAACGCCGCGCTGACTATACGGGTTGCGGGCAGCATTGATGCGCTTGGTAATCTGGTTGACCATTCCGCCACCAACGCCACCCTCTCTCAGGATACTTTCACAGACGAGGGATTTAACCCCAAAGTTTACGGGGAGTTTGAAGAATGGCCTGCTGGAACGAAGAACCCGCCTGTTGGTGTGATTGCCAAGGGCGGCGCAACGCTGGAACAATCAACCGATTCTGAGACCGGAAATTACAGCATCAAAGTAACCACGACCGGAATTGGTCAGGGCATCGAGCTGATTATCGTTGGTGGCGATAAAAACATCGGCAAGAACCTGGTCAGCACCGCGAAGGCCAAGCTGGTTTCGGGTAGTGGCACCATCCGATTAGTCCATTACGATGTTACGGGGGCTGCGTCGTTCGGCACGGGGGCAGCGCACACCCTGACCCCGGCGTGGACGGAGGCTGAGACCACCCCGCCCGATACCGTCCCTGCCGGGTCGAATCTGCAACACCTGATTGTCGAAACCCTGTCAGGCTCCCCTGTGTTTGTCATTGACGCCGCGACCTGCTATCAGGGCAATCTGGAAAAAGCCGCCGCCCCATTGATCAATCTGGACTACCGCCCGCAAAATCTGCTCTTCCCCGGTGGTTTTCAGCGGTGGAATAACGGCGCGGGTGGTACAGACCTACCCGACGGCTGGGAAAAGTTTGGCACGGGAGTGCTGAATATTATCCGGGACATAGGCGTATTAGGGATGGGATTATATCTTCTCAACAACACCGCCAACGCCACGGGCGTCCAACAGCGGCTTGGAGAAATTACCGATATTCTGAACTATCTAAAGGGAAAAACCGCTACATTTTCCATCGATGTCAAGGGCAGCGGAACGACGAACCGTAATATTACCATCCAAATAGAAGACGGGGTGAATACAACCAGTATCACCTTCGCCAGTTCGGAATACACCGCCGCCGCCGGAAGGGTCAGCTTAACCCACGCCTTTGATTCCGCCGCAACCGAGGCGACGGTCAGCATCTATTACAGCGCAGGGTTAACATCCGGTGTTTCGGGCGTTGCCTTCACCGCCCCCCTACTCAACATCGGCTCCCGCCCCGCCCCGTGGACAGGGGAGAACCCGTCAATCTGGGTGCCAAAGACCTATCATTTCCAGCGGTCGGGAACCTGCGACCCGTCAATCAGCCCGGTCAGATTCGCCCAAATCCACACAATGGAGGCGGATTTTTACCCGCTATACATCGGCTGCCACTGGGAGACAGGGGCGATAACGAGCGTAGGGGTGTTGCTGGAGCACATTTTACAGTCCGCAGCTTCCGGCGCGGCGTTTGCTGACGCGGGGCTTCAGCATGATTATTACAACTCCGGCGCGGCGGTTACCAATCTGATAACCGCTGAGGCTATCACTGATATGGCGGCTGTGCAATCCGCGATGGTTCCCTACGACGAGGCGATCAGTATATTGATCGATGAAACGGGATTAGGCATGGGGACTAATCCTCAAGACGGTAACATTACCGTAAGCGGTTACGGATTAAGCCTTTAGGGGGCGCGGTGAAAATCGACTGGAAAATCGAGGGGGGTACGCGGCTGCTGCTGTGTTTGCTGGCGACGCTTGCCCTGCTGCTCTCTGGCGCGGCGGTCGCCCTTGGCTGGCTTGGGGCTGACATTTTCAACTGGATAATCCCCAGCTGGGCAGGGGTTTTGACAGCGTATATCACCTTCCGGGGTGTAGAGAAGAGGGGAAAATGAATCTGCCGTATCTGGTTGCAACGGATAATCCGCAGTACAACCCGCGACTAACCGTTTCTGGCGAGGTCTGGGCTGCGCTGGAGCGATTTAAGCAGATGATGATTCAGGCGGGTGGTCTTGCCACGGGCGCGCTGGTCAGCAATTCAGATTTTCGTCCCTGGGGTGAAACCTGCGGATCGGATAAGCGGGGGCGGCGAGACCAATCCGATGCCAACGGACATCACACTGGGCGGGCGATTGACTTCTCCGCGACCCGGACGGCTAAATCGTTTTTCGGCAAGAATTGCGCGCCGGAATGCCGTAACACCGTCCGGGATAATCTCTACCGGGCAGGATTCCGGTTCCCCTGGTTTTGGAAACGCAACGGGGGGATCCACGAACACTGGCATATCGCCCTCGAAGTTGACCGCTGGACTCAGAAAAATGCGTACCGAGACTGCCCCCCTCACTGGAGATACTAGCAGCAGCCCGCTGGGGAGCGTATAGCGATCTTATAGCTCAAAACGCTTTGAAAACCACCTTTGCCACGGGTCGCTTAAAACGGAACGGATGAAGCCCGTATTTGGCTCAAAAGGCACTTTCTGAAAGGATTTGAAAATGGATTGGAAACTGGTGTTGCAGATAGCAGGGTTGGTGATGATTGCCCTTGTGCTGGTCTTGGTGCTTCGCAAACCCAGGAAAAACGAAGCCAAGGGGAAGTACATGCTGGCAATCGTCTTGACCGTCGCTGGATTGCTCGCCCTGGTGCTGGGTTTCGGATTGCTGCCATTGATAGGGGGCTGTTAGTGGATGATAATGGACATGTAACACGGGACAGGGCAGACCGCAACCGTGCGGATATTACTGCCATGCGAGACGATCTGGAAAAACATATCAGCGATGACACGGTTGCGCGGGTTGCCGCCGCCGAATGGCGCGGCGAGATGAACACCAAAATAGACACCCTGCTTGACCGGACAATCCGCCGCCGCGCCGACAGCACCAAGATAGTAATGGCGTTGATAGGGGCAGCGGCAAGTATCGGCGTAGCATTGATCGCATTACTCAGATAATCCCCGCCCCCTTCACGGGGGCTTTTCTACGCCCGACTTCCGATGTTTCCGTATCCTCGTAGACTGTGGTATAGCCTTACTCTACGGATATTAGATTCTCAGCATGTTCAAAAAACGCTCTATTTTCATCCTAAATCCTGTAAATCCGGTAATACCAATAAGATGCGAAACACAGTAAAGCCATTTTAAGAGCTTCAAATCCAAAAGACGGGTTGCAGTACGCCTCGATTTTCGACCCCCTACAAATCGATTGTACGGCTCCTGACGCACCCTCTGAGGGGGGTTTTTTAGTCTCAATAAGGGCTATTTTGTCTCAATAAGAAACTAATTTGTAGAATGGGGCTATTGCTAACTCTACAAGGGTTAGATACGCAAATAAAATGCAATTAAACCTTGACAGACCGGTAATAGAGTGCTATTATGTACTTGTTGAGACGGGGGAAACCCCAAAACCCACAGGAGATCATCATGACCTACAAAACCAAAGACAACACCAAAGTAGATATCACGGTTACCGCTGATAGACACTACGTCGTTAAGATCAATGGAATCGAGAAGATGAACGGCAAAGGTAGCATCCACAAGCCCCGCAACCAAGCCGTTACCTGGCATGGCACCCACTGCGTCAACTACCTGATTGTCGGCGACAAGCAGCTGCCCCTGACCGCCAGCAACACTGACGATCTGGAAATCGAGCTGGAGCGGGCGAAGGAAGCCGCCATGACCCCCGTCGAGCGTGTCCAGCGGAAAATCAAAGAGCTGACCAGCAAGATCGAGCGGCTGAAGATGGATCACACCCCGGACAAATACGACTGGCACCTGGGCGAAATCGCAGAATTAAAGGCGGAGCGGGAAGAGCAGCGAGCCAAACTGGACATCAAGACCCGTGTCATCGGCTGGATGGAGAAAGTCTGGGTTGACGAGTATGTGTGGACGACCAAGACCGAGACCATCGTTATCAGCATCACGCTGCGCAAATAACTCACTCACGGGGGCGGGTCTCCCCGCCCCCAACCCAAGGAGAGACCGATGAAAACCAACCAAGAAACCATCGACAACGCCCCGCAGTATGCACACGCGTCGCGTGCCGAGACCTGGTACTACATCATGCACGGGACCGACGAGCTTGACGCGGACATTGCCCGCGCCGATGAATTGACCCACAACGCGGGACGCATCCCTGAAACGATGTTGATGTTGCTGGACAGCGTCCCCCGACTGGACGCGTTGGTTGCCAGTTACCGCCATGCCGCCGCCGAGGACAGTGTCGATATGATGCAACTGGTCGGCTGCGCATTGTCAGATACCGCATCATGTGGTTCGACGCTACCTGATGCTGGATTCACACCTATCCAGATGTGGCATTTTCTGGGCATTCATGTTCGCGGATAACTTTCACGGGGGCGGTTCACGCCGCCCCCAACCCAAGGAGAGACCGATGAAAACCAACCAAGAAACCATCGACAACACCCCCCGCGTTGACGACAGCCAGCCCGCCGTAATGGTATCCGCCCCCTACGGGCGTGGCACGATGGTGATAGCGATGCGGGATTACGCCGCCGCCACCGCATACCTCGGCGGCAATCCAGACGCGGAGATCATCTCCGCCGCCGCCGCCCTGGAGCTAATAAACGAACCAGCGATGCCGGATATGATGTTTTGGTGCGGGGTGCTACCCATCGGCTGCTACCGCAAAACAGCCAGCAACGACTATCACTGCTACCAAGATTATATCAGCGTATTGCGATCCGAAGGGCTGGGTTATCCGCCCCCAACGATGGCGTCGATGGTACAGCGCGAGGATAACTACCGCGCTAATATGACAATGATGGAGGATTTTGAGGGCAACGCCCCCGCCGGACTTGTCGATACCCCCATCGCCCTTTTATAGGGCGGTTCACGCCCCCCCCAAAAATAAGGAGAACCAGTGAACGCAGCAGAGTACGCCCGCCTGATGCGGGAAGGCAAGGACATGGTAGATTTTTCCCTGCCTGAGAACAAAATGACCCGCCGCCAGGCAATGGATACCAACTGTACCCAGTGCAATTACGACGGATTGGGCAGCAGGCGCAAGGCACTGGACGGTTGTACATCCACCAGATGCCCGCTGTGGGGGCAAAGTAAAATCCGCCGTCGGGAAGCTGGGATCGATGATGCCCCCGTGGGAAAATTGAACATCCTGAGGATCGCAAGCCAGTGCAGACTTGCACATAAAAAACCACAAGGGAACCACCGCATCGACTATTCCCTGCCGGAAAATCGGATCGCCCCAACGCTGGCAATCGAGGCGAACTGCACGGATAGCTGTTACGACCCGGAAGAACCAGGCACACGAAAGGAGCAAATCGAGCGATGCCAAAGTATCATCTGCCCGCTCTGGGGGCAAAACAAGGCGCGGGTGAAGCGGGGAACCAAGTGGACGCTGGAGACCTACATGGCTGCGCTCATCGAATCTTACCGAAAAAAGGGGAAAAAATGAGAAATGACAGTCCCTACGCCGACGAGCCGTACACGCGCTCCGCCGAAGTCGACGAAATGCGACGCAACGGAAAATGGGAGATCAAGCTTGACGCCCCCATGACCGCCGACCAGATCGTCGAACGATCCCTCCGGGAGGCTGAGATCGTCGCAGCCCGGATGACAACAATGGTACAACACCGGATGACGGATCGGCGGGTAGCGAGATTGACCCGCGCAGATCGCGGTGTCTGTCAGCGCGATGACCAATGGCGAGATTATCTCTGGGATCGCGGTCGGCGGATTAGCCGTGAGGCTGAGATCGGCAGAAGGCGACACTTTGACCTGCGGGAGAGGCGTCCATATTAGGTTTGTCAAGGGTTAATGTCAAATTAACCCTTGATAAAAGCTATCTAGTGCGATATACTGTCCGTGGTTGGGGATTGACCCCAGCAAAACTGGAGGTAAAAATGAGTAAGAAAGACAAGACCATCATAGGAAAGTTCAAGGCTATCGATCTGGTCAAAAAATGGTCAGATGGCGTTATTGGGTTCACTTCGGCGAAAAACATGGTTAACGCCGCCCTGGAGAATAACGCAATCGAGCATGTCCAGACGGGCGAGGGCGATCATAGCCGCTGGTACATCTCAATTGCCAATCTGCGCCGCTGGTACGACAGCAAGTTTTCCCCCGAGGAGACCCAATGTGGACAGTAACCCGACGAGAGATTGAAAAACACGAACCATGCGAAGACCGTTACGACAACTTCCGCGATCAATTCCCCAGACTGGGGCTTGACGACCAGGTAGCCCTCGCCGAGATTGCGGAAAACGAGGCGATTAGTTTTGACGATTTGTTGTGGCTACTGGAAAATGTTTGTGCATCTGACCAGATTATGCGTTTGATTGCCTGCGAGATTGCGGAGCATTGCCAACCCGATCCCGTGCCGAGGGTAAATGCAACCGCCATATCCGCCAGTCGTCGTTATGCGTTTGGTCTGGCGACGGAAGCGGAGCTCGCCTACTCCGCCGCCTCCGCCTACTCCGCCGACGCCGCTTGCGCCGCCGCCGCCGACGCCGCTTGCGCCGCCGCCGCCGCCGCCTCCGCCGCTTGCGCCTCCGCCGCCTCCGCCGCTTGCGCCTCCGCCGAAGCCGAATCCGCCGCCGCCGCCGAGCGATCCTGGCAACGCCAGCATCTTATCGCGGTAGCTAACGATCCAGAAAAATACATCGAAACCCAACGAAAAAAAGAGGAGGCGAAATGAACGACCCAACAACCCCCGCCGAGGCACTGGCGCACGACATGCTGGAAAACGCAATACGCAAACCCGTGAAAGACAAGCACTTGTGGGATAACGAAGACGCTGAGGAGGAGCCGTGGGAGTAAAAGGCGAAGAGCTGCTTGCCAAAATCTGCAAACCAATTGAAGACGGCTATCTGAAAACGAAGCCGGGCAAGGGAAACATTACATTTTTCAACGCATCTGCTGTTACCGACCGGTTCAATCGGATTTTTGGGGTGGATTGGAAAGAAGAGTATGAGGTCGTTGAAAGGCTGGTAACAATCGCCGGGAAACAGGAACAGGAGATTCAGTCGGTGATTATCTGTAAATTGTCCGCTAAGATCGGTGACGAATGGGTAACCCGTGAAGGCAGGTCAGGTTATGGATATGTCGCCGCATACGGCACCAGCAATAACGGCATCAAAGCGGGTTACTCCGGAGCGAAAAAACGGGCGGCTATGAACTGGGGGATGGGCGCGGAGCTGAAAAACGACCCTGACACCCGAGACGAGTCAATGCCGGAAATTGAAGACCCCATCGATAGCAAGACCGCCCAGTGGATTAGGGACGAGCTGGAAGACCTAAACATCGATGAGCCGAAGTTTCTGAATTATGTGGGCGCAAAGTCCGTTGAAAGCATCGTGCCGAGCCAGCTGAACAAGGTTAGACACGGTATCGAGACCAAACGGAAAAAACTTGCCGAAATCGACAGGGAGCCAACGATGAGCGAGGTGGATAATGGATAGGGAAACCAGCTTGTTTTTGATTGCCGAAACCGAAGCGGACTACGCCGAGGCGAGCTGCCGTGAGATTATCGGCAACACCAGTATTGACAATCTGGACAGCCGGAAGCTCCACTCCGCCGCCCGAAAGCTAAATGCGGAGGACGGCATCGGCACAACCTACGCCATGCGGTTGTTGGCATATCATCTGGCAGTAAGCAACGGTCTGATTGTGGAGGCTACCGAGGGCGTATTCCCCCATGTTTTAGGGGAAATTGCCAGCCGGATTACCGAGCCGGAGATCGCCGCCGTTACAATGGCGTTATCCAGCGAAGCCGTACTGTCCCGGTGGAATCTGGCTACCGTCCGCCGGGAGCTAAACAAGTACAAAAAACGGGAAAAACGGAAGTCGAAAGCGGTTACTTTTGCGGCTGCCTCAGAGCGGCTTGCCTTCGCCTCAGCAATCCTCGGTGGCGAAGTTTCACCTGATAAAATCGAGAAAGCTGACAAAGAAACCTTGGTAGCCGTGGCGGCTGCCCTAGACACCGTGTCGGCATATTGTCGCCACACGGCGGGAGGCAAAGATGAGATTTCCCATGACTGATTTTCGCGTTGGTTGCCAACAATGCGGGAAACGATTAAAGGCAGACGAATTAACGATAGACACAAACAGACCTACCCTGTGGTTGACGCAGCCTGTTTTTATCAGGTGCAACCATTGCGGGCGTAAGTTGGCTAAAATAAAGTACATACGGAAGCAAAATGGCTAAGAAAAAACTGAGCTTACGGAAGCTGAACCAGCGGATTAAAGCGCATAAAGCTGGATACGATAACATGATTGCCCGCCTGACAGCGGAGCATAAATCCACCGCTGGATACCATCGCCCTGGCAGCGGTAAAAAATAAGGGAGAATCGATGGCAAGTTACAACAAAGTGATGCTCATGGGGAACCTGACCCGTGATCCCGAACTAACCTACACAGCTAACGGTCAGGCGATTGCCAAGTTCGGCATTGCCACTAACCGCAAGTTCAAATCCGGCGACGGAATTAAGGAGGAGGTAACCTTCGTGGATTGCACAGCCTGGACTCGCACCGCCGAGGTGATCTGTGAACATCTGCGCAAGGGTTCGCCGATTTTCATCGAGGGGCGGCTGACATTTTCCAGCTGGGAAGACAAAACGACCGGAAAAAACCGTTCCAAGCTGGATGTAACCGTTGAGCGGATGCAGTTCATCGGCGGCAAGCAGGATTCCGGCAGCGCGCCGCGCGGCAATCAGGGTCAACAGAACCGTGGCAAGCAATCTCGTGAGATGGAGCCACTTAACGATAGCGAAATTCCATTTTAGGAGGCGAAAATGAGACAGTTTGAGATTACACCCGACCGACTAGCCCTGCTACGATCCGTAGGATTCGGGAACCACAAGGTACGCCAGATAGCCAACGATGTAAAGTTGCCCGCGAGCATCGCACGGGGGCGGCTAAAGACATTGTGGCGAAACGGGTATCTCCGCCATATTGACGGTGGGGTAGATGATTTTAACTTCCGGCTGACCGACAAGGGAAAAAAAGAGCTTTAGGAGGCGAAAATGAAGTTGACCATCAAGTACGATGACGACATTAGCATCACTGTTGACGCTGTCAACGACAAGACGGTTATCAAAATATCCGAACATTTCAGAGAAAGGGGGGACAGCCCAAAGTTTAGATCCCGGAATCTGGAGACAAGCATCCAATACGACGGCTATCCCAATCTGGTCAACGATACCGTGGGGATGCTAGAACGCTTTGTCGAAAAATACAGGATGGGAGAGATCAATGAATAGCACCCTGTTGTTCCTCGTCTGGATTATCTGCGCAATCTGCGCAGCGTGGGGTCTCGGAGAGCTGATTATGCGGATGCCAAATCTGTGGAAGCTAACCGTCAAGCTGTACCTGCGATTGATCTGTAGCATTACCCGCCGGGCGGGGCGGGAGACAGTCAAGCTGGGCTGGCGATGGCGCATCCGCAAGGGCAAGCATTACACCGGGCGCAATCGATGGATTCCCCGCCGGGCAATCTACTGCGCTGGTCAACAGATGGTCTGGTCTCGCAAGTCCAGTTACGATGCTGGATGGATGGATAATTGCCGCGACACCATGCGCCCCAAAGAATATTACCGTGATCGCAACCGGGAGCTAGTCGGCAAGGCGTAGCGCAACGGGGGCGGTTCACGCCGCCCCTAACCTACTATTTAACAACAACTTACAGATACCTTAATCCAGACAGTAAAACCAGCAGTAGAAAATAGTCGTAAGTGGTTGTAATGATTAGACTTATTCCTTGTCCAGCGTCAAAACAGGCGGGTTGTAGTGCGGATTCGCGGAGAAAGCCGCTACAGGGGCAAATATGGGAGCCATTTAAGACCGTTTTAAGCAAGGCGTAGTCAAGTTGGTTTCAAAGTCGTTTTACGCTATAAAATCGCTATGCTTGCCCCCACGGGGTGCTGGCGACTAACTGAGGAGGCGAAGTGAAACCAGAACTGATAGGTAACCGTGTTTGGTGTCCAGGGTGCAGTCAATGGGTTCCGGCGGACAAGTGGGAAGCCGAGGCTGGAATGTGTAGACACTGTTGGGGAGGTAACCGATGAACGGATTATGCTGGGATATTATGCACCACCTGGGAGATAACCGAATGACCGTGGCGGAGCTGACCTGTGATGTTCGCAATCCACGAGACCTGGAAGAATATGTCGCGGTGCTGGAGGGTATCCTGCACCTGGTAAGCCTCGGCTATGTCCGGGTTGGGATGGAAACCGACCACCCGGAATACGGCGTTAGTCCCGACCTGCGCCTGACAAAATCAGGCAAAGAACGCATGGGGTAAAAAGTAACATCGCCATGCGCAAAACCTGATAGACAAGTACATTAGCAAATTACCATATAGCCGTTAAACGCCCGTTAAGGGGGTCTGTAGGGACGCAAAAGTTGCCCTATACTGTTACCCATTAAAACGATTAAAGTCTCTACGGAGCCAATACAGCGATACGTTTTATGGGGCTATAGCTTGTTCTACAGCGACTGGTGCTGATAGTATCTAAAAGTGAACGGGTAATTTGGTAACAAACGGGTAGAAATGTAACATAACCGTGCCTGTAGAGTGAGTGATACCAACGGTTTACAGGCACAAGATTTTAGTTGACCCCGTGATTAGGCTGTGGTACCATACCTGTGTCGGCTATGTAGGTTAACAGTTTTGACAATTTCCCTCACGGGAAGCTACGCCCCCGCCTGCCTAGCCGACACTAAGCATTCACAGGGGGCGTTTTACATTATGGAAACGGAGGCGAAAGTGAAAAGCCAAGTGGAATTGATTACCGCTGAACCCACGATAGCGGGCGGGATACCGGAGCTAGGAGTGATTGCCCGCAACGGGCAGGCGATGGTGAGCAGCAATGCTCTGGCAAAGATATTTGGAAAGCGGCACGATAATGTGCTGCGAGATATTGAGCGTGCAAGAGCCGATATGCCAGAGGATTACGCACACCTCAATTTTGAGGCGTGCTATTACAAGGTCAACGGACGAAAACGCAAAGCAGTAGCCATGACCCTTGACGGGTTTGCGATTATCGCTATGGGCTTCACCGGAAAAAAGGCAATGTCATTCAAAATTGCGATTATGGCAGCCCTGCGTCAACTTGCAGGTGTTATTCAGACCCGTCAACTTGGCAAGTCTAGCTACAAGGATGCCTGCGGAACGGGGCGTAGTCTTGGTTTGCTCCGCAGTCCAATTGAATACGCCGCCGAGGCGAACATGATTTACACGGTTGTTTTGGGCGATAAAGCCAGCCGGTTGAAAGCCAAGATGGGATTGCCGCCGAACGGGTCAATCCGAGACAACCTTGACGATGCCAATCTGGACAGATTAGACAGGGCGCATGTTCTGGACGACGAGCTAATGCGGGCTGGATTTGATCATTACGAGCGTGCCGCCATTGTCCGCCGTGCAATTAACCCTTGACACGCTCTGAAAAGGCTGTTACACTGTCCCTGCTGAGGTCGGGTATAACAGTCTAACAATGTCCCTCACGGGATCAACGCCCCCGCCCCGACCTCAGCAGATTGGGATTAGCGGGGGTTTTTGTACCTAAAAACGGAGGCGAAGATGATACGCTACGATGACCTTTGCAAGCTGGATGATGATTTCTTTTACTATCGTGATTTTTTATTTGCGTGGATGCGCCGCCCCAAGCGGAAGCGGGACAGGAATCGCCGTGTGAACTTTGTGGTTGGGCATCTTTTCGATGCTGCCAGTAGCGGATTGACGGGTGAGATTGATCCAATCCCCCATGCAAAATTGCTAAAAATTAAGACAAGAACAGTCCGCCGTTGGCTCATCGGTTTGGCAAGGGAATTATCCAGGCAAGAGGGATAGGATGTCGGTGAATAAAATACAAAGATTTGGGCGGATTCCAGAATGGTTGTCTACTTGGGCAAACCAAGCAGACAAAGCTGTCAGCAAGCTATACCGTAGGGCAATCGCTTGGGAGCTTGCCACGCTGGCATCCGCTTACCTCAGTAATACGGGCTATCCAGATGGTCAGCTGGAGGTCAACACTGCTGAGATAGCGGCTGCTTGTGGTATCAGCTACACCACAACCTACCGACTGGTTCAATCAGCATTGGATTTCCTGCGGTTAGCCTCGGTAAGAGATGGGAAAGAGGTCAGTAAGGGTACGGTAAGAAACAGCGGGGTTGTAACACTATGGTTTGTAACGACTAATGGCACTCCTAAAAAGGGTTCGGTAAGAGATGGGAAAGAGGTCAGTAAGGGTTCGGTAAAAGTTCGGCAATGTTCTATATTAAAGGAGTTAAAGAGTAAGAGTAAGAGACTAGATAAGACAACACCGTCGGCAAAGCCGACCCTATCTGCCGCTGTTAAAAACATCTGGGAGCATTATCTCTCAAAGAGAATTGAAAATAACATCAGAGGAACAGTCTCTATAAATCCAGCAAGAGCAAGAGTTATTGAGAAAACTCTGAAAATACACAGTGAAAACAGGATAAAAAGAGCAATATCCGCATTCTTAAGCCCTTCTAGCTGGCATTCACAAAACAAACAGTATGAAATCGCCTTTGCCTTGAGAATTAACCGAGACACGGGAGCCGACGGCGTTGAGAGGTACACCCCAAACTGGGAAGACGGGCGGGAGGTGCGCCCTGAGCAAGACGAGATTGCGCAGCTTGAGGCGATTGCCGAGGACTGGCTCTGGCGGAATAAAAAACCGAGCGAAACGATAGAGGAAGCCGAGGATATTTACCGGGGCGAAGCCGCATACAGCAACCTATTCCACGCCTTTACTCAGGCGAAAAACCGGAACCGATAAAGGAGGTGCCGTGAGCTTCGGATTTGTTTTGGAAAGCATCGAGCCTGACACGGACGGATCGATCCAGAGGTCGATAAACGCAACCATCTTGGACATTGAGACGGTTAAAAACGGCGGTATCCCTGACATAGATCACTTATCGCTGGGGCTGATCTGGCACTGGATTATACACCTGCACAGCAACAAGGCAACGGTACGCATCGATACCAAGACGCATTCTGTGGAACTGAACATGTCCGATATTAAGCGGCTAGTAGGGGAGCTAAACCATTGAGCTATAACGACATACAGGATGATTTGGGAGCAGCGTATCTGGGAGCCGTCATAGCGGGCGGGATTGAAACCGCCCTTGAACAGGGCATCCTTGCCGATGATTTTCTGCGGTTGGATTACCAGTCTGTTTATCGCATCTGTCAGTCCAGTTATCACCAATACGGGGCGGTTGACAGGCACTTCATTGTCGACAATTTGCGAGCTGAGGGGATTGTCGAGGTACTTGATGAGATCATCGCCGCCTCCCAGACCGTGGTCGGTCAGAAAACTTGGGGCGAAAAGCTACTTAACCGCCGCCGCCGCCGGAAGCTGACCGCTGGAATCACCGCCGCCGCTGCCGCCCTGCGAGAAAACGAAGACACTGACAGGGTGCTGGGCGATCTGAATCTGGTGATTGCCGAGGCACTTTCACAGGCGGCTACGAAGCTAAACCTTACCAACTTAGAGGTTTACAAGACGGCGTTTGAGGAAGTCAAGGCGATGGTCGAGGGCAGGGGTGGGGCAATGCCGACCGGAATAACCCCTCTGGATGATAAGATTGCCGGACTGTTCCCCGGCGAGCTGTACATCATCGCCGCCCGCCCGAAGAAGGGCAAGACTGCGCTGATGGCTAACATCTTGGCAAACATCGCCGGGGATGGGACTCCCGTCGGTGCTATCAGCTTGGAGATGTCTAACTCTGAGCTATTTATGCGGATGATTTGCCGGAAAATGGGCTGGGACTGGGCGGAAAAACGAGCCAACCCTGCTAGGATTGACCTTGCCAAGCTAGCTGACAGCGGCAAGGCGTTTGCCGACCAGCCGATCTACTACGATTATGCCATTACCGCAGGGGAGCTGTACGGCGCAATGCGCAGACACGCCGCCCGAGGTTGCAAATTAGTCGTATTAGACTATCTACAATTGATGAACGGGGCGGGTGGAAAACGGCATGAAGAGATTGCGCAGATCACCCGGACGCTGAAGCTGGAAGCCCGGGCAAATAACATGGCGGTGGTTGCCCTTGCGCAGCTTAACCGGACGGCGGAAGACTACAAACGCCCGTCAATCCACCATTTGAAGGGGTCAGGCGCAATTGAACAGGACATGGACATGGGTTTGCTGTTATCGCAAAACGAAGAAGAGGAGCGGAATAGCGATGTTTGTGTCGAAATTGTAGCAAGAAAAGTCCCGCCGGGCATGGTATGGCTCCACTTTGACAAAGGTTTGCAGGAGTTTAACGGCAATACCGCAAAACGAGACGATTTAAGCGGAAGAGACGAGGATAGAGACCACAGAAAGGGGAATAACTTCAATGAACCCTACTAAATACGAACAAATCTACCAGATAGTGAAAGGAACAGCGTTTGTCAGAACGGCGAACGGGCGAGACTGGAAAAAGCCCGTGCTATTTGAGATTTGGGCAGGTCGCGAAGCGGCGGGAGAGCCTATCATTGGTACGCAGCGGGCGTTGAAGCTGGCACGGGCGGGGGTCTGGAGCGATCCCGAAGACTGGTCGGCTGGAATGGTGGAAAAACACGGCAAGCTAATCCCGTTGCTGACGCTGGTATATATCCCCTGCGAGTGGGTTGACCAGCAGATAGCGCAGCTGGAAGAGGAGTCAGATAATAACCTGGTCGGCAAGTTGGCAATCATCGAGGGGGCGTGGAGTTGACGCATAGCGGAGCTACACACGGTGGCAAGATTATCTGTCTATTAGACCGTCCTTGCGACTATCGCGGGAACAACAACCTTGACCAGTGCAAATACTTTGCCGACGGATTGTGCGTTTCCGACGGTGTTCGGCAGGCGATTAGGATTGAAAACGGGGAGAGGAGCGCAAAGTGAACCACACTCTAGCCAGCGTTGAGCGTATTGACTACCCAGACAACACCGGAGGGAAAAATGAACGATAAAATCGACACCATCGAAAACTGTGAAGCGTTGATAGACACCATATGCCGGATAACGGGCAGGGATTTTAGGATTGTCCGGCTGGCTACCAAGCCCCATTACCACATAATGGAATATCGCCCCGCAAAGTACCGAGACCTGCCTGATAGCTGCGTGTTTACGCCGTTTATGGGGTCAAGGGAATTGCGTATCTATCTGTGTGGGATGCTGGGGATCGTGGATCGCTTCTCGGTTTCGCTCGGTAACATTTCTCAAAACTTCTTTTATCCCGAAAAACGAACAGGAAAGCGTTGACATCATCAGGCTAGTCAGGTATGATACCTGTGCTGGGTAGGGGACATAACAGTCTTGACGAATTCCCGAGAGGGAATTACGCCCCCGCCCCTTGCCCAGCAGCAGTGGATTAGCGGGGGCTAACTATATCCAAGGGGAGCTACTATGTGGACATTAACCCGCAAGTCGATTGGGGCGCACAGCCCGTGTAGCGATGATTACGCCGATGCACTCAAGCTATTCCCCCGCCGCCGGAAGGTTTCGTTTATCGAGGTGGCGGCGCAGGAGGCTATCTCCACGGATAATCTTGTCTGGTTGTTGCGTTGCTGCGCATCTGACCAGATTATGCGTTTGATTGCCTGCGAGATTGCGGAGCATTGCCAGCCCGCTCCCGTGCCAACGATCAACGCCACGGCGATAGCAGTCAGCCGCCGATATGCGTTTGGCTTAGCCGCCGCCTCCGCCGCCTCCGCCGCCTCCGCCTCCGCCGCCTCCGCCGCTTGCGCCGCCGCCGCCGCCGA
>Ga0190344_1000191_pt1 | contig 37558 bp, 46 predicted proteins | sample 48721323_MG_FD_161662 | JGI IMG/M metagenome (GOLD analysis project Ga0190344, IMG submission 161662) | Hydrothermal vent microbial mat bacterial communities from Southern Trench, Guaymas Basin, Mexico - 4872-13-2-3_MG | ecosystem: Environmental > Aquatic > Marine > Hydrothermal vents >... | reverse complement strand
CATGATATCCCCATAACTCGAAAATTTCAACTAATTTGTGGTGAGGCAATCCTTCCTTTCTAACAATAGTTGTCAATTGTTCGAAATCATTATATAATAATGAATGTATGAATTTTATTCCGCCATCACCGAACCGGATATGTGAAAAAGGCAAATTGTATTCAATACAATTTTCAAGTTTATTTAGAATATCTTCGATTTTATAAATCATATTATCTTTTTAGTTGCTCAAATAGCTGAATCAAAACCTCCATATTATTAACTCTGTTTCCAAGTTCAAGTATTTTAGTTCTTGCATTTCTCCCAAGTTTTTTTCTTAATTTTTCATCAAGAACAAGTTTCTCAACTCCTTTAATGAAGCTGAAAATATCATTATTTGTAACAATCCCTGTTACACCGTCTATTAAATAATCAATCGTTCCTGACATTTCGGCATTTGTTCCAACAACAGGACATTCTGTAATCATTGCTTCAGCAGGAGGCATATGTAATCCTTCAAGCATTGAAGGTGAAAGCCAGATATCAACGTGATTATATATTAAGTTCTTCTTTTCAATTGGTGGATTTTTGACGTAATTATCCACTACAGTAGTTGATGGAAGATTATCCATCCCAAACATCCACAACTCAATTTTCTTTCCGTATTTTCGTTTTAACGCCTTTGCAGTTTCAATTACCCATGCTGTTCGTTTACTATTTGCATGACGACCTTGTTTATTCAAACCTCCAATAATCACTTTTTCAGATTTATTTCTGATATGTCGTGGTTTCAATTTATCAAAATCATAACCAGGACGAATCAGGTATGATTGAACTCCGTATGATTGTAATTTTTGTTGAAGACATATACCATTTACAAGTTTAATTGTTGGAGCTTTCAGTATCTTTTCAACAATCATTTCCTCAGGATATTGCCATGTTTCCCAACCACGAATCCAGTGACATTGAATGCCTGCTGTATATGGTGATGTTATTGTTTCTTCAACTGACTTATATCCTGTAGCTATAATAAAATCTGCTTGTGGTAACTGCCTTTTATTTCTGACAATACGATGTCTTGCTTTCAATGGAACCCATGTGTGCTGATTCTTACCACTATCAACGAATATAATATCATGCCCCATATTAACAAGAGTATTGGCCGATTTAACTAACGTAAATGACCCTCCATTATTTCCCAAACCAACATTTCGCAAATCAAATATTATTCTCATAAATCTTAACTCCTTCTGTAATACTTTCACAATCAATTATTGGTGTTCTTAATGGGTTCATCAAAAATACAGAATCATTACTTGTTTTTCGATAAGGATATATCAAAGGGATTTTTAATAAAATTGATAATTTTCCAAGATCAGATTTTAAATTTGAAATAACAAATAAAGACTTTTTCAATAACTGAATAAGGCATCCGTAATATGTAATCTTTTTATTATCAACAATAGGAGCAATCCATTTATCAAAGTCAGAAATTTTTATCACATTATATTTCTCTGTTGAATATGTATATCCTTCATCTATTATTGCTATTCGTTTTCCTCTAAACATTGAATTAATTGTTTTGATGTTTCCTTTCCTTGGAATAAAATCATAATTCATTTTATTCCGTGGGAATAACCATCTTACACGATATCTTAATGTTGAAAAATCAGGTACAAAACATTCTTCAATCTGATATTTTTTCTTATATGATATTCTGAAAATATCACACAATCGTTCACATACAGAATCATCATAACCTATTAATTTAAAACCACGTGGTTCATATATTTCTTCATTGTTTATTCTTAACGGAACAAGCACATCAGCGTATTGCCCATAAAAATCAAAACGCTCTGGTCGTGTCATAACAACCATATTGATGTCAGGATTGGTCTTCTTTAAATGAATTGCATATGGAGCAAAACGAAAATATTCCCATGACAATTCACCAAAAAAAGGACCAAACAAAAATGCTTTATTTTTCTTCGGCATCGTCTATAGTTTTATCTGTGCTATTTTTTTGTTTCAATGCTTCTTTCAGAGCAGTATTCTCCTTATCCATTTTTACAATCTCAATAATCATTCCATCAATTATATTATTCACTTCCATTAATGGAATTGCTCCACCATAATTGCCTGCATAATTATATTCAATTAATTGGCGTTTAATCTTCTCGATTTTTCTTTTGTTTGTTTCAAACCAAATGTTAGCCATTATTTAGTTTCTCCTTTTTTTTATATAACAACTTTCTAAAATTTCTCAAAATAAATTGAGGATCAATATCATAATTCTTGTTTTCAAAAAATGTTATTGGTGTATTTGTAACATTATAAGTTCGTGTGTGTAGATTTTTTTGACATCCAAATTCAAGCACATCAACCTTATATAAAAGTGATAAGTTTGGAATTGCGCTTTGTGAACCAAATGTAAAAAATGCTCTTTCTAAAATAACAAGCAATAAACCAACTAATGATGATTTATCACCCAAAACTATTTCATTTATATCAAAAAATCTTCCCTTTTTATCAGGAACATACTCGCCTTTCTTTCCACAAATAATAAAGTTAAAGTCTCTCAATAGATCATTTTGTTTCACTAACATATCATAAAACTGATCCCATTTATACCAGTTTCGTTTAAAACCCTGTCGAAATCGTGGTGCTAAAACAACAAGTGGTTTTCCATCATTTGGAATATATGAATTAACTAAATCATAATTTTCTTGACGTGGCTTATATGAAAAAATCATTTGATTTCTATGATATTGATTTTTATTTGTAAATGCTGGTTTACGAATGTCAGGGTAAATATGTTTAATGATTTGATATCTTTCTTTATATTTACCCTTAAATTTTTTAGCAATCTTTTTATACTCGTCTGATTTCAAACCAATAAGCCTGAAACATTCTGGATGTCTTTTATCGTAATCCCCATTAACCTTCAAAGGAACCAATATATCAGCATATTTACCATATAAATCAAAACGATCTTCTCTGGTTAAAATTATATATTTTATATCTTGACCTCTGTATTGTTTTTGAATCATATATGGTAGCATAGGGGCAAATCTTGCGGCCTCCCAATATAATTCCCCAACAAAGGGACCCATTAACACTGCTCTCTGTTTTTCAGCCATATTACCAATCCGATATTAATTTTTTATTGTCTTGTATTTGAGCATAGAATGTATCAAAATCCATGCTTCTGATATTTTCATCACCTTCTTTAAAACATATCTGACTAAGATCTTTCTTCTTCATTCTTTGTCTTGTTAATATATTACAAACAGAACCAGCTATTTTTCCACAATGTATACCAAGTTTTTTATTAAGACCCATAATATATGGTTTACCACCGGATGCTTTTCCAAGCAATTGCCAATACAATTGATCATGTCTTTTATTTTGACCAATCAAATGATGTAATGGTAAAAGACCAACATCTGTAAAAAAGTTTGTGCGAACACTCCAAAGACCAGACCCTCCAAGTATACCTGCTCTACCCATAAGGTCTTTTGAAATTGGATGTTCTTCTTTTTTTGATTTTATTCCTCCCGGTAATTGTCCAATAACTTTAATATAATCCAATTTATTTTTTCTAACATATGCCCACGCTCTTCTCAAATATTCATCCCAACCAGGAGTTAAAATAATATCATTATCTAACATTAACAAAAAATCACATTTTTCTTTTTCAGGGTCTTGCTCATGTTGTAATCCGAACATATTACAAGATGTTGCTTTACTAAATGCATTAAAAGTAGATGCATCAGTATTAAATGTAAGTTGTGTTATCAACCCTTTTACAAATAACTTATTAAAATATTTAAAATGTTCATCTAACAAATAATTTGTTTGATTATTATAAACATAGATTTGATATGGTGTTGTTGTGTGTCGTTTTATTGCTTCAAGACATTTAACTGTTATACCAAATCTATTTCTAACAGTTAAAAAAATTTTAATCATTCCTCACCAACTCCTTTAATTCATATATTGTGATATCTGATCTTCCACCTTTAGATTCATTTTCAAATTTTGATATTATTCTAAGATTTCTCCAATGGCCTATAATCTTTGGAGAAATACTATTATTAAAACCATCCAATATAGAATATATATGATCCAAATGATACTCATATCCACGTTTATCATAGTCCTGAATTTTATCAGAATGATTTTTAATTGATTTTCTGGTTTCAATTTCAACTTTTCTATAATACTGTTTATATTCATTTAACAAATATGGATCTTTTTTCATTCTAAATAGATAACTTTTTTTTTACATTCATTGCTACAAAAAAGGAATCTAAGACCAGTACCAGTCTTTATTTGTCTCAACTTTTCGGCCAAATCTTGTCTCGATGGAATAAACCAATTTTTACAATGTGTACATTTAACTTCAATAAAATCACCACAAGATCTTATAACGTGATCTTCAAATAACATAGGATATTTCTCTGCTAATGACATATATGTATGTCTTGTTGGTGCCTTTCTTCCTTTTAAAATTTCACTTAAATATTGTTTTTCTTCTCTTGTTTTCCTTCTTTTATGTTTTCCTTTATTTGATTCGCTTATTTTTCTTTTGTGTTCTTTAGTTAATGGTTTTCTTTTTACACCAATTTTAGATTTGCTTATTTTTCTTTTATGTTCTTCTGATAAAGGAATTCCTTTTTTCTTTTCAGAATAACTTTTAATTCTCTTATCATTCTCTTTTGCAAGACCCTTATTCCATGGTTTTTGCACTCCTTTCTTTCCTTTATTCCAAGGAATACATCCTTTTTTAGCCATTGACTAATTCCTCAAATTTATCAATAACTCCTTTTAATTTTTCAGGTGTCTCAATTAATTCATCATAACAAGGGCTATACCCATCCTGTGCATATTTACATGGAGTATGGCCATGAATAAAACAAGGACCACAATGCCTTGATGCATCCACCCAAGCTGCTTGTGGATATGTTTTTAAACGAATAAAGCCAGGAAATGGCCCATATACGCCAAAACTTTTTACATCTAATGATGCCGCAATATGGTTCATTGCTGAATCAATTGCAAATGTTGAAATTGCCAGACTTGTTAATGCAATTGAATGAGCAATACTCTTTGAGTGCTTGCAAAAATTGAATACCATTGATTTATTATCGCATAATTCTATAAAGCTATCAATTACATCACCTTGTCTCGGATTATCTGTTAAAATAACTTTATACCCACGGCGATTTAACTCATTAATTATTTTTACCCAAAATTCATGTCGTGGTGTTCTGATAGGAGAACTTGCTCGTAGCTGCATTAAAACAAAATCTTTCTCTTTCAATCCCCATTTATTTAACTGTTGTAAACATTCATCAACTAATTCTGGTTTTGCATCTTGTTTTGGGACCAACAATTCATCTGGTAAATCAAGTCCAATCCATTGTGAAAATAGATTATATGCATTATCAAAATGAGCTTGAATACATCTTTCAATTACACCTTCAAAAAGAATATGATATGTTGAATTAATTAATTCGTTTAATGTAAATGGAAGATCAAGTAATTGATCTATACAATCCCACGTTTCAACCATTGGTTGGTATTGCGGACCACAGGCAAATTTGATTTTGCATGTGGGATATTTTTCTTTTAGATATCGGAGATTTGGCTGGATGAATAAGAGGTCTCCAATTCCTCCTGTACGAAAGACAAGAATTGAATCTCCATCTTTCAATTCTTGCCCTTGATACGGTCTATATATTTTTTTGAATTTAATAGTTGATGGGACCAACAATTTTTGTTTAGAGTTTCCAGCGTATTGAAGTTGTTGAAATACACCCAAACCCATAACATACTTACCACGTTTTTTCAACTCTTGTTCTTTAAAAAAATTCTGAACAAATCTGAAGTTTCTTTTTGGTTCAGCAACAACAATATTTGGAGGATTCTTTCTCAATTCCGCTAAATTCTCAACGGGCTGAACATTCTCCATTTTTAAGCCAAATTTTTTCAATAATTGAGGTGATATAGGCTTAAGTTGTTTCTCTGTAAATTCCTCTTTCCAAATTCCACGATTCGTAGTCTTAAGCATTTAAAAATCCTTTCGCTGTGCTTATTTTTGTCTAGTCAATTGGTTCACCCAACTTTCATTTTGTGCTTTCCAATTTCTATCAACTGCATCAAAAAATTCTTTTTTCTTATCATCATCCAATTCTTTTGGAGAAGATACACCAAACTTCTTCAACATATTATTAAAATATGCTTTATATTCTGCTTTTTTATCCTCGCTCATCATCATGAACTCAAGCATTTGATTTCTAATTGATTGATATAATGCTTTTGGAGATTGATTCGGAACGTGGTTAATATCATTTGAATATTTTCTTGGATTATCTTCTTTTTCAGGCCCTTGCCCTCTTTCAGCTTCAAAACCATAATCATCAGGACCCATTTCAATATCTTCATCACCAATACCCTTATCAATAGAACCACCACCCATCATACCACATTCTTCAACATCAGTAGTTACTCTCATTTTCTTTGGGTGATCATATGGACGACCTGACGTGCTGATTGTTCCTTTTCCATAGTCAACTTCTTTACCTTCTCCATGAACCATTCGATGCATACATCTACGATATTCAGGAGTGTTTGGTTTATATCGATCTAAACAAACTCTTCTTGCTGACATTCTTTTTGAAGCAGCTCCTGCTCCAGCAATCGCGCCAGAAACAGCCAATGATGTTCCAACTGCTTTTGCAGCACCCTTTGCCATATCGCCAATACCTTCTTCAATAGCATCAAGAATTCTTTCTGCTTTCCTTTCTGCTTTTACGGCTTTTCCAAAAACTTCAAAACTTTCATCAAAGGCAAGATCAACTAATCTTTCTGCATTTTTAATTTTACTCATTTCTTTGCCCTCTTTAAAGAAGTATCTCTCATACTTCATTATTAATTTATCACTTACGTCTGATCCCTCCGGGACACATTTTTGGTTTTTCTTTTGCCACCTAAATCCCCTTGGGCAATCTTTTTTAGTTTTGTCGTATGACATATTATTTCATCCCTTTAACGTCCGACATTGTTTTGACAAGTAAACCATTTGCAACTGCTGTTAAAGGATTTTTTGCTCGTCTAATTTCTGATACCTCAAATGGTAAATCATAACCAGAAATAATATCTTTAAATAAACCAACAAATCCCTCAGGCATACTTGTACCTCCAGAAATAACAATTGGTATTGCTTCATCCACTTCAATATCAACTTTATCGTCGAACTCTTTAATTATTTTTTTAACAGTATATTCAATCAGAGCCTTATGATAATAATATAAAGCCTCCAATACTCTTCTTGTTTTTTTATTCTTAATTTGTACCTCACCTGAAAACTTCATATATTTCTCTTTGATGCTAGTAACTCGATTTGGAACCATTCCAAGTGAGGCGGCTGTTTCTTGATCAATCCAATCTCCAGATCTTGCAGTGGAAAATACCAATGCTTGAATCCCTTTATATGCAACAGCACAGTTATGAACAAAAATACCATTATCAATTGCAAAGTTATGGTATTTATCAACGGTAAGATCATAAACATCTCTATGAACATTTAATTTTTCAACTTTTATTACTTTATGATTATTAAAACTTTTTGTATATTGATTTTTTATTCCATCTGCAAATAGCATTAAACTGTCATTCTCTTTCAAATCACCAGCCTTAATGTATTCGCCATCCCTTTTCATTATTAAATGATCTTCAGTGCAGTCAAAATATGTACCATTATCAAGATAAACTCTGACTACCTCTCTAGTTCCAGTTTTTCGCGGAGAATGTGCTAATCCAGGAACAACTTTTCCATCTTCTTTACAAGAATAAACCCAAAACTTTTCACTATTATATTCATCAGCTAACTCTTTTATTGTTTTTATTTCTCCATTTAAAAGGGGTATTTTTGTTTCTCCGGCTAAACAGTTTGCCATACCAGCACCGAACGAAATTGCAATTCCGCTAAATTTTTCTTTTGCACATTCAGAATAAATAATTGCCATTGCCTCATTGACAGATGAATAATTAACCCCCAAGCTCTTTAATATTCTAGCAAATACATTTTCATGGTATGTTACACTTCGACCTTCATCAATAGCCTGGGCAGGGACTGAATATGAACAATATGCGTCTTTTCCTCTCACATCACCAATCAAATCTTTAATCATCAACGTCAAAATATCAATTGCTGCTATTTCTTTGGGAGATATAAGACCCTTTTCCATAGGCCTGGAAACTTCTTGTCCAAAAATATTTGCATATCGAAAAGCATCAGAACCAATAATATACAACTCATTATCATCGCCTTCAACATAACTAATCTCGCTTAATTCTGATACTTGTACATCATCTGAATCTAATTTCATAAAAACATTTCGTGTGATTTTAGCTTCATCCATATCAGATCGTGCAACCACAATATTCATCGTACCGATATCAGCCCCTATACAAATAACAGGGTCACCTTTTACATTCACTTGTTCTGACATCATTATACCTCCATTAAATTTTCAAAACACTTCATCTAACATAATTTCCATCGCTAATCATCTTGCCCAATAATTCTAGATAAAAGATCAGCACTATCATCAAAATCAACATTATTTTGTTTAATTGTTTTCTTCGATCCACTTTTTATTTTCATATTTGAAATATTGATGCTGGGAATATATGTATTTTCTAATTCCTCAATATCGGGTTCTTTCTTTTTATTTTTTATGGCATTTGTTTTTACTGATTTTGTTGCTGCTTTTTCTACAACTTTCGGTTCACTTTCAAGAATTTTAGTTGCAAGTCTTTCCAAATTATTTAGTTTATCAGTAATTTGTTCTGATTTTTCTGATTTAGTTGCTTGTTGTTTTTCAAGCAACTCTGCCATCATTTTTTCTAAATTCGAAAATCTTTGATTTATAAGTTTTTGATCCATCGAAGCATCTTCAATTTTGAGCGGTTTCAGAATGGGGTTTTCATATTGTGACACAGATAAAATTTGATAGTTTGTTATCCCATTCTTCCGCAAATATGTATCTACTATTGCTAAATTACATTTTGATATATCAATTTCAGCAGGTGTTCGAGATGGTAATGCACCTGGGATTTCAATGTATAAACCTTTTTCTTTTATTTTCAATATTAACATTGTATATCTCGCAAATATGATTCTAATAATTTTCCATCTTTCATCCGTACCATCTTACCATTCTTTTTTACATATTTAATATGAAATAACCCGTCTCCATCAAAATCAAACTTTTCTCGACCTTCTCCCCTTGTTGCATCAGGATCAACATCAACAATGAATGAATGTCCGGGAGATGATAACAATCGAATATGTTCAATCATTTTAACCAATTGATCATCAGGATCATTAACTAAAACTTCTATCTTTGTGTAGCGATCTTCTATTCCTGGTAAAGCCATTGTAAATATTCCTCTATTATATTATTTTTTGCCGTTTCAATATCAGGATATGTTTCAAGAGGTCTATCCCCATTCAATACTTTTGCGATAGTTTTCTTTTGATCTGGCATTACTAATAATTCTGCTTCACTAACTTCATATATCCATTTATAATCTTGATGTTCTTTCGACAGTTTGATTTTTTGATTTGGTGGATCCATTTTACAAAGATAATTATAACATGTAGACAAACGTGTTCCGCCGTCTGCTAAATATTGAAACGTATCAATAAGCGCCAATACACGCACTTTGAGACCCGTTTCTTCTTTAATCTCTCTTTTCGCACACGATATAGTTCCTTCTGCTGGACCATGATCGCACTTACCTCTGGGGAACTCATAATGATTTGGCCAATGATCATCAGCGGCCCGCTGAATGAGCAAAACTGACTTCCTACCATTTTCATCCACCCGCATTATAACGCCAGCAGCAGAAGTAGTCCTTTTTTTAATGTTTTTTTCGTCATTAATTGATTCTGTCAAAATATCAATATATTTCATTACATCATCCTCTTATAAAGATACATTTCAATAACCATCCCCTCAACAAGCTCAACATTTTCTCTATTAATCACAAGAGTATGATTATTATCAATAAAATAATAATGATCTCCGTAATTCATTTCTCCAAATCTACTATTTAATCTTATCGCTCGAATATCATCAATTTCAAATGACAATGCAATTTCAAGATCGCTTGTTGAATCAACTTCGGATTGTGTAACAATATGGAAAAATCTTGTATGAAAATTATATTCATGCTGATAAACTTCAGAACAAGTAGCATCAACACTAATAACTGAATTACTTGTTTCATCAAGCCCCCAATCAAAGAATTTTCTATATGCTAATTTGAATGTTGGGACTTGGGTATAATCATATGCTGAATATGTCGATTCTGCATAAATGTTAATATCAACACTTTCAACAAGATAATCAGCTTGTAATACAAGAAATGCCGGCATTTCAATTTCATATCTGATTGTTGCTCCGAGTCTCCAATCAGCCAATTGATCTGCTCCACCATATCTATTACTTGCATCACTAACCGCTGTTAATTTGTATGTTGGTTTTATATTACATGGGATTACTAATTTGTCTTGTGCAATAGTTTTAACAAGTTTATTATATGCCCCAGCAGAATCCCAATCAATTTTATAATGCAATCCTGTATATGGGTTGGTGTATTCGTAATTAACTAATTCCTCTGGAAGAATTATGAATGTGTTGAAAAATTGAGGATATATCCATCTTTCATAACCTCCAAATATTTGAAGGAACAACATTTTCAAATCACAATATTCATAAAAACTATTAAGTAACATCAACAGTTCAATGTCACCTTGAATACGAACAAATCCAACATCAATTTGAATATTTTCATCTTGATATATAGGATCAAATACTCTCTTAACCATACCAGGTGCTAAATTAGGGAATCTCCATAATTGTTTTCCGCCTGCATTCCCATCTGCCAAATCAAAATCGCCTGATGGATTTAATATCAATGCGGGCAGGTTTGGCTTATCCAATTCTTTATTTAATTCACATTGTTTATTTAAATACTCCACAGCCTTATCATATGTACCAACGACTTTATACTCAAATCGTGGGTATAAATGTAATGAAAAATAATCAAGGGCATCTTTAAAAAAATTAGCGTAAACATTATGAATGAAAAAATAAATGTCACGTCTCCCACTTCTATTTAATCCCTCTGGCTCTGCTCCCATAATTAAGACCTCTTTAATTGCATATTTTACTTGCTAAATTTCCAGTTGAGCATTCATCTTGGTGCCCATATTTATAGTGACATTCTCTGCAAACACTCCATGCAAAAAATGGATCTAATGCAAAAAATGGTTCTAATTTTTGCGGTCTTTCATGATGTACATGCTCTGCTAATTTTCCACAATACTGACAAACATAATCATCTCTTTCTAATACAAAATCCCTAAATTGTTGGTATTCGTCTTGTGTATATAATTTTTCAGTTTTTATAGAAAGATCATATCCTTTAAAATGATACAGTGGGCATGCATTTTTACACTCATCAGAACAATAAAAATAAGAACCATCATTACCATAATCTTTCTCTAATTGTCTAATACGTTCATACAACTGGATATATGTTGGTGTAAACCACCCGCCTTTCTCTTTTGAATTTGGACAATTATGGTTTTTACAATGGACCTGGATTTCATTTTTATTTTTAGGGTTATATCTCATTTCTTCTATTTTAGAAAAATGAGGGTACCTTTTATTTATCAAAGATATAGTTAACCCTAAGTAACTTCTGTCATTATTTTTAATAGCTCTTGCTATACTTTCTTTTATTTTCTTCGCTTTATCATAACCATAGATTTCTTCATATGTTTTATTTTTTCTTAATTCAATTATTTTCTTCGCTTTATCATGACCATAAATTTCTTCATATGTTTTATTTTTTCTTAATTCACTTAATATTTTTTTCGTCCTGTCAGTATGTTTTTTATTATAAAATGGATTTTCACTTCCATATCTGGGAGTACCCATTTTCTTTTTGGTTTCATCTGAATATATATCTGTTAAACCTTTATTCCACGGAACTTGACCCTTATGAGATTCACTCAGTTTCTTTTTGGTTTGATTGCTTCTTTTTTTACCAATTCTATTTTCTTTGACTTTAGGACAAGCATTCCAATGATGAGAACAACACCACTTACCATTTTTCATTTGAAATTCGGCTTCTCTTCCGCAACCATAGTCACATAACATATATTTTAATCTCCATCATCGTCTAATGTAATTACCTTCTTTTCACCTTCAATCGGAGTCGATATTTCAAGGCCAACTTTTCCTGATGTTAAACTCTCTTGATGATATTCGTTTAACATTTTTAATGCGGAACCAGTAGCAATTTGAAGACCACTGGTTCTCACAATTTTACGATTCAATTTTTTGACTATGTTTTGTCTTTCTGTTATTATATAAATGAACTCATTTAAATATGAGTTTAGTGTAAAACCATATATGTTCAAACAATCAAATAAAGTCCTTTCATCATCAATCTCAACTTTTGCAAGTGTCAGTGTTTCATTCAATATAAACGAAACCTCATGATAATATTCAGGTTTGATTGCTTTAAATTGATTCAGAATATCTAAGGTATTCTTTCTATAATTGTGAAGGGAAAGAAATGTTTCACAAAATTTAGATGATTCTAAATTCTTGTACATATTTATCTTTACGCCTTGTCCATCAACATCACTTCCTCTCAAACCATGTTCAACACCAAATAATAAGAATGTTGATTTCCTGTTAAAAAATATACTTATGTCATAATGACCTTTCATAAATGGTAAGCGTAGGTTATAATTTCGATCAAATGATTTTCCTAACTTCAGTCCCATTTCAACTCCTTCTACATTTCAAAATCCCAACCACCATCATCCTGTTGGATTTCTGTTTTTTTGGATTTGATTTTCGTAAGAATCAAATCACGTTCCATTAATTCTTGTTCAACTTTCAGAAAATACTGTTTGTAATTCTTTCCAACTACAGGATCATTTTCTGGATCCCATAGATATAATGCTTTGATAACATTATCTCCAAACTCATCAATTGGAAATTCAGTTGTTTCCAAATCGAATTTGTTATTCCCCAATTTCAATATGTAATCCATAAAAGATTCACGATATTGCTCTGGAACTTCATCAATAAATTGAGTCCTAATTAGCCGTTCAAGATTGCTTGTCACTTTGGTTGTTGATTTCTTTGTTACCTTCTGTTTTGATTTTTCTTCTCTAAACATCGCAACAATTTCGTCAGAAATCTCATGATTCTGTCGGATTTGTTCTATAACGGAATCATCTTTTATATTTTTTCCTGTTTTCTCAGCAATTTCTAACGGGAGGATCTCATTTATTATTTGTTCTAAACTGAGAGTATTCTTAGATGAAACTCGAAGTTTGCTTGGTATTTCCATATTTTTATGTAATTCGCTAATATATGGACTCTTCCCAACGACCTTCTCGGTCGCTTCATAGACAGTTGATGTGATATCGGATATTGTGATATAGGGACATGAATTTTTGGCTAATAAGTCGTTGTAATGGTCAAATACGCCAATACTATCATAGTATTTATACCTGGTGATAATGATCGAAGCAAGTTTTGTCTTGTCAACTTTATCAAGAAATGAAAATACATACGGATCTGTAAACGATCTAAGCTGAATATTGAATAATGCTTTGTTTTCAATTACATCACTGATCTTATTCTCAAGTCTACGTCTTGCTGTTCGCACATACAGATTAAATAAAAATAGATCATATGCGATCTCTAAATTTTCTTCTGTGAATGTATTTGTGTCGTATTTAATAACAGGAACAGCAGACGGTATTGGAACAGATGCATTTAAGAAATTCTGATACATAATTGATGGTTGTAGTTTTGAAATATAAACCATTGATTTCAAATCATCATCTGATACACCTGGCATCATAGAAAAATTCTCATCTTTAATATCATGCACCAGTTTTAATTTAATATCCTTTGCCATTTCGATTAATGGTGCAGGAGTCATAAAATAGTTACTGACAGATATTTCAAGGTTTTTCAAATCTCCATCAAGATATCTTTTAACAAATGGGCTATCAATCTCAACTAATTTCTCGCTTTCTTTCTCAACCTTTTCAATTTCAGGGATATCAATATTTTTCATATCGTCACCCAAAAATTTATCAAGATCATTAATTGTTGCCGCCGTTTCTTTAACCGCTTCGATTTCAACTTCGGGGGCGCGGGAATCCTGGATTTCAGCGTCTGCGGGAATCTTAGATACAATCTGGGATGATATCCCTTTGATTAAATTTGGAAGATTGTGAATGATTTGTACACATTCAGATTGAATTGATTGAACAAAAAGATTACTACATATAGTCATATAATTTTCTGTAAACTCTCTAATACATGCAGCAAATGATTCAAATACACTTTCAAGAGGTAGTACAATCTTTGTAAAATCTGATTCATTATTTCTAATTTCAATTATAACTATCCTTGTATTGTTATTTGTATCAACTTTGAATGTAAAGTGAATAACTGTATCTTTTTGATATTTTCGTTGAAGATTAATTTCTTCTCCATTTAACTGTTTCAAAATAGCTTTGAATGCTCTTAAAAGATCTCTTGCATTTTGAATATTCAAGTTAATTGACTTTTGATAATTGTTGCTAATTGAAATGTTAATAGTTGGTGGATTGAAATATTTAAAGTCTTCTGTATTAGTTGATAATGATAACCTTAAATATCCATTGGTTGCATACGCTTTGTCTTTGTATGTCATAAGCGTTTGACTAAACCATTGAGTATTACTTTCGTACATTGATAAATCTCCTTTCGATTTTTCTCTATATTTATTTGTTTGTTGCTTTGAATTAATTGAATAACTGAAGTTATTGCCTCTGCCCCATCACTTGTAACTTGAAGGCCCCCCAGGCCGGAAAGTGGAAAGTGATGGACATAATCCTTTAGATTTCTTGCTTGAGATTAATAAATGATCTTTTTAACAAGAGGCATCATTCAGCGCCTTTGCGCTGAATGATGCTGATATTATTTATTTTAGTTTTTATTTACTATTTGTTTTAATTTTTATCTATTATTTATTTTAGTTTTTATCCTGTGTGGGTTGAAATACTATGGTATTTCGACACAATAATATTATATATATAATATTAGCAGGTCCAAATAGTCGGAATTATTGAATATTCTTCATACCCCTATTAGCAAATAGTCGGAATTATTGAATATTTTCATCAATACAGATTTTTGAACTTAGTTCTCTTGGTTCCTTTTGTAGCTTCAAAGGATCTTAAAATACTATTGAACAATTGTTCATCAACAGAGTATGTACTTAAACAAATAGCAAATGCTTTATCTTTATGTTCATGCTTTTGGTTTGTTAAAAATTCGTATCTATTGATAGCTTCCCACATTTTTTCAATTATCTCATCTTTGTAATTACATTTTTCTTCGACTATTATTTTTCGTTTGAATTGGTAATACATATTGAAAAAACAATCCACACAATATTTAGAATCTATATCGTACATTTCTCCCAATATTTCCATCAATTTTGTAAATTTTTCTATATCAGTTTTCATTAAAAGTATGCATCCAGTTTGTTAAAATTCCATTTTTGTAGTGTTTTTTCATTTTTTTCATCAATAATAAATTTCTTTAATATAATATAATAATGTGGGATAACGTAGTATTGTTCATTATTTATATTTACTATTTTTGAATCATCATGATAAAATAGTACAATATCTCCTATTTTATATTTTTTATTCGGATTGTTAAAAACGATTTCCCCTGTACATGTTTTACCTTCTATTCCACACAATTTAACAATTACATAAGAGCCTGGGGACTCATATTCACATGGATCAAAACTTATAACACATTCTTCATTCATTCTTTATACCCCTCTAAATATTTTGTCACTTCAACGATTATGTTCTTAAACATTTTTTCAATATCTTTGATACCTCGATGTTCTGATTGGCTGACAATAATATTTTTGAGTTGGGCCATAAATTTATTTACATCAATAACTTTTTCTTCACCCTTTTCATTTTTAATTTTTACATTTGCCATTGGACATTTTTGACCTTGAGGTATTGGAGGATGAATCATTCCACATTGAGGGCATGCACCTTCTGCTGATGATAGAGTTTTAGGAGCTGGAGGTTTGTCTCCAATATTACTTCCCATAGGTCTAACAGAATTTACAGCATCAGGTGGTGTTTGGTCGGGTCCTTGAACATTAGGGTTGCCTTCCATTAAATGTGGTGATTGATCTGGGTTTCCTTGAAAATTACCCTTCATGTTTGGTGTTTGAATATTTGGCATTGTTGGTGTGGCTGATGGTTGAAGGGATGGAGAATAAGCTCCTTGCTGCCTGTTCATCTGTTCAATTAACTCTTTAATGTCTTTTTCGTACTTGCTCATATAAATATTCTCCTAAATATGTGAGTTTTGTTTTTTGTTCTTAGAATATAGTTTTTTAACTCATATGCTATATATATTAATTAATGAAGATGAAGCAAATTATTATTAGAACAAACCATAAAAAATAAAGAAGAGGTGAATTTTTAATGGAAAAATATCGTGACGATTATAACAATGAAATGTATCTGGAAGAAGAGTTTGATTATGATAATGATGTAATGTGGAAGATTTACGGTTCTGCGTTTATCTTCATTGTATTAATTATCATTCCTTGGGTAATTGGTGTATTTACTTTAGGACGCTGGATTTTCTTTTAAAATCTAAAAGGAGCTAATTTTACTATGGAGGAAGGTATGAAGGAGGAAGGTATGAAAGGTGCGGCAAAAGAGGTGAAGAAAAATTACTTTTTCATTACAACCCTAATTATCTGTGTTGTTAGTTGTGGTTTTTTGGGTTGGTCGTTTCTAAAGCAGTCGGTTGAATTTAAAAGCTTGACTCAAGAAAATACCCCCCTCAATAAGAAGCCGAGTGATGATGAATTGCTTCTCGCAGAGAATGCCGAAGACGAAGACATTAAGGATAATGATGACCTTTTAAAACGCGATGTTTTCCTTTATATCGACAAGAAATTCCAAATGATTCCTAAAATTGTTGCTTTGGATATCGCTGAACAGATCTTGAAATATTCAAAGATTGAGAATGTATCGCCGATACTGATTGTCGGTATAATTGAAGTAGAATCTGGATTTAACCCAATGGCTATAAGTTCTAAAAATGCCAGAGGGTTGATGCAGGTTATGCCTGTATGGGCCAAGAAATTCGGTTTGAAAAAAGTCAGCGATCTACATGATATTGATACCGGCATCAAATGTGGAATTAAAGTATTAAAAATCCACATTGACGAACAAAAAGGAGATATATCAAGGGGTCTTTATTATTATGTTGGAAAGAATAAAGATTATTCTGGCAAAGTATATCAGGCCATGGGTAAATTCGTTGCGTTTAGATCAACCATTGATAATGACAAGATCAACACTGCAATAAATACCAACAGAGAAAATTCCATAGTGGGGAGGAAAAAAGGAAAGGAGTGACAATACAATTAAGCAGCGAACAACAGGAGCTCGTAAATGTAATAATGGATAAGTTGCGAACTTCATATCATGACAAGCCATTATACTTTAGGAGCACCTTCAACTTTGTAGTGGGAGGCTACGCAGGGACGGGTAAGACCACAGTATTAGCATATCTTCGTCAAGAGATATCAAAGTCTTACCCGAACCTTTCTATTGCATTTGTAACATTTACCGGTAAAGCATCCTCGGTATTAAAGTCCAAGTTAGATGCTCATGGGGCAATCGGCCCATATGATTTTATTGGCACAATACATAGTCTTATTTATAAGCCAATTACAAAGTGGGATCGTCAGTTAAAATGTTATGTCGTTGTAGGGTGGAAATTAAAAAACGAGGATGAAGACCCTATAAATAATGATATAATTATAATTGATGAAGGTTCAATGGTTTCCAGACAGATATGGACTGATCTTTTAAAAATGAACAGACCAATAATTGTTATGGGAGATCATGGACAATTGCCACCAATAGGAGATTCATTCAGTTTAATGAAAGATACACAATTTATGCTAACAAAAATACATCGACAAGCATTAAATTCCCCGATTATCCAGTTATCTCAATTTATTCGTAAATATGGATATATTCCAGGTAATAAAAAATTCTCTAAACATGTTTTCAAATTATCATGGAAAGACAAAAGGTGTAGAGGAATATGGGAAAATAATGTTATGTTTGATGAAAATCTGATTGTTCTATGTGCGTTCAATACAACTAGGGCTGATTTGAATCAACGCATACGAAAGAAACTCGACTTTCCTGAAACGAGTATGGTTCCCGTGCCTGGCGAAAGAATCGTTTGTTTACAAAATGACAGAAAGCGTGGAATTATGAATGGGCAAATCGGAACCGTTTTATGGCTAATGCCTGAGAATTATGACCTTTATCGAATGACTATTGAAGTTGATGAATTTCCCGAACCGATTGAATGTTGTGTTGCTAAAAAATGTTTTGGGGAAGTAACATATACAAATTATGATCGTTCGTCTTTTGCAAAAAAGCAATTCACATACGCAGTTGAAAAAGGGCTTTCTCCTATTGATTATTTTGATTTCGGGTATGCAATGAGTGTTCATAAATCCCAAGGTTCCGAATGGGACAAAGTTATTCTATTTGAACAAAGAACCAAACATTGGGATGATGAATATTACGCTCGATGGTTATATACAGCTGTAACCCGAGCACGAACTAAACTTTTTATTATCAGTGATTACTGGGGATAACAACAAACCATGAAAGGATGAATTATGTCAAAAAATTCAGTCAGAACGAACAAAATGATTGAGCATTTGAAAGCAATTCGTCTTGATATTGACGAAAGGTGTCAGAAAGAAGTAGATGGTGAGATTAAAGTCTGCTCTCGTGCCGAAGGTGAAAAATGCAGTGTTTACGCATTTCCGAAAACCAAATGGTTGCATGATAGGGATTGCCCGATGGCTGACGCATTCCTCAAAACTGAGATAGTTAAGGAACCTACCAAAGGCAAAGTTCGTGTTGGTCAACAGAAACAAAAGAAAAAGTTTCATTTATAAATTGTTGACAAGTCGGAGATATTATTCTCCGACTTGTCAATCACGCCTAAAATCCTTATCTGTTTTTTGGTCAGATGAAAATCCTCCCTTTAAGAACATAATACAAATTCATAAATGTGGAGGAGTTAATATGAGGTTGACCACTCAGGTTAGGAAAAAGTTAGATGAATATGGAATCCAAATATTAAATCATTATAAAATTGAAAGTGATATTGATTATGTTTATTATACTGATAGCATGATTGTTTTTGTAAATGATGAAGAGCGATCAATCAGTATAACATTTCAAGCAACAACCAAACCTGAAAAATCAGCCACGTTAGCGTTGATATTAAATCAAATCAAAAGAGTAGAAATTCATATCATGTCATCATTTATCTTTAATGAAAAGAATGAATTTATCTCAGGCGATGAAGCGTATGAACTTATTAAAAATGCAGATAGATCAAAACTGCTAAGCGAATATCATAAAGAACAAATTTATGCAGATGTGTTGGCAAGTACAAAATGTCACGAATGCTAAAGGAGAATGAATGAGCGAAATTTTAGATTCATTATGGATAGAAAAATATAGACCAAGAAAACTTGAAGATTTGGCACTTCCTGAAAGATACACAAAAGATTTTGAAAGAATTATTGCTAAGTGTGCATTACCAAATTTATTGTTTTCAGGTCCTCCTGGTGGTGGTAAAACAACACTTGCAAGAGTGTTATGTTCAAAATATGGAGTTTTGTTCAATAAAAAAGATAACATGTTAATGGCAAATGGTTCAGCTAAAAAATCAAGAAGTATCAATTTTGTTGATCAAGTAATTGAACCATTCTTGAAAATACCACCCGCACAGGATAAATATAAAGTAGTATTTATAGATGAGGCCGATCAGTTAACTGAGGAATCATTTAAAGCATTCAGAGGTATTATTGAAAAATATCATGAAGGATATGGTAGATTTATTTTTACATGCAACTACATTTCAAAAATTCCTGATCCAGTTCAAAGTAGATTTACATCATATGTGTTTCAACAAATTCCGAAAGAATTTGTAATTAATTATGGAAAATCAATACTTGTTAATGAGGGGATTAAACATTCTGAAAAAGATATCGCATTTGTTGTTAATAATCTTTATCCCGATGTCAGACGTATTATTAATACCTTACAGAAATGTTCATGGGAAGGTGAACTTAATGTAGATGAAGAAGCAGTTGTCACTAATGAAAAGAAACTTCTATCAGCAATGGTTGAGATTATCAGTCTTCTGTCGAAATCAGAGGATAAGAAAATTGGTGGTGTTGTGAATTATATGGTTGAGTTGTTAGCAGCACAAGATATTGAATATCGAAATGTTTATACTGAACTTTTCTTTATGAAGAAAATTCCAGCCCCTGCAAAGATTATTGTAAATAAATATTCAAATACACATCAGAATTGTCTTGTGCCCCATATGCATTTTATGGGTATGGTATTTGAAATTGTAAAATCATTACAAGAATATCGAAGATCAATGGGAAGATAATAATATGTTATGTGAATATGGTTGTGGTAATGAAGCGTTATATCCACCACATAAAGGAACCCCTAAATGGTGTTGTGAAAGCCATTGGACTAGATGTCCTAATAGTAAAAAAATAAACAGCGAATCAAAAAAAGGAAGAGTTCCATGGAATAAAGGTATAAAACAAACAAAAGATGCGAAAGATAAGCAACGAAAATCCATGATTGATAAATGGAAATCATATGATTATAAAAATAAACAAAAAATTGCAAGAAAAAGCAATAGATATAAAAATCACATGAAAGCTATAAGAACTGGAAATTTAAATCCAATGTTTGGAAGATCTTTATCAGATGAGCATATGGATGCTTTAAAATTAAATATAGAAAAAATTAAAAAAAGATATCCAAAATTTTATAAAATGGAAAAAATTAGAATGGATGGGTCTGATATAGAAGTCCAATGTAAATATTGTAATGAGTGGTTTAAACCACATAGATATCAATTATATGAAAGAATACGACAAATAGAATCAAAAAATGGAAATATGAAAAGTTTTTTATATTGTTGTGATCATCATAAATTTTTATGCCCTCATAATAATAGAGTTGACCCAAACACATTAAAAAAATACGAAATTTATAGAAGACAAGTTTTAGTTGAAACTAATGAATCTTTAAAAAATAATACTTTAAAAGATATAGAAAAACGAGGGAATGCCTTTCATCTAGATCATAAATTTTCAATTATAGAAGGTTTTAAACAAAACATTAAACCAAGTATTATAGGTCATATTAAAAATTTACAGATAATCCCTTCAAATGAAAATATTAAAAAATCAAGAACTTGTTCTATTTCTTTAAAAGAATTAAATAAAATTATCAATGATGAATAAAATAAAATGTGAAAGTTGTAATGAAACTGGACTTGGTAGAATTCTGAAAGATAAAGAAGGAAATAGTTATTCTTAGGATAAACTATTCATATTGTGATAAATGTCATGGAGTTGGTTATTTAAGACTCGCAGGCGGAGCTCAGCTTGATAATACTTATTATTTATGTAAAAATTGTAACGGGAAAATAGATGTTCAAAATGCCACAAAGATATTACAGATTGGATATCACATGCATTTTATGGGTATGGTATTTGAAATTGTAAAATCATTACAAGAATATCGAAGATCAATGGAGGGGATAATGAATCTCACACCCAAACAAATTAATAGAGCAAACACATTTCATAGATTTTTGAAACGTCAATCACATGAATATTTTGCAGAGCAAAAAATATTCACATGCTCTCAATGTCGATCAACAGGGTTACAAATAACTAAATTATCAGATGGCGGGTTCTCTTGGGATACATCGAGTTATTGTGATTCTTGTAATGGGATTGGATATAAGGGTTTAGCTGGAGGCAAACAAATTGATTTGCTTCATTATATTTGTAAAAGATGTGATGGTATTGGATGTTCGAAATGCAACCAGACAGGAGTTGTTGACTGGATTACTAATGTGATGGGATAAAAATGGAAAGTATAACAAAATTCAAAAAAAGAAAAAGTATTAGAATATCAAATACAATTTACACTTATTCATTCAAAAGAATACATATTAGTAATGGGAGGTTTTACGGTTGATTGGTATTTATCAGGATGAATTTATTGAATATCTCAAACGAAAGTTGGGGGATCATATAAAGACATCCTCAAAGAATATTATCTGTCCATGCCCATGGTGTGAATACGGAGAAGATAAAAATCATTACCATATGTACATCTCAATCGAAATACCGATTTTCCATTGCTTTCATGCTAATTGCGAACAAAGTGGAAGTCTTAAAAAGTTTTTAAAAAAACTTGAAGGTCATGATATTTCTGATGAATTTGTCGATAAAAATAAATTAGTAGAGATATCAAAACAAAGGAAGATATTTACTGATCAAGAAGCGATTCAATCAGCAATAACACTTCCACCAATCAATCCAAGCAAATTCATGTTAAAAGACATGTATATGAAACGAAGATTGAAATTCTCCCGAATAGCGACAAGTTTAATAAAAGGTTTAATTTACGATGTAGAATCTTTTATACAGATGAATAATATCCCAGTTGATGAAACATTATTCAGATTGAAAGATTATCTACAAAGTAATTTTGTCGGATTTTTAACAGAGCATAATTCGACTGTAATGTTTAGGAATATTGATCATTCCCATTCAATGAAATTTTTCAAATTGAAAATTCAGCAAAGTAATTTTCTTGATTATTATAAATTACCAGGAAATAATCCAAAATCAAAGAAAATTGTTTTAGCAGAGGGAATATTTGATATTTTTACAGAACACATATTTGACACATTAAACATTAAAAATGACGTGAAATTATATGCCTCGGCATTATCATCAAAATATATTTCATTAGTACACAGTATTATATTTCACGAACAGGTTTTTCAACCTGACATTATAATTCTATCAGATAGGGGTATCGGTAGAGAATATTATAAAAAGATGAAAAAATATAATAAACATATAGTTGATAGATTACAAATTTATTATAACAAAACAGGTAAAGATTTTAACGATACGCCTGTTACCCCAGTAAAGTATAATATATAAGGGAGATTAAAATATGGGTACTGACATGAGTCATGTAAGAGAAAAGTTAAAAGAAATCTTTGAAACAACAATTGACAATGGATTGAAATACGAAGGCACACATACGTCACCTGAATACTACAGTCTGTTTTGTAAAGCAGCCGCAAAAGAAAATTTATATAAAATAATGGGTAATAACGTATGTATGTTTAATTATTCATACGAAGCTTCAGATGCAATTATGATGTTATTTTCAATACCAATCAACTCAAATGAAACAGGTGCTAAAAACATTGCTGATAGAGTAATGGAAGTTATTGCTGGAGTTGAAGATTGTTTCATAACAACAGATTATGTTAAATCAGAAGAAGTAAAAGAAGACAAATTTGTATATATTACTATTGTAAAAAAGGTAGGAGAAAAATGAATCAAAGAAAAGCAAAACAACTAAGAAAAGTATTTTTGAAAAAGACATCTGCAGTTCTGTTGTTGATCAGAGATCATTATGGTGAAGGAACTAAACAGGTCACAAGCACACAAGGGTTATTTAGAAAATTTAAAACATTATACAAAAGAGACCTTGTGCCTGAAAGTCTTTTGTATTTAGAAAAGGAGAATAGATAAGAATGGCAACAACTTTAAATCTTAATGCAGCAGAGTTTAATGATTTTCTAAGATGTCTGACAAACCTGAAAGAGGTTTGTAATGATGTTGATATTCGTGATGGATATCTTCGTCAGAGAAGTAATGATAAGACATCTGTATTTGAAATTGACATGACTCCTATATTGCCAGGTGTCAGCATGGCAATATCTGATATTAAACGAAAATTAGATTTGTTAAAAACATTTGGAGGACAGGATGTAACTCTTGAAATTATTGATAGTGAGCCCGGGCATTTTATTTTTGCGGATTCTTTTTCTTCATTGAAATTCATTTCACCGTCGCTTCAGTACATTGATAATAAATTCATGACAGAAGAAGAACTTGAGAGAATCTTTGTTATGAACGATGATGATTTGATTCTTGAATATGATCTAACAAGCATGATTACAGAGAGAATCAGAATTATTACACAGAGCTTTAACACTGATGCAATTCAAGTCAGCTTTGCAGGCGAGGAAGCATCAATTAAAGCATCCACACAAGCAAAAGATCAATTTGCAAAATTCGTGACTGGTATTACAACAAATATGGTTCTTGAATCATGTTCTGCATTATTATCAACAATTCCATTTGGAATTGATCATGATACTGATGTTGAGTTCAAAATGTTCAAAGATCCAAATCAGGATATTTCATTGAACAAATTTGAAACAAACCTTGGCGATATTAATATGAAGATTCTCACAAGATCCGCAATCGTTAAAGATGATGAATAATTAAGGAGATAATATGCATCCCTCAAGTTTATTAAGTTTTTATCCGAATTACGCAATATTAGATGAGATTGTTTCATACGGTAATTATAAAACACTGAACATCTTCATGGATTTGAAAAACAATCTACAAAGCACATATATGGAACATGCAATTGTGAATATTGTCGAGTCAACAAAGAAATCAACTCGAGTTGACACTTCAATATTTTCATCTCTTATTTCATTTTTGTCATTCCATAAGATGTACGGTATTAAACGAGGGATTGATACAAAATTTATCATTTTCTTTGAAAGCGGGCATTCGTATTATCACAAGAATATCAGTAAATCATATAAAATATCTCGTAGAATAGATGACCTGTACGGGCTTGATAAAGTAGATCGGGAGCTATTTTTTCAAACCTTACAGGCCAACTTTCAATTAATTGAAGGAGCTTGTAATAAGATGCCAGGGATTAAAGTTATTCGTCTCCCGAATTTAGAAGCAGACTTTATCCCATATTATCTAACAACAAGAAATTTAGTCCAAAAAGGTGATGGCGTTGGAAATGTAATTTATTCCAACGACCATGACCTTTGGCAATGTCTTGACGAACACGTTTTTATTTTTTCCAAATCCGGCAAGTCAAAAAAGATATTGAAACCTGGTAATGTTATGGAATTAATGACAAAGAAGAAAAATACAATACCAGATGAATATCTTCCTCTTGCAATGGCAGTTATTGGAGATCCGGGTGATGATGTTTATGGTGTTAAGGGAATTGGTCCAGCAACGTTCTTAAAAGTTTTCGAACAGCTAACTGCAATGACTGGAAATTTAGAACAAATATATAATAAAGTAGAGTCTAATGCAGATCTTTTTGATTTTGTCCCAAAATCTATTACTAATAAAGCATTGCAGAAAATTGTTGATGCCGAACTTAACGATAAAACAATTTCAAATAATCTGAAATTGGTATCATTCGAGTTGATCTCCAGAGCCATTGAAAATCCATCCACGACTGAGATGAGAGATAAAAGACTCATAATTGAAAAGCATTTTAACACAGACCGAAAAAATGTATCTCTTGAAAAAATGAAGGACGCTCTTTTAAGAAATGGGGTGATACTTGAAGAAAGCTCAATTGACTTTCTATATATATGAGGTAAACTAACATGTTAGATGATGCAAAAGTTTTGAAATATGTAAAAAAGAATCTCGGTTTTCCCTTTATGCAGATTGAGTGGAGTGATGAGGATATATTAGAATATATTAAGGAAGATACAATTCGTGAATGGTCTTATTATGTTCCTGATGTAAAAAAGATGAGTTTGAATGTTACTCTTGAGGCTAATAAGGTTCCTGGTAGATTAAATGAATTTTATTTAAATGAACCAGAAGGGCGTGAAATTTTAAACGTTGTGGATGTATACTTTGATCAAGGTAATTATTATACCCTTGGACATCCTCCTTTTGGCGTGTTTTCTGAAGGGGAAATTAAGGAATGGGCTTATCAAGTCAACTCTGCTATGACAACTAAAATGTTTTCATCATTTGATACCACATTTGAGTTTATACATCCCAACATTGTCAGAATATCCCCCTATCCATTTCAAAATGTACAAACATGTACTGTTGAGTATGAGAGAATGTCCGCAGATGATTTCAGAGAAATACCAAATGATTTACATAGATATTTCTTAGATTTGGCATTGGCTGACATAATGATCGCTCTTGGTCGTATTCGTAAAAGATATGGTGGTGGTAATTTGAGAACTCCATTTGGAGAAATTCCATTAGAATCTGATATTTTTGATGAAGGCAAAACGCTGCGTCAAGAAGTTATTGAGAAGTTAGAAAGACTATATATTCCCAATGTAAAAATTGATCATGGGTAAATTATGAATAAAAATAAACATTTATGTGAATATGGATGTGGGAATGAAGCTAAATATCACTTTCAAAATGGCAAATGGTGTTGTAGTAAAAATTGGCAATCGTGTCCAGCAATAAAAAAGAAAAAAATCCCTTGGAACAAAAATAAAAAAGGTATTTATAGTGAAGAATATAAAAATAAATTAGCTGAATCAAAAGAAAAATATATAAAAATTGAAACAGATAAATTATGTGAATATGGGTGCAGACAACCTGCCCAATATAAACTATTCAATGGAAAGTTGTGTTGTAGTAAATATTATTCACAATGTTCTAATATTAGAGAAAAAAATAGTAAAAGTAATAAGGGAAAATCTGGAAATAGAAAAGGTTTTGAACCTTGGAATAAAGGAAAAACTGGAGTTTATTCTAAAGAAACAATAAAAAGAATATCAATTGGAGCTAAAAATTCAATAGAGGATCTTAATATAAAATATCCACTATTTTCAAAAATTGAAGAAATGAGATATAACCCTGATAAACCAGGAGAAAAAGAAATTCAAGTTCGTTGTAAAAACCATGATTGTCCAAACTCAAAAGAAAAAGGCGGATGGTTTACTCCTACACCAACTCAATTTTATGAAAGAGTAAGAAATGTTGGTTCATTAGGTATAGATAATTCTTATTTTTATTGTTCAGATGAATGTAAGAATTCTTGTCCTTTATATTATTCTAAAGGAGGAGATCATTTTCATCATTCAAAAACAACATATACTGATCAAGAATACCAACAGTTTAGAACATATGTTTTAGAACGTGATAAATATAAATGTCAATACTGTGGAAAAAAAGCTGATCATGTTCATCATGAAAGACCACAAAAACGTGAATCATTTTTTTCACTTGATCCAGATTTAGCATGGTCTGTATGTAAAAAATGTCATTATAAATATGGACATGCAGATGAATGTTCAACAAGAAAATTAGCCAATATAGATTGTTAAAATGAAGGAATCGCTATGGGAAAAGAAGATATCTTAAAGAAAAAGGGAGTTTTGGGTACAAGAAAATTTGAAAAAGCATCAAAAAATACAACAGGGTTAAGAGATCCAATGTTTGTTGGAGTAGATCCTTCATATAATGGATTTGCAATTATGGTGATTGACAAAAATGGCGAAATTGTCGAACAAAAATTAATCACCACTGATTCAAAAAAAGAAGTAGAAGAACGAATTTTAGATTTGGAAAAGGAATTTGCATTCATTCCAACAATTCATAGTCTATACTCTGTATGTATTGAAGGGCCATCATATTCAAGTAATGGTCAATTCATACTACAGATGGGTGCATTGCATTATTATCTGCGTCTTTTTTTACTCAAGAAAAAAGTACAATATAAAATAATTGCACCAGGAACATTAAAGAAATTTGTTGCTGGTGATGGTCGAGCTAAAAAAGATTTGATGTTGTTAAAAACTTACAAGAAATGGGGTAAAGAGTTTGATGATGATAACCTCGCCGATGCATATGGTCTAGCACAAATGGCATTAGAAGAATATACAAATGGGAAGAAAAATAAATAATTATTTAGATCATTTACAAGAAGCTGGTTCAGCAACAAGCTGTTAAACAATCACAAGCAATACAAATACCCAAGGTTAAAATAAGTGGAAAAAATGTTGCTAAAGTAAAGCTACTGCTGCAGTTGCTGGTGGTGCCATTGCTGGAATGGCATATGCGCTAAAAAAACGTAAAGCAGCACAACATTGTGGAATTATGTATAACAAAGGGACCACTGATTATAAATCTTGTGTGAAAAACAGACTTTCCGGTTCTAATGGAAAATAATGGAGGTGGACAATAAATGATGACAAGATCGAGGTTCATAATTGTTGAACATGACGCTATAAAAGCTCGCCTTCATTGGGATCTTCGATTTGTTATGCCCAAATCAAACTTATGGATGTCATTTGCAGTAAGAAAGGGAATCCCTCTCAAACCTGGTCAAAAGGTGCTTGCTGTTAGAACACATAACCACACAGAAAAAGAAGCATTGTTTCTCGGAAAAATACCTGCTGGAGAATATGGAGCAGGTACATTAAAGAAATGGGACGATGGCGAATGTATTATACATAAATTTAATCCTGGGCATATATTGATTGAATTTAAAGGAAGAAAAGTCAAAGGTTTTTATCATCTGATTAACGCCGGTGTGATGAAAAAGAAAAACTTCAAGAAACAGCGATATATGCTCTTTAAGGGAAAGGCATTAAATGAGTTTGTCAAGCATGGATTCTTTAGTAGAATTTTTGGTTCTCATTGTAGCGATGGTTTAGAAGATGAGGATTATTAAAGTGACGGCAAAAAATTATCATGGAGGAACCATAGAAAATGAATCGGTGTATTGTTTTGAATGGAGATTTTACATTTTTGAACACAGTTAGTTGGCGTAGGGGAGTTGTCTTAGCACTTTCAGGCAAAACAGAGGTATTAAAATATGCTGACAAAGTTCTTCATCGAAGCGATGGATCGAAAATTCTTGTTCCCCTTGTTTTAAGGCTAATTAAAGTTATCAGAATGATATACCGCAATCGTGTGCCATACAGTAAAAGAAATATTATGGTCCGTGATGGTCATAGATGTGTTTACTGTGGGAGTCGTGAAGAGTTAACAATCGACCATGTAATCCCAACATCAAGAGGCGGTAAAACAAATTTTGAAAACTGTGTAACAGCTTGTAAACTATGTAATAACAGAAAAAATAACAGAACTCCAAATGAAGCAAAAATGTGGATAAATAAACGTCCATATGCCCCAACTATTTCTGAATTTTTCAGAATGAAAATGAAACAACTTGGGGTAGATGATTATCTAAAGGAGTTGGGAGTATATTAAATGGATCCACAATATTTAAATACCTTAAAATCTCTTACAACAAGTAAACAAAAGAAAGTTAAAATTGAGAGTAAAGAACAAATACTTATGGAGAACGAGCCAAAAGGAGTTGGAGATTTGCACGCTGAAATCATCAAGTTCGTTATTGCAAATCCCAAACCTTCACATGCTGAGGTTCTTGCGTACTCAAAGAAATTAGGTATTGAACTGATAGAGTTTGATAGACACGTTTATATGCTTTTAAGTTCAATTCTCACCGAGGGCAATTCAAAAGGAAAAGATATAAAACATGATCCTGATCCTGAACAATTAACAATGGGGATCAAAGTTGAAATGGAACACACCTCAGAACCTCTTATTTCTCAGAAAATTGCTCTTGACCACCTAGCAGAGATCCCAGACTATTATACCCGCCTTGCCAAAATGGAGAAAGAAGCTGGGGTTGATCACCACGATTAATTTTTAATTTGATTTTAGCAATCTATCGTGAATTTTAGAACAAATATTCACAAAATGTAAAGGAGAGTATCATGAAATTAGTCGAAAATGTATTTGAAATTGCTGAATCATTCATGTCAAATCCAAAATATGTAGCTTTAGCCGATCAAAAGATTGAATCAATTGCAGATAAAATAAAAAAGACCAAAAAGCCTGTATTTTCATTTCCTGATAAAAATAGTGATGCATTCCCGATTATTGTTAAGGAATTAGTTGCTGCATCAATAAATTATTGCTATTGGTATGGCCGTGATACAATAAGACCAAATGGGGCAAGTTCAACATTGATGTATGAGTTATTGTTAAATTGTTTCTATGATTTTGAATATGGTGACAAAGAAGAACTTGAACAATGTATTAGTAGACTTTGTAGAGTCTTGGCAATTTATAGATTTCCTTTACTTGAAGATCGAATTAGACATTTGAAAGAATTAATGCCCTACGCTACAGATTTCTGTATTATGATCCACGATCAAAAACAATATAATCAAAATTTAGAATATCTTCTACTTGATTTAGTTGAAAACTTTCCAGGTTTTGCATCTGACATTTTTCTAAAAAGAGCCTCTCTTTTCTTTATTCAGCTTCATAGACGTTTTGGTTGGTTTAATGACGAATTAAAGAATCTTCATGTTCCAGCAGACTATCAAGTACCAAAGATGCTTGAGCATTTTGGATGCATAAGGTATGACACTTCACTTCGAGATGCTATCAATAATAATGAGTTAATACAAAAAGGATCTGTTGCTGAGTGCGAGATTCGTGCAGCCACGATTTTAGCAATAAAAAAGCTGTGTGATTTAACGGGATGGAATGTAGCAGAAGTTGATGCATATTTTTTCCTGAAGCGCCACGAGGTACAAAAACCATTTCATTTAACTATTACAACTGACTATTAATAAAAGGATAATAAATAACATGTCATTGTGCGATTATGGTTGTGGCCAGGAAGGTCAATATAAACTTAAAAATGGAAAGATGTGTTGTAGCTCACATTATTTAAAATGCCCTGCTAACAGGGAAAAAAGACGAGGAAAAAATAATCCATTCTATGGAAAAACACACAATAGCGAAGCTAAGAATAAATTAAGAGAACAAATGACTGGAAAAGCAATGCCAAAATTTAGAAAATTGGAAAATAACACCAATATTTATTGTAAATTTGATTGTGGCAATTTAGCAAAATATGTATCTATTAATAATGAATTTTATTGCGAGGACAATGCATCAAAATGTCCTGTAATAAAAAATATAAACAGAAATAAAAATATGGGTACTGCAAACTCAAAAAGACAAAAATTTAAGAGGTTTATTAATACAGAACGCCTGTTGTGTGATTATGGTTGTGGTGAAGTTGCAAGATATAAAAATAAAAATGGAAAGATTTGTTGTTCTGAGTATATAACCCAATGTGAAGCAAGAAAAGCAAAAAGATATAAAATAGAAGATTATAAAAAGAAATATCCACTATTTTCAAAAATTGAAGAAATGAGATATAATCCTGATAAACCAGGAGAAATACAAGTTCATTGTAAAAATCATAATTGCCCAAATTCAAAAGAAAAAGGTGGATGGTTCACTCCAACTAAAACACAATTTTATGAAAGAGTAAGAAATATTGAAAAATTTAATTTAGACCGCTTATATTTTTATTGTTCTAATGAATGTAAAAAAGTATGCCCTTTATATAGATTTCGTGGAAATGACCCTCTTTCTAAAAATAAAAATGCCTCATATACAACAGAAGAATACAATCAATTCAGACAATATGTTTTAGAAAGAGATAAATATAAATGTCAATACTGTGGAAAAAAAGCTGAACATGTTCATCATGAAAGACCGCAAAAATTAGAACCATTTTTTGCATTAGATTCGGATTTGGCTTGGAGTGTTTGCAGAGAATGTCATTATAAATATGGACATCAAGATGAATGTTCAACTGGAAATTTAGCAAATAAGATATGTTAAAAGAAGGGGAGATTGTTAAATGAAGAAAATAACACTTTCTGATAACGCATTGGCTGTTGCCAAAAGTAGATATTTTATGGAAGATGAAGATTGGGAAGGATGTGCAAAAAGAGTTGCAAATACTATCACAATGCCAGAAGTTACACAAAAAGATAAATATTCTGATGAATTTGCAAACATGATTTATAACATAGACTTTCTTCCGGGTGGTCGAATTTTGAGAAACTGTGGAAGACCTAGAGGATCTTTATTTAATTGTTACCATTTACCAATTGGCGACTCAATTGAAGAAATCGGTCAATGTTTAAAAGATAGTCTTATACTTTGGAGTGAAGGAGGTGGTGTGGGCATAAATTTTTCACCCCTCAGGCCAAAGGGAGACCCTATATTTGGTAAGGGCGGAAATTCATCAGGTCTTGTATCATTTTTAGAATCATTTGATAGAGTAGCAGACACAATTGAATCTGGAGGATCAAGACGTGCAGCTGCTATTGCTCATGTTGATGTTAGTCATCCAGAAATTATTGATTTTATTGATGCTAAACTGACACATGGGAAACTATCACATTTTAATATTTCTGTTTCTGTCAATGATGATTTTTTATTGGCTGTTGAAGCAGATGATTACTGGACATTTAAATTTAAACAAAAAAATTATGGTAGAGTTAAAGCCAGAGATATTTGGAATAAGATTGTCACAAATATGGTTAATTGTGCTGAACCAGGTCTGATTAACTGGACTAATTTTTCCAAGAATAATTCTTATTACTTTGAACCTGTACAGGGAACCAACCCATGTCATACTGGTGATACGTTAGTATCAGTTGCTGATGGTAGAAAATTAGTGTCTTTCAAACAACTTGCAGAAGAAGGTAAGGATGTTCCAGTATTTAGTAAAAATGATGAAACAGGTTTAGTTGAAGTAAAAATGATGAGACGTCCTCGTAAAACAGGCGAAAAAGTTAAAATCTATAAAGTCAATCTTGATAACGGAATGTCTTTTAGATGCAATGAAACACATAAGGTGACTATGTTTGACGGTTCAACTAAGCGTGCAATTGATTTGAAGAAAAATGATAGATTACATCATATGGTCAAGTATGTTTCAACTATGACTCCTATGAATATAAACAATATATCATCTGAAGATTATGTGTGGATTAATACTGGTTTTGGTAAAAATTATGCAGAGCATCAAATTGTTGCAGAGTATATGATTGGCCGTCCATTAGAAAAAAATGAAGTAGTTCATCATATTAATTACATTCGTGATGATAATAATCCATGTAATTTGAAAGTTATGAAAAAAGATGAACATGACATGTTTTATTCTAAAAACATGACGGGTGAAAACAATCCGATGAATAGATTTCCTGAAAAAAATCATTTTAGATATCATAAGTATGTTGGAATTAAAAATGGAAATTCTAAAGGATATACATTGCATGAAATTGAAGTTGCAGCAATTCTATTTTGTCAAGAGTTAGACAGAAAACCAACTATTGATGAATGGAAAGAATTTTGTGAAAAAAATAGACTGCCTTTTTGGTCAGCAGACGTGCTTAAAACATTTAGGACTGTTGGTAAATTTTTAGAATATGTATGCAATAAAACCAATGTTAAAATGTATCAAGGCGGCATGTTAAGATCGTATAAAAAATATTTAGCTATTAAAAATGAAACTGATCTTGATGTATTTTTTGATAATGGAATTAAAGTCAGAAAAGTTTGTGAAAATAAGAACTGTGAAAATGAAATTATTGTTCCATGGGATTTAAGAGAAAGATGTTTTTGTTCAAGAACTTGCTTTAATTCAAGAGATGTTAAAAGAGAAAATTTGATCGGGAATAAGCATGCAGTAGGAAATAATTTTAAAGTTGTATCTATTATAGAAGATGGTTATGAAGATGTTTATAATGGAACTGTAGACGATAATCATAACTATTATGTGTATGTAGGAGAAGATACTACTAAAAATGGAAAGCCAAAAAGTCATTTTATTAACAGCAGAAATTGTGGGGAAACTACTCTCGGACCATATGGTGTTTGTGACCTTGGTTCATTAGTTCTACCTAATTTCATTACCGGAAATATCAATACAAACTGGAAAAAACTTGAAGCAACAATAAAACTTGCTGTACGTTTCTTGGATAATGTAATTGAAGTAAATAAATATGTATTAAAAGAGATTGATATTAATGCACACAAATCCAGGCGAATTGGTATTGGAGTTATTGGTCTTGCTGAGTATTTATTTGCAAAAAAAGTACGTTATGGATCAGAAAAAGCAGTTGTTGAAACAGAAAGATTGATGCAATTTATTAGAAATTCTTGTTATCAAGCATCAATGGAATTGGCGATTGAAAAGGGTGCATTTCCACAATTTGATCCAATTGCATATGGTAAAGCATCATTTGTAAGAAAACTACCGGCAACATTAAGAATGGATATCAAGAAATATGGTATTCGTAATTGTACATCAATGGCTCTTGCACCGACAGGAACCATTTCACTTATTGCAGATTACACAAGTGCAATTGAACCTCTATTTGCAAAAGCAATGAAACGTAAAGATAGAGTCAGTGAACGTCTTTATGTTCATCCAAAATATCAAGAAATGATTATTAATGGAGAAGAAATACCAGATTGGTTTGTTGATTCTTTTGAACTCGAACCAAAAGATCATTTTGAAATGCAGGTTGCATGTCAGAAATTCTGTGATGCATCTGTAAGCAAAACAATCAACCTTCCTAAAGAGACAACAGACGAAGATTTGAGCTCTTTATTGTTGGAATATGTACATGATCTAAAAGGATGTACAGTATATCGTGATGGTTCAAGGGAAGGTCAAATTTTGAATAGAGTGTCAGAAAAAGAAGTCAAAGAGTACCTATTGACCAATCATGCTACTGACAACAACCTTGATGAAGATCAGGTTCAATGTGCAACCGGATCTTGTGAAATCTAATCTAATAAGGAGAAAAGGCCATGAGTGAAGACAAAGTAGTCGATCTACAGAAAACAAAGATGGAAAAGTTAGATAGATGGATCCACAAATTAGTCTATCCTGGTAAAGTATCGGATTTTATTCAAGTAATTAAATCATTTGAAGATACCTCACAAGGTATTACTCAAAAGATTAAGGATTTTTGTTTTTATACAAGTGAGTATAAATATAGATTCTATGCAAATGACAGATCAAATGATGATGGTTATTTGGGTTGTCAAGTTACTGCACGAAAAATGAGACCGGGAGAAGATTGGGTTCGTGGTAATGATCTTGCTGATGGACCTTTTAATGAAGAAACGTGGAGACGCATTTTAAATACAATTGTAAATTATGAATTGGTAAAACTTTCAAAATTTACAAAACCAGAGGATATTATTTCACCCCAGGATGGGCCCTGGACATAAAGCCATCTGAAGCTGGCAGGTTTAGCTGACCAGAGCAGTCACATCACATAGGAGATATAATTATGATGATATTAGAAGCAAATCAAGTATGCTCTTTGGCATCCCAATGTCCTTATCATAATGGACAAGCCGGACCATGTTACGGAGCAAAAGCAGATAGACCAAATAAATTTGAATGTGAATTTGTTGTAAATGGTCGTATTATTGAAGGCGGAGCAAAAATACCAGGAGATCAAACAGGCAAACAACAGGTCATTCTCGGATAATTCAGAACAAAATATAAAAGGCGGTAATCATGGAAAAAACAAATGAGGATATTATCCTGGAATTACTTTCTGAATTTAAGGATCATCGAAATGCCGTCATGCAAATGATTGGTGATCTTGAAACAATTAAAAAAGATATTGATAGATTGATCCCTAAAAAACTAGACGCTCGATATGCAAGATTCTTTGAAGAAAAAGTCAAATCAGTAACTGAGTTATTTAAAACTCTTTTAGAAATGAGAAAAGAAATTCAAAAGAGTCTTAAAGAAGAAATTGATCTTCGTCGTAAAATCACAATCAATGAAGGTGCAGAAGATATTGAAAAGGTTATTGATATTAGAGGATTAGCTGAGAAGGTTCAGACCTTTCAAGACAACCGTACTAAACTGCGTCAAGAAACAATTGAAAAAGCGCAAAAAGAAACAGATGAAATAGCAAGTGAAATTGTAACCGTTCAACAAAGCGGTTAATGGAGGAATACAATGTCAGACGAAGCGAAAGATATCATGAAGGGTGTCGAACTAGACACAGAGGAAACCCCAAACGAAGTTAAATCAGAAGTTGTTGATATGAGACCAGTTGAAAATACATTAAAAGATCTGGAGGAATCAGAAGATCTATATTCAGAATTTAGTTCTTTTCTCGAAAAGAAGGAAGATTTTGCACCAGATGATGGCACGAAAGAAACAATTTCTACAGGAATTGATCTTGTAGATGCCATTCTTGGTGGTGGGTTTGCTGTTGGTGCTCTTTGTATTATTGTGGGTCAGCCTGGAAGTGGTAAGACAATGTTGGCTATTAAAACATTAGGTAAAGGCCAAGTTCAATATAAAGGTAAAATGCTTGGAGCATTTCTTGATTCAGAAGAAGCAACTACACAAATTCGATTAGCAAACCTTGGTGTTAAATATCCACAAATTAAACCTTATTCAGACATTACAGTTGAAAAGGTATTCAAGTTCATTGAAGGTTTGTGTGTATTCAAACAGGAAAAAGATATTGTTGAAACTCCATCTATAGTTGTTTGGGATAGTATTGCAAATACATTATCTCAAGCAGAAATTGAAGCAGATGATATTAATCAGGTTATTGGTAGAAAAGCAAGAACTCTATCATTATTGATTCCGAAATATGTAGCGAAATGTGCTAAAAATAATATTTCATTAATTGCGGTTAATCAATTAAGGGACGTTCTTTCAATGGGTCCATATTCAGCGCCAAAAGATTTGAAATTAATGAGCGCATCAAAAGATATGCCGGGCGGAACTATTTTGAAATACAATGCATTTCAATTAGTTGAAATGCAAGTTAAGACTATTATTGCACCAGGCAAAGCAGAAGATTCTGAAAAATATGGATTTGAGGGAGTTATCTGTAAACTAAAGTGTGTTAAAAACAAATTATTCCCGCCCAATATTGAAATTGAAATTGTTGGATCATTTATGACAGGATTTTCAAATTTCTGGACAAACTACAACTTTTTGAAAAATACCAAGAGATTGAAATCAGGTGCATGGAATTACCTTGTGTCATTACCTGACAAGAAGTTCAGAACGAAAGATGCCCGCAATCTGTATGATACAGATGAAGCATTCAGAAAAGCATACGATGAATCAGTGAAAGAAGCAATTCAAACAGAGATTATTAATAAATATTCTCCAGAGATGAATTAATGTTATTATGTGATTATGGGTGTGGTCAAGAAGCACAATATTATTTTAAAACAGTTGAAAAATGGTGTTGTTGTAAAAGTCATAACTCATGCCCTGCTATAAGAAAAAAGATGAGTGATAATAGACGAGGTGAAAATCATCCACTTTATGGAAAAGTTGGTTACTGGAAAAATAAAAAAAGACCTGAACACTCGAAAAAATTGAAAGGAAAAAAACATCATTTTTATGGGAGAAAAAGATCTAATAATACTAAAAGAAAAATAGGAAAATCTAATAGATTAACAATCTCCAAAATTAAAAAACGATATCCACTATTTTCAAAAATTGAAGAAATGAGATATAATCCTGATAAACCAGGAGAAATACAAGTTCATTGTAAAA
>Ga0190344_1000189_pt1 | contig 37861 bp, 30 predicted proteins | sample 48721323_MG_FD_161662 | JGI IMG/M metagenome (GOLD analysis project Ga0190344, IMG submission 161662) | Hydrothermal vent microbial mat bacterial communities from Southern Trench, Guaymas Basin, Mexico - 4872-13-2-3_MG | ecosystem: Environmental > Aquatic > Marine > Hydrothermal vents >... | reverse complement strand
CACAGCTTTGCCACCCATCTGCTGGAGGCAGGCATTGACCTGCGGCTGATCGGCGAGATGCTGGGACATACCAGCCTCGACACCACGGCGATCTACACCCGGGTAGCGGTGCGCCGCTGGCGAACTGCCTATGATCAGGCACATCCGCGAGCGAAGCTGCAACAATCACTGTAAAAGGAGAAGCCATGCGTGCATTTACCGCTGTGTTACTGCTTTGCCTGATTCCCCTTGTTGGTTGCTCTGGTGATGAAGATACTATTATCGACTCAGCCGAGCTGGAAGAAGCCGCAGCAGGGGCAAACACAGATGCCCCTGAAGGTCCTTACGCCATCGCATTTAGTCGTGGCGATGAAATTTTTGTGATGGATGCCGACGGTAGCAACCAGACCCAGTTGACCTTTAACGATTATGTGGAAGAGGATGCTGTCTTTAGTCCTGACGGTCGCTACATAGCCTTCTCCCAGGACCGTGATGTCGTTGTAATGAATACCAATGGAGAAATCAAACTTAGGGCAACCTTTCCCTTTGGTTGCACGAATCTGGAGTGGAGTCCGGATAGTCGGCACCTCGTCTTTACCACTTTAGACGTACAAGACAATCCACCCTTGCTCTACGTGATTAGTCTCGATGATGAAAGTTTATCTCAACTAACCTTTGAGGATGTCGCTAATCCTGCCTGGAGTCCGGATGGTCGCCGAATTGCTTTTGATACATCTGACGGAATATTCGTTATGGATGCCGATGGTGGCAACCAAGCCCTGATAACCGGAGGCAATCGCGCTAAGGCTCCCACCTGGAGTCCCGATGGGCGCCGGATTGCCTTCATTGGCACCGGAGCTGATTTTACCGAGAGCTTCGACAAAAACTGGAGTCTATTCGTGATGAATGCCGACGGGAGTAGTCAAACTCCATTGACTTTCAGTGCCTGTGCGCATGTACCTCCCGTCTGGAGTCCCGATGGTAGCCAAATTGCTTTTCTCTCCAATGAAGAAGATGGGAAGGAGAATATCTTCGTAGTAAATGACGACGGAAGCAACCTGACTCAGTTGACCTTCGATGGATGCTATGATTTTGCCTGGAGTCCAGACGGACGCTATATCACCTATGATATATTCAGTATGGAGGAAATGAAGCACTTTATCTTCAGGATCAACCCCGATGGAAGCGACCGGATCCAGTTGACAATCGAAGATAGCAGTGAACATACCTGGGTCTCGATCAATACCAGCCCTTCGGAACCAATCTCCGAAATAGTCGAGCTACGACCTGTGGAATCACTGGAGCAGCTACAGGTGGTTGTGGACACCCTGCGCCTGCGCGAAAGACCCGGCACCGCTGAAGATGTAGTTGGAATCATCGAAAAACATGAGATTGTCGAGGTTTTAGGTTACAGCCTAGGTTATGCGGTGGTTCACACCGAGTCTGGCGAGATAGAAGAAGCTTGCGGCTGGGCGGAGATACGCACTGAAGCTGGCTTGGAAGGCTGGTCCTGCGTCGAGCTGGACGGTGAAACCTTCCTCGCTCCGGTGCAGATGCGGGTGGTTGTGGATATCCTGCACCTGCGTGATAAGCCCAACGCAGATATAGGTGAACAGGTCGGTCTTCTCGAAAAGGATGACGTTGTCGAGGTTCTGCAGAGATGGGATAACTGGGTGCAGGTACAAACCGAGAGTGGACTCGAAGGCTGGTCCTGCGTCGAGCTGGACGGCAAAACCTTCCTTACCCCGGCCAGGTAGCCCCTCCAACAAACCTCACAACTTTCGATCGAAAGCTCCATATGCGAACTCTCGTCATCATTCCAGCGTATAATGAAGCAACGCGGATAGCCCCGGTGGTTCTTCGGGTGTTGGCTTTGAAGCAGCCCCCAGACCTGCTGGTGGTGGACGATGCCTCTACCGACAACACAGCCGTTGTCGCCGCAAAAGCAGGAGCCACGGTGCTGCACAACCAGCCGCCCAATCGGGGCAAGGGCTTTACCCTGCGCCGGGGCTTCGACTACGCCCTGGCAGAGGACTACGACACGGTGGTTACCCTCGACGGCGACGGGCAGCATCCGCCGGAGCTGATTCCCCGCTTCCTCCGGGCAATCGAAGAGGGAGCCGACCTGGTCTATGGCAATCGCCTTCATGATGTCAGCACGATGCCCGCCGCACGGATTTTCTCGAACAAGACCACCAGCCGTCTGGTCTCTTTTCTGGCAGGAAGGCAGATTCTTGACAGCCAGTGCGGAATGCGGGCGATCCGAGCCTGGGTGCTGCGCTCTGCTCCAACAGCCCATGCTGGCTTTGCCGCCGAGAGCGAACAGCTTATCCGTGCCGGACGTGCCGGAGCGACCATCAGCGGCGTTCCCATCCCGACCATCTACGAAGGCGACACCGGCAGCCACATGAACGTGGTCAAAGACACCCTGCGCTTCATGGCGATGTGGTTTAGGTATCTGGCGAGATTGTGGTGAGCGTAATTAGTTCGGGATGGTTCGCTACGAAAGTGTGTCCAGCTTCAAGCTGGGCTTGTTAAACACGGAGATTTCCGTTAACATCCCTGCTGATTAACAGAGAGTTCGACTTTATAACAATCATGTCCTCTATTTTGGGGATTTCAGTAAGATTCTGGGAGGTTCTGTGCCGGAGATACAACTAAACGAAAAGACTCAGCGCATTCTTCAGGGCGCGCTGGGGCTGGTTCCTGTTGGGGAGAAGCTGGAGCCACGTCAGCTATTCACCTCTCTTTTGGTTACCGAGCAGGCGATCTTTAACAAGCTGGGACTCCAGGTGGAGCCGCTGCTGCTGGTCGTCAAGGAACAGCTGATTGAGGACGCTCCCGACGGCGAAGCCGAAGAGCGGAAGGTGGAACTCAGCGACGAAACCCGGACGGTTCTGGACGAGGCTGCCACCCTTGCCGGAGAGCAGGAAGCCGACTCCGTTGGAACATATCAGCTTACGATCAGCCTGGTACGCCACGGTGGCGAGCGACTGCGGAAATTCCTTAGTGAAATCGGCATTGACCCTGATCAGTTCGCGAACAACCTCCTCGCCGCGCCCCAGATCTGGACAGCGGAGACCGAGGCACTACTGACCTCGATTGGTGATGACTGGACGGAACGGGCTAAGGAAGGAAAGGTAACCTCACGCAAGGGTCGGGAAAAAGAGGTTGACCGCCTCATCGAGACCCTGCTCCACCACGATAAACGCAATCCCCTGCTGGTCGGTGCCGCCGGGGTTGGCAAAAGCACCCTGATTGAGCAGCTCGCCCTGCGCCTGGTTAGCGATAAACTGCCGGAGCGGCTCCGTGGACTGCGCCTGATCCATATTCACCCCGACCGGATGTTCGCCGGAATAGACAAGCTGCCCGACTTCTCTGCCCGGGTTGAGACGCTGATTGAGGAAGCTGGCGATGGCGCAACCATCCTCTTTCTCGACGACATCCACCGTTACGTGATTGATGAAAGCGGCAACTTCAACGCCGCCCTTGCCAATGTCGTCAAGGCTCTGCTGGTTCATCCTCGGGTCATCATCATTGGGGCGACCTCTACGGTGCAGTATTTCAACTATGTCGAGAGTGACGCTGCGCTGGATCGACGCTTCGATCTGATTCGGGTTACCGAACCGGACGAAGCCGCTGCTCTTGCCATGCTTCAGGAGAGTGCCGATGAGCTGGAGGAGTACCATCAGGTAAAAATCTCCGCCACCGCACTCAAGGCCGCCCTGCGACTGGCGGGAATCTATCTACATCGCCGCCGTCGCCTCGATGCCTCCATCGACATCCTCGACCAGGCCTCGGCACGAGCCTATCTCTCACGGGGAGACAACGACAGCAAGCCCCGGGTTCGACTGGCGGAGGTCGAGCAGACCGTGGTCGAGATGACCGGCATCAACACCCCCGGCGTAACCGCCAACCTGCGGAAGAAGTTCCGCAACCTGGAGAAGTTCCTGAACAAGCGTGTCATCGGTCAGGCAGAAGCCGTGGAGACCATCTCCGGCGTGATTCGCTACACGAAGAGCAAGTTCGACCTGACCCGCTCCAAGCCCGACGGCGTGTTTCTGCTGATCGGTCCTTCGGGAAGCGGCAAGACGAAGATTTCTGCTTCGCTGGCAGAGTTCTTCTTTGGCGACTCCAGCACCCTGATCGACTTCGGGCTGGGACAGCTCAACCCGGATAAAGAGCTTCACGATCTGATGGGCAACGAGGGTCCCACCCTGGTGAACTACGTCCGCCAGCTCCCCAACGGGGTGATTCTCCTCGATAACGTGGACAAGACCAGCCCTGAGGTTCGCGACTACATCCGCCGGATTATCCATCAGGGCTGGGCGTTAGACTCCGCCGGGAACGCCGTGGACTTCTCCAATGCCACCATTCTGATGACCGCCTTCCGCTCGACCTTCACCGAGGGCGGACTGGGCTACACCGGCAGCGCGGACTATCTGGAAGATCCTACCAAGCTGCGCTCCGAGCTGGAGAAGGTCGTCGGTCCACGCTTCCTCAACAGCATTGATGAAATCCTCCTGCTGCACCGTCTGACTGTGAATGACAGCATGCAGATTCTCGAAAACAAGCTCCTCCCCGAAGCTGTTAAGCTGATGGAAGAGCAGGGAGTAAAGCTGGAGGTAACCACCCGCGCGCTGAAGTACATCGCCCGCATGGGCTATTCCGAGACCTTCGGTGCCAGCTACCTGAAGAACACCTTCAAGCGGCTGGTGCTGATTCCGGTAACCACTCGACTCTTCGAGATGCGGAGCCACAAGAACGCCAGCGTCCGGGTCGTCCTCCGGGGCGACAAACTGGCAGTCATCCGCCAGCACACCTAAGCAGCGCGGTGCGGCAACGCCAAGCGTTGCATCTTGCTTACGCAGCTAGAATCATCGAACGTTTAAAATACGCCGCCACGATCATCCGCTCCCGTTGGTCGCTGTAACTTTAACTCCCTCTCCCATCGGGAGAGGGGACTCGTCCCACGGACGTGGGGCGGGGGCGGGCGGACACACAGGTTAGCCCCTGCAACCCCGATCATCCCGCCGTAGAGGTCGACCTTTGGGTCGGTCCGCGAGAACTGCACCCGTATCAAAGTCAAGATCAAGGGCGAAGACTTCGCCCCTACAAGTAGCAATAACCCCATCAACCAACCTCTCAACCTTGCCTAAACCTCCACGGTAAAAACCTCCTATGAACATATTCCGTAAGCTGATGTCCTTTCGCGGGATCTCCGTCAAAGTCATTCCCCACGCCGATGCCAGCGTCCGCGACGTTCACCTGCCCTACTGGCTGCTGACCCTGATTGCCCTGGTCGGGCTGGGGTTGATTGGCGGGCTGGTCTTTCTGGGAGTCAACTTCGCCCAGCAGGTGGTGGATGAAGACCGGCTGGAGCTTCTCCAGGGACAAACCACCGACCAGGACGAGCAGCTGACCCTCTTCGAGGAACAGATCAGCAAGCTGGAGATCGGCTTGGCGACGCTGGACAACTACCGTGAACAGCTCGATGAACTGCATCCCTATCTCACTCTGGATAACCCTGACCTGCTGGAGGCACGGGCGGCAGAGTTCACCAGCAGCCTGAACATGGACGAGATTCAGGCGGCGGGACAGGCTGGACGGGCGGCGATTAACCGCCTCGTCGAGCGAGCTTCCAAGCTCCACGCCTCGTACACCCGGATTGAGGGCAATCTGGAGGCAGAACAGGCACGGCTCCGCTTTACTCCCAGCATCCGCCCCGTGGAGGGCGAGCAGTGCTGGATTACCACCGCCTTCGGTAACCAGATGAGCGAATTCACCGGACGCAGCTACTTCCATCGGGGGATAGACTTCACTGCCCCGACCGGATCACTGATCCTGGCTCCGGCGGACGGAACCGTGGTTTACGCTGACCATGAAGGTAACTTCGGACTGAAACTGACCATCGACCACGGCGGCTACTACGAGACCACCTATACCCACCTGAGCCGGGTTTATGTGCAGCCGGGAGATATCATTACCCGGGCGCAGCTGATTGCTGCCGTCGGCACAACCGGGCGCACCCTTGGACCAAAGCTGCATTACGAAGTCCTCCGTGGCGGACGAAACCTCGACCCCAGCCGCTTCTTCCTGCCCGACAGAGAGATTTAGCAACGCCATAGCTGTTCCCCCTCTCCCATCGGGGGAGGGGGTCGGGGTGAGGGGCAGCCTCACAAAGGGCGAGCTTATCGTCGCTCTAACCAACGACGGCGGATTGCGGTTCTACTGCCTCTTCTCTTTTCTTCCGAAGGAGACCATAATGCAACCGAAGCAACGAATCCTGAGCCTGCTCCTGTTACTCTGCACCACTGTGGCGAGTATCGAGATGGGTACGGTCGAGGAGTTCTGGACTGATTACTATGATAGCGGCGGCTACAGCATGGAACTGGTGTACACCGACTACTCCTCCGGCGAGGCGGAGCTGTGGACACTCTGGAGTAACGGACCAAAGTCGCTGGAAAAAAACGGTCGCTTCGCAGCGGGGGTGGGTGAATTCGGTGTCGGCGGGAGTTTCACCAACCCGTCCTTGCTCATTTTCGAGACTCCCGGTCGGGGTGGATATGATATAGCTGGAGATCATAACGGATTCCTACCATCTATTCTCATCGACGGTCCCGGTGAAGACTTGCAACCAGCAGTTTTCGGCAAAGGCTGCGTGGCTTTCAGCCGAGAAAACACCGAGGGTGGCTACGACATCGCCCTCTGGAGTGCTGACTCCGGTGTGAAGGTATTAGATCTGGGTCCTGGCGACCAGATGTGGCCCACATTTTTCTATGCAGCTTCTACGGAAGAATTATTACCCGAGTGGGCTGACCCCTACACCTACGAGTCGCAACCCGGCGAAAGTGATCCGCTTAGCGAGGGTGTTATCCTGATTTATCAGGACAATCCCGACGGCGACTACCGATTGCACTACGCCTTTATCGCCCCGGGCGGTGTCGTTGACCACTACGGCGAGTTGACGGGGATCGAGTTCGACGGTGAGATGCTCTGCCCTGATCTGCCCAACCGATACTACAACAAGCCGGGTTACTATCCCGACGGCTCGACGCACCTTGCCTTCCAGGGTCTCGTGGACGGCAACCGCGATATCTACCTCGCCGATGTCCACATGTACGATGGAAAACTGGTCGCCGAGAATCTCCGGCAACTGACCGATTGGCCGGGGCAGGAGAAGTTCCCTGACATCTACGCTGGCTACGGCTCTACTTGGTGCTTCTTCTCCTCTGACCGCGACGGCGACTACGACATCTACGCCCTGTGGATCGAGGAAATGCGCTTCTACCAACTCACCGACAAACCGGGAACCCAGACCGCACCACTATTGATGACTACCCTATGACCTCAAAACCTGACAACCTTATCGAAATCGGCAGGCTGCGCCGTCCCTGGGGACTGAAGGGCGAGCTTATCGTCGCCCCCATCAACGACGGCGGACTGCGGTTCTACTCCCGCTTCAAGACCATTTGGCTGGCGGATGAAGAGTCTCCCCGTGAGGATGTCTCCTGGCGACAGGACAAGGGCGGGAAGCTCTACCTGAAGCTCCAGGGAATCACCACGCCGGAAGCGGCAAAGGCGTTCTCCGACCGAACCTTCTTCGCTCCGCTGGAACAGCTACCGGAGCTGGCGAAGGGCGACTTTTACCTCCACGAGCTGGCGAACCTGCGGGCAGTGAATGAAGCCGGGCAGCCCCTCGGCGAGGTTTCCGATGTCATCCCCGGAGCCGGTGGTGCCAATGCGATCATCGTACTCAAACAACCGAACGGGCAGGAACGGCTGCTGCCCTTCATTCGCGAGATTGTTCGTGAAATCGACATTTTTGGCAAGCGAATCGTCCTGAGATTTTTGGACGAAGTAGAGGTAAAGTGATGATGCGGCGAACGATTGTAGCTATTCTGCTGGTGCTGACGCTGACCGCCTCTGCGGAGCAGTCCGCCGATTTCTTCGCCCAGAAGACTCGGCAGCTGCTCTACGCCGACTTCTCGCTGGGAACGCCGGAAGAGTACGAAGAGCTGATATCGCTGGCAAAGAGCGGTAGCTTCGCCGAGGCTGCTGTCCTTCTCGATGGCATTCTGGAAAGTAAGCCCCGCCTGCCCCAGCATCAGCGTCTGGCGCGGGCATACTGCCACGCTGCGGCGGGAAACTACGCCACGGCGGTTGGGCTGTTCCTTGAGGAGAGCGTCGCCGCCCCGGAGATGCAGCTCGGCTTGGCAACCGCCTTCTGCCACAACAATCTGGGGGAGCATACCGCCGCCGCGGCAGCCTTTATCGAGGTCGCCCTCAACAGCCCACTCTACCAGGAGAAGCAGATCGCCTCGTGGAATGGGCTGTTGGCTTACTATAACGCGCTGGATACCGAAGCCGACCTCGCCACAGCGGAGCGGCTGCTGACGAAATACCAGTCCGCCTACGAGCAGGTTGTTTACCTTTTTGGCTACGCCGATCCGCACTTCCCAAGGGAACGCAAAACCGCCAACCTTGCCGAGCGGCTGACAGACTTCGCTCAGTATTCCACATCGGCTGCTCTCTGGAATGAGCTGCTCTCCGCACCGCTACCCAACGATGGTGCGGAGGGTGAGGTTACCCTCGCCTACGCTGCTGCTCGTCTGGCAGACAACGCCGCCCTGGCTGGGGATTTCATCTCTGCCGCTCAGGGCTACCGTCGCTCTTTTGAACTTGCCTCGCCAGGTGGTGAAACCGCCAGTTACGCGGAGAATCGCCTGCTGCTGACCCTGCAGAGGCTTACCGTTCAGGCGGAGGCTCGCCTCCAGGGCGAAACGGTTACCCTTAGCGGTACAAAGCCGGGGGGCGACTCCAACGATGGTTTTACCCAGCTGCTGACCGTCCTCTACACCATCGTTGAGGGTGGAGACTCCGCGGAGGCTCTGGCGCTATTGGAATCGGCTCTGCTCCTCGGTGGAGTAGAAGATGAAGTCGCGACGCTGGCATGGCGACTCAACCGGGTTTACGAGGAGCTTGGCATGATGGATCTGGCGGCACAGTCTCTGGAGGTCGCCCGCCTCGCCGATCCCGATTCTCCCCTCGTCCGCTACAACTCTCGACTGCGAGAGGCTCACCGGGCATTGGACGGGGAAGACTACGCCACCGCCGCCACTCTGGCTGGAGAACTAACCACAACCGCCTCCACCGCGGTACTGCTGGAGGCTGGCGCAATCCTCGCTGAAGCGGGGAGAGCCACCGGAAGAGCTGACTGGCTCGACCAAGCCGTCGCCATTGGTGGGCAGCTTGACTCAGCCGAGGGAGTTGCCTTGCTGCTAAATGCCAGCGATGCCTTCCTCCTGCGGGCTACAGAAACATCATCCGTCGAGGAACTATTTGCTCAACGCAACACCGCTCTGGTTCTGCTTGCCGATGCCTACAAGCTATCCGACAGTCGGGGGCAGGTGGAGGTTCGACTGCGCACCGGAGAGGTTTACTCCGCCTACGCCCGTGCCACCTTTGCCACCAACATGACCGAAGCCGACAAGAGCAGAGAAAACGCCCGCCGCGCCTGGCTCCTTGCCCGAACCGAGGCAGAACGACTGAAAATGTTTACCGTAATAGAGCAACTCGACCAGCTGCTGGAAGAACTCACCGGGGTTTCCCCCTAGCAACGCGGTGCGTTGCCCCACACTTACGTGACCAGGGAATATCTCGTTTTACGTTTACCGCCACGGTCATTCGCTCCCGCTGGTCGCTACACCTCCTTTCCCCTTTCCCTTTGATAGGAAGGCTGGGATGAGGGTAAATGCGATATTTGTAAGGGCAACCGCAGGTGGTTGCCCTTTTCTCACGGGATACACGGAACGCGTCGCTGGACTGTTCAATGGGCTTGCATTGCGAGGACAGCATTTCCTATAATACAAACTCGACATGTCATTAACAGGGAGTCATGTGGCAGATTCACTCCAGCTTCCCCCGGAACACTGGCTCGATTTCTTAGCCTGCCAGAGCGAGCAGACCTACAACACCCGTCGCTACCTCTTCCGCCGGATCGGGCTGCGGAGCGGGGTTGTGGTCGAGCCGGGTTGTGGAGCCGGAGCTGCCCTGGCGGATCTGCTCAAGACCCGTCCAGAGCTGACCGCCATCGGGGTGGATATTGACTCCACGGTACTGCGGACCGCTCCTGAAGGGATTGAGCGAATCGTCGCCCCAGCGGAAAAGCTGCCCCTGGCGAATTCTATTGCCGATGCTGTCCTCTTCCACTTCTCTTTGATGTGGGTAAATCCCCGTCAGGCACTGGCGGAAGCATTTCGTATCCTCAAGCCGGGAGGACACCTTATACTGGCGGGCGAACCGGACTACGGCGGGATGCTCAGCCATCCCGACCCCGGCGACAAGAAGACGATGGTGAGCAAGCTCCGTCGGGGAATCGCCCGGGTTAATGGCGATCCCGACCTCGGTCGGCGCATCGGTGAGCTGGCATCCGGGGCAGGCTTTGAGGTGCTGGAAACCGGAATGGCATCGAAACCGCAGCTTTACGGCAAAGAGAACCTCGAAGAGCTGGCGAAGCTCTTCCGTTTCCGGCAAATGTTCCATCCCCGCTCCGCGCCAATCTGGGAGCGATTCGCCCGCAAATTCGCCCAGCACAGCGGCTACCTGGAGTTTCTGCCGGTGTTCTATCTGTTAGGGAGAAAGGCATAGATACGCTCGTTGGTAAACATTATCAATGTTATGTAGGGGCCGACCTTTAGGTCAGTCCACGGAATTGCGGTGGGATGAGGTTTTACCCCTCACCCTAACCCGTGGGACGAGTTCCCTCCCAAGAGGGGAGAGGGGATAGCATTTGCAAGATTTTGACGTTGTAGGGGCAACCCCCTGTGGTTGCCCTTTTTGATTATGCAAAAGGGCGCAGTACGCTGCGCCCCTGTAACATCAAAACTATATCTGTGAGTGACCAGCGGGAGCGGATAACCGCAGGGGTTTCTGGGCGAAGCCCAGCCTTGTGATGCAACGCACCGCGTTGCTACAGATACCGCAACGCCTTCGTCGGCTGGAGGCGGGCTGCCTTGACCGCCGGGTAGAGTCCCGCGATCAGGCTCATCACCACACCGAGCATGAAGGTCTGGACGATTCCGTTGAACTCCACCAGCGGGTACAGCACGTTGTCGAAGGGGATGGATATCATCGAGCTGACATCGGAACCCATATCGATGCCGACTTCAGCCAGAATCAGGCTGACTCCGGCACCCAGGGCAACGCCAACAAGGGACCCCAGAAGTCCTAAAAATACCGCCTCGGTGAGGAAGAGCGTGATAATCTGCCGTCCGCGCGCTCCCATCGCCATCAGCACACCAATCTCTCTGGTGCGCTCGAAGACGTTGGTCAGCATGGTGTTGGCGATCATCGCCGCCGCCAGGATGATCATGATTCCCCGGATGATGTCCATCGCCTGGTTCTTGAAGTCGGTCAGCTCGATGATGGTCGCACTGAGTTCCTGCCAGGTGTAGCCCTCGAAGCCGCTCCGGGTGGGCGAAGCAGTCTCTTCATCGGGGATCTCGAAACCGCCGATGGTATCCCCGGCGAAGAGCGGCAGGTCGTCATCCGCCTCGGTGGTGAGGGCAATCTCGCCCTCTTCGGGAATCACTGGCGGTCCATCGGGGTTGAGGGTCGCCAGCAGGCGATCCCGCAGCTCGATGGTGTTATCCATATCCGAGCCGACGACGAGAATCGCCGTGGCGGCATTGGGAAGCTCCAGATGCCGCTGGACATCCTCAAGGTCGAGAATCAGCCCGCCCTCGTCGATCATCGGGTTGAGGGTATAGACTATCCCCTTGACGGTGAAGTCCATCGCCGTCAACGCGCCGTAGGCGGTCTGGGTTACCACGGTCAGCGGATCACCGACCTCCAGCTTCATCAGCTCCGCCATGCGCTTACCCACCAGGCAGACATCCTCGTCGCCGGGTGCGAAGTACTCGCCGTCAATGACCTTTTCGTCGAGGTTATTGATGCGCGCCGCGCCCTCCGGCTCCACACCAATAAAGAATCCACCCATGTCATCGCCACCGTGGAGAACCATCCCCCCGAAGCGAATCTGCGCCGTGGTGTCCACAACGCCCTCAACGCCACCGACGGTCTCCAGAGTGGCTTCAAGGTCGCCAATGGCGATGTCGGTGGGCAGGGTGCGGGATTCATCGTAGTATCCCGGAGCGTAAAGCTGGATATGCCCACTGTTTTCAACGATCTTCTCGAACATCGAATGGTTCGTGCCGTCCATGAAGGCGTTCATCAGCACCAGGGTTGCCAGGGCGAGGGAGATCGCCAGCATGGTGAGCAGGGTGCGCCGCTTGTTGCGCAGAACCCCGCGCAGACCGGTTTTAATTAACATTGGCGACCTCCGTCTCCGCTGTTACTTCGTCTTTGGCAACACTGCCGTCCACCAGAGTAACCACCCGTCGGGCGAAGTCGAGAACCAGCGGGTCGTGGGTCGCCAGCAGGAAGGTTGAGTCGTGCTTGCGGTTGAACTCAAGCAGCAGATTCATAATCTCTGTGCTGGTCTTCGTGTCCAGATTCGCCGTTGGTTCATCGGCAAGGACAATGTCCGGCTTGCTTACCAGGGAACGGGCGATGGCGACCCGCTGCCGCTGACCACCGGACATATCGTCAGGCTTGCGGTTGATGTACTCCTCCAGCCCCAGCTCGGTGAGGAGCTTTGCCGGGCGTTCCCGCAGCTCCTTTAGCTCGCTGCCCTTCGCCCGGTGATAGTGACCACCGAGGATCAGCGGGTACTCTACATTCTCTTTGGCGGTGAGGACAGGAATCAGGTTAAAGGTCTGGAAGATGAAGCCGATGTGCCTGCCCCGAATCAGGGCGCGTTGTCGCTTCGAGGCATCCTGCATCTCCTCTCCGGCAAGGTAGATGGTTCCTTCGTCGGGGAGGTCGAGGCAGCCGATCAGGTTGAGCAGCGTCGTTTTGCCAGAGCCGGATGGTCCGACCAGAGCCGCAAACTCACCCCGCTGGACACTGAGGTTCACATCGCTGAGTGCACCAACTCGCAGTCGACCGAGGGGGTAGCTCTTGCTCACCCCGCGCAGTTCAAGTACCGTCTTTTCGTTCATAATCCGCCTTTGGTTTGTGCATCAAAAAACTAAGTTATCGTACCCTTACAAACACCAGCTATCGCAAATTGCTCTTCGAGAATGTCCCCGCCGGGATGTCAACGTCGAAGACCAGATTGCTCATCGTAATCGTGGTCTTGCCGCTGCCCCGGACGACATCGCGCATCACAATAACGGTGGGATACCAGCGTCCCGAATACTCGGCGAGTCCGCCGTAGGTCTGAATCTTGAGCAGAGTTCCGCTGGCGGCGTACAGCTCCTGCCGCAGGGGGACGAGGAACTCGGTATCGATCCAGATCTTCCGCTTGCGATAGGTAACGTCGCGGCTGACCGCCTCCAGCTCCAGAACATAGCAGTCCCGCCCCCGCTGCTCTTCGATGCCGAGGAGGATTGCATCGTAGTCCTCGGTCAGCTCGGAGCGGCTCATCATATCTTCGTAGGAAAAGTCGCTGCCAAGCATCGACCGCTGGAGCATGTTTCCGGTAAGCTTCAGCACCTTGTCCTCTGCAGGGATGTAGAGCCACAGCTCGTCGTCGAGGCGAAGCTGCTTGGTTCCCGCCTCGCGGGGCGGGTAGGTTACTGTGGAGAGACCAACCTCCTCACCCTCGGCGATCATTGTCAGCAGCTTGGTGCGGGTCTCGCCCTCCGGGGTGATGATCACCATCTCGGTGTCGCAGGTGATGGTCTCGTAAACCATATTGTCATCAACGGCTTGCAAAATCTCATCCGCCGTCGGTGTTGTCGATAGTGTTGCCCCGGCAAGGCTGACCAGCACCAGTAGGGCTGCTAAGGTTAATCGCATAAGATACTCCTTTGGGTTTGTTGATCTGGGCAAGGGGGTTGAATCCCCTTGGCTTAAAGTCAAAAGCTCAGGCGATTCGATTGCGCAGACCAGTTAGTGTCACTAACCGGTACTCAATATAAACCGACATTTACCCTTTGTCAAGGGTAAATGTGAGAAAACTTTCGTAGGGTCAAACCTTGTGTTCGCTCCTCGTTGAGATGGAACAAAGGTGTGGTACGCAATACCGCCAGGGGTTAACATTCTCCCAATTTATGTACGGACCGACCTTTAGGTCGACCCGTAAAATTATCATGGGTTAAGAACAATCCCTCACCCTTAATCTCTCTCTCCCCAGGGAGGGAGACAACCATCCTGCCGGAGTGTACCGTATTCAGGGGGATGGTGCTATACTCCGAACCATGAAAAATACACAAACGCAAAAACGAGTGCTGGTGATCAACACCGCCTTTCTCGGCGATATTGCTCTCACCACCCCGCTCTTCGGGCTGCTCCACGAGGCTGGCTGGCTGGTGGATGCTTTGGTAATCCCCGGCACAGCACCGCTGCTGGCGGGTTCACCTCACCTGAACCAGGTCATCGCCTACGACAAACGCGCCAACCCGGGGCTGCGAAAACTGATGAGCCTGGGGCGGAGCCTGCGGGGACAGTACGACGCCGTGCTGGTTCCCCATCGCTCGGCACGAAGCGCGTTCCTGGCATGGCTTACCAAAGCACCACTGCGAATTAGCTACCGACCGCCGAGGCGTCCTCACAAACCGCCCTTCGATAACCGCCACCTCCAGCCTTCCTTCAGCGGTCTGCGCTTCCTCTTCAACCGAAAGGTGGAGTTCGTTCTCGCCCGGCAGGAGCTGATGCGTCTCTGCGATCTTGCCAAGCCCCTGGGAATTACCGTCCCCGACAGGCTCCCTGCGAAGGAGTACCTATTCGTCTCTGAGGAAGCTAAACAGCGGATTGAGGAGAAGCTAAAGGGACTGCCTCGTCCGCTGATTGTAATCTTCCCGGGCAGTGTCTGGCCCAGTAAGCACTATCCCGAAGCGGCCTTCGCTAAGGTCGTGGAACAGCTTACCAGCGAGCGAGAGTTGGGGATTGTCTTCTCCGGCAGTCGGGTTGAGGAGGAGCTTTGTACCCGCCTGGCGGAACAGTTCCCAACCAGTCGGGTACTGGTAAATCTAAAACTGGCGGAGCTTACGGCGTTGATAGCTGCCGCTGATGTGGTGGTAGGCAACGACTCCGCCCCGCTCCATATGGCGGGACTGCTCAGGAGTCCCGTGGTGGGGCTATACGGCCCGACCTATCCCTTCTTTGGGTTCCGTACTCAAAGCGGAGCGGCGCATCGATTGCTCTGGAACGAGGACCTTGATTGTCGTCCCTGTCGCTGGCGACCGCCGAAGGACTGTCCGCTGGAACACCACCGCTGTATGAAGGAGCTATCCCCGGAGCGAGTCGCCGAGGCGGTTCTGGAATTATTGTAGATTCAGCCGATAGTTGTGCAGTTTCGCAATCTAATCCAGCTCGATTGTTCCCCAGGGCGGTGTGGAGAGGCTCTCCGGGCGGATGGCTCCATAACCGCAACCAGAGGTGATAACAATCCGCAGCTCCGGATGACGAGCCTTGAGGTTGCAGAGGAAATCCCCCAGGGTCGCGATGAAGCTCTCCATCAGCTCGCCGTAGAGAACGATCAACTCCCGTTCTTCCGGAGCGACTCGTGCCATCGTTGGATAGATCTGCCCCCAGGCAAGCTCGCGGTATCTCTGTACGAAGTGCCAGAGGCGGTCATAGTAGCGCAGGAAGAGGTCGCTCTGCCAGTAGATCGTCTCTGCGCCGGAATCCAGCAGCGCGGCGATGGCACGGCTTCCCCGCTCCAGCCGCTCGGCTTCCTCGACCAGCCAACCCTCACCACGGAGCAAGCCCTTACCAGGCAGAACCAGCCCCACTCCGGCGTAGTCGTCCAGTAGCCCTGCCAGAGATGGCGAGAGGCGGTCATCCTTTGACAACAGTGAGGTCATCAGCCAGAACTTGCGCAACCGACTCCCGCCGCGCCAGTCGATCAGTGCCGCCTGTGAATTGAGCGGTTTGCTGAGTTCGCCCAACGGCAGCCACTCCAGCGGTGAGTCCTCTTCGCTCAGTGAGGTCAGCCTCTCCAGCGTCGGGCGGTCGAGACCATCCACCCGGAGGTAAAGGCAGGCGAGCGGGGCTTTAACAGCTTCCGGCTCGGTAAGGTCAGTGAGCGGCTTTCCCTCATCGGGAGCAACGAACTGGGCAAGAGGCAGCACCAGCCCAAAGAGAAACGCCAGCAGCAGCATTCCGATTAACATGTTTCGCTCCAGCATTGTCCCTCCCTTCCTCCGCTTTACCGATAGTTTCCGTTCACCGAACATCCCTATTCTAGCCCAACGGTCGCAGAAGAGGAACCTTGACCAGTTGTTAAAGTATAGCCTATCATCTCAATAGAGATTATAGTAAATGAACCGCTCACCCAAACTGAAGGAAAATCATGGAGACCACCAAACTGAGCCTCAGCGGGCTGACCTGCAAGCACTGCATCATGCGTACGACCAATGCGTTGGAGGAAGTCCCCGGCGTGAAGAAGATTAAGGTCAAGCTGGAGAGTGCCACCATCAAACACGAGGCGACGGTCTCCACTGACATCCTGATTGCCGTGGTGAAGGAAGCTGGTTTCGAGGCGGAGCTGGCATGATTACTCTCTGTAGCTACCTGTAGTTACAGGAGTACCCAGATTGTTACTTAATCCAAAGGTACTTATGCAGAATATGCGCCTGCGCCTGACCGGAATGCACTGCGCCAACTGCGCGATGAGCATCGGCAAAGCACTTCTGCGGGTTGAGGGAGTTGACTCCGCCGAGGCGAACTTCGCCGATGAGAGCGTCGTCATCGACTACGACACCGGAATGGTTACGCCGGAGGAGCTGGTGGCAGCGGTTCAGGCGGCGGGTTACGGAGCCAGGCTGCCCCAAACCGCCGAGGAGGAGGCAGAGCTTCGCGCCGAGGATGCCCGCCGGGAGCGTTGGCAGTTCTTTCGGGTCATCGTCGGGGTCGCCCTCTCGATTCCGCTGATGGTAGCGATGTTCTGGCAGCCGCTCCACATTCCCTGGCTGATGTTCGCCCTCTCGACGATTGTGGTCGGTTTCGTCGGCTTCCCCTTCTTTAAGGGAATGCTGGGCGAGCTGCGGCGGCGTTCGCCGGGGATGGATACTCTGGTCTCGCTGGGAACCGGAGCGGCGTACCTCTTTGGGGCAATCCGCTTGCTCGGCGGCTGGGCGGGACCTTACTACTTCGACGCTCCGGCAATGATCGTAACCCTTGTCGGCGTGGGGAAGTATCTGGAGGCTCGCTCGAAGGGTCGCGCCGGACGCGCCCTGCGGGAGCTTCTTGGTCTGGCGGCGAAGAAGGCTCTGCGCCTGCTCCCCGATGGCTCAACCGAAGAGGTCTCTATAGAACAACTGGCAGTCGGCGATCTGCTGTTGGTAAAGTCCGGGGCGAAGCTCCCCACCGACGGAATCATCGTCCGGGGCAACTCCAGCGTGGATGAATCTCTGCTCACCGGAGAGCCGCTGCCTGTTTTCAAGACCGTGGGCGATACCGTGGTGGGAGGAACCCTCAACGGCGGCGGATTGCTGGAGGTTCGGGTAACCGAGCTGGGCGACGACTCTGTCCTTGCGAAGATTGCCGAGCAGGTACGCTCTGCTCAGGCGAGCAAGGCTCCGGCGCAGCGGCTTGCCGACAAGATTGCTGGCATCTTCACCCCCATCGTTTTGGGGCTGGCTGCGCTGACCTTCGGACTCTGGTGGTGGCTCGGTGGCAACGCCGAGGTCGCCCTGATCAACGCGGTGAGCCTGCTGGTGGTCGCCTGTCCCTGCGCCCTGGGGCTGGCAACGCCGATGGCGGTGATTGTGGGTGCCGGACTGGCGGCGAAGCGGGGGGTACTATTCCGCGACGCGGCGACGCTGGAGATTGCAGCGGGAGTTGATACCGTTATCTTCGACAAGACCGGAACCCTGACCACAGGGCGACCCCGGCTGCTGGCTCTGCATACCGATGGAATCTCCGAGAGCGAGGCCCTTGAACTGGCAGCGGGACTGGAACGTGGCTCCAACCATCCCTTTGCTGCGGCGATTCTGTCAGCCGCCGTGGAACGGGAACTGACCCCGGCGAGCTTTGACTCTGTGGAGGAGCTTGCCGGACAGGGACTGCGGGGAGATATCGCTGGCTCCAGCTATCTGCTCGGCAATCGAGCCTTGCTGGAGGAAGCGAACATCTTCACCGTCGCTGCCGATGAGTTCATCGCCAAGCAGCAAGGCAACGGCTCCGGACTCAGCCTTCTCGCCCGTGATGGCAGATTGCTGGCGATGCTGGCTGTGGGAGATCAACTCCGCCCGGAAACTCTGGATACGCTGGAAAGGTTGCGCTCCCTCGACCTGCGCCTGGTACTGGCAAGCGGAGACAACGCCGAAGCGGTCCGAGCCGTGGCTGCCTCGCTGGGGATTAAGGAGTTCTACGCCGGACAAACTCCCGTTGACAAGGCAGAGCTGGCGCGGAAGCTCCGAGGTGAAGGTTGTACTGTGGCGATGGTCGGCGATGGCATCAACGACACCGTGGCTCTGGCTGCGGCGGATGTCGGAATGGCAATGGCTTCCGGCACCGAGGTTGCGCTGGAAAGTGCCGGGATTACACTGGTTCACGGCGGCATCGGGGCGGTTCACCGGGCTTTGGTCATCGCCCGCAAGACCCTCTCCACTATCAGGGGTAACCTCTTCTGGGCGTTCGGCTATAACGTGCTGATGCTGCCGGTGGCTGCCCTGGGCTTCCTCTACCCGATAATCGCTGCTGGGGCAATGGCTCTCTCCTCGGTCTCGGTCTCGGTCAATGCGTTGCTGTTGAAGAGGCGGGTTTAGTCCGATTGATGCCTATTACGCTGGTTGCCAGTTCCGCCAGCGGGTGGTAAGCTCATCGAGGTTTTAGTGATTGGCAATCCTGAAGAAAAGAGACCAATGGAGATACAACTCACCGACAAAACAGTTCTGGTAACCGGAGCCTCCACCGGGATCGGTCATGCCTGCGCCGTGGGTCTGGCGGAGCGTGGCGCGCGGGTCTTTGCCGGAGTTCGTAAGGAGAAGGATTTCCAGCGGCTGGCTGAGGCTCATGAGGGGGTTACGCCACTCTACCTCGATGTTACCAGGGCGGAGCAGGTTTCTGCAGCGCGGGAGACCATCGCCGAAGCGGTCGGCGAGAGTGGGCTGCACGGCTTGGTCAACAACGCTGGCATCACGGTGAACGGTCCAATGGAGTTCGTCTCCGATGACGACCTGCGCTGGCAGTTCGAGGTCAACCTCTTCGGTCAGTTCGCGCTGATCCGCAAGCTGCTGCCGCTGATTCGCCCAGCGAAGGGGCGGATAGTAAATATCGGCTCGGTCTCCGGACGCAACGCCATGCCAATCTTCGGTCCCTACTCGGCGAGTAAGTTTGCCCTCCGGGCAGCCAGCGACTCGCTGCGGGTGGAGCTTTACCCCCAGGGAGTCTTCGTCTCGCTGATTGAGCCGGGGATGATCGCCACCGCCATCTGGGAGAAGAATATGGGCGAAGAAGAGCAGCTCCGCCCTCAACTGAGCGATGAGGCGGAGGCTCTCTACGGAGAGCAGCTTGACGCTCTGTTTAACCTAAGTCGCCAGTCGGCTCGGCGAGCCGCCCCGGCTGAGGTTATCGTCAAGCGGGTTGCTCACGCCCTTACTGTCAAACGTCCGCGAGCCTTCTACCGCGCTGGTCCCGGTTCGCGGCAGGTTATCTTTCTGGAAGGCCTGCCGGTACGCCTGCGGGACTGGATCATTCGTCGCCTCATCAAGTCAAACAGTAAGGGATAGCCATGTTCTTTCGCCCGGCAAAGCAGAGCGATGTTCCCCGGATTCGGGAGCTTGCCAAGGACATCTGGGAGGGTTACGACTACCTCGGCTCGGTCATCGAGGACTGGATCGCCGAGGGCGGTGTCTACGTGGGTGAGGTCGAGGGGACGGTGGTTGGGGTTACTCGTATCAAGCGCAACGGACCGCAGGAGTTGTGGCTGGAGGGGCTGCGGGTTGATCCAGCCCAGCAGGGCAAGGGCTACGGGCGACTGATGCACGAGGCGGTGATGGCGGAGCTTCCGAAGATGCGCCCCGCCAAGGTGCGCTGGAGCAGTGCCGACACCAACCTCTCCGTTCTGATGGCGGAGCCGAGCGGCTTCCGGTTAATTCTCAAGCTGCCCTTCCTCTTTCTGCCGATAGAATCAACACAGCAGAGTCAACCCCTGAGCGAAGTACTGGCAAAGGATGCTCTCCGCGTCGCCAAACCTGCGGAGCCGGGGCTGGTGGAGTATCTACTGAAGATCTGTCGGGATGAGTACGCCGGGCTGCTCTGCCTGGGCTGGCAGTATGTTGAGGCTACGGCTGCCCGGATTGAGGAATTTCTGTGCAGCTCCACGGCGTTGGTTCGGGGCAAACCGGGGCAGATCGAAGCGGCGGTTCTCCTCACCACGAACTCTCATTCGGCTGGCGATGTTGCCCTGTACCTCATCGCTGGTTCGGTGGAGGCGGTGGAACAGCTGATTCCCGTTTTACCTTCTCTAGTCCAGAGCATCTTGCCGGAGTGCAAAGACCTCGAAGTTATTACTCAGCAACGCTACCTGCCCATATTTCTCGCTAAGGGCTACGAGCAGCCGGACAGCTTCACCTGGCAGGTGGTCTTCGAGATGTCGATTTGAGCCTTAGTGAGCCGTAGGGAGCTACCGTAGGGGCGTATTGAATACGCCCTTGTGATTGCTGCTGTTATCGGAAGGTAATTCGCCATGCCCGTCAAGACAATCTCCTGGAAAGACGAAAAGCTGATAATTCTCGACCAGACGCTCCTGCCCAGTTCGGAGCGTTACATCGAGTTGCGCACCGTTGACGATGTCTTCCGGGCGATTCAACGGCTGGAGGTACGGGGTGCGCCTGCTGTTGGCGTGGCAGCGGCTCTGGGGCTTTATGTTTCGTTAAGGAATCATCCAGAGCTTGACTCTGTTACCGACTACGCCGCCTTGCGGCGGCTTTTCAATTCGGTCAGAGAGAAGCTCGCCGCCAGTCGCCCCACGGCGGTGAACCTTTTCTGGGCATTAGGGCGGATGGAACGGATCTTCATTGCCAGCGAAGGCAAGCCGACCGACGACATCCTGAACACTCTGCGGGCAGAGGCTCTGGCAATGCTCGAAGAAGACAAGGCGGTCTGCCGAGCCATTGGGCGGCACGGTCAGGAGTTACTCTCCGACGGCGACAGCGTGCTGACCCACTGCAACGCCGGAGGACTGGCGACGGTGGATTACGGCACCGCCCTCGCCGTTATCTACGCCGCCGTGGAGGCGGGCAAGCGCATCAGCGTCTATGCCGACGAGACCCGCCCGCTGCTTCAGGGCGCGCGGCTCACCGCCTGGGAGTTGCACCGCTCCGGCGTTCCGGTTACGGTTATCACCGACAGTATGGCAGCGGTGGTGATGCGCGAGGGTCGGGTGAACTGCGTGATTACCGGCGCCGACCGCATCGCCGCCAATGGTGATGCCGCCAACAAGATCGGCACCTACGGACTGGCGTTGCTGGCGCGGGAACACAACCTGCCATTTTACATTGCCGCTCCGCTCTCGACCTTCGACTTCAGTTTGGCCAACGGCGACGGCATTCCAATTGAGGAGCGCGACGGCGACGAGGTTCGTCACTTTCGCGGAGTACAAACCGTTCCGACGGGAGCGGCGATTTACAATCCCGCCTTCGACGTAACCCCGGCAAGACTGAACACCGCCTTCATCACCGAGCGGGGAGTTATCCACCCGCCCTTTTCCAGAAGCCTTATGCCTCCTTCATCTTGACGGAGTAATTCGACCCCCGGCTTTGCCTTTGCGTTTACGCTCAGGGGTTGTTAAACTGCAACCGTTGGTTCCCGTGTGTTGCTAATCCCGATCACTATTTGGAGGTTCCGATGAAATGGTTCACCCTTGTCCTGTTAGCACTTTGCCTGATTGTTCCCGCCCTTGCCGATGACGCTGCTCAAACCGACTGGTCTGGTGGCGACGGGGTTGCTGGTCCGGTTACCGACTGGGGAAACCTGTTTGATTCGGAGACAGATATGGGCTACGGAGGAATCGGCAGCCTGAGCCTTCTCTGTGTTCCCAAAACTCCGATAGCTCACAGTGTTGTTACCGGTCTCAGCCTGCCAGACGCTGTCTATTCCGTTGATATTGATAACGATGGCGATGAGGATGTGGTCGGTGCCTTCTGGGGTTCAAACGTAGTTTATTGGTTCGAGAATACCAATGGAGATGGTAGTGCCTGGAGCCAGCATACCGTTGATGGCACCCAGGGGGGACCTCGTGATGTCTGGGCTGCTGACTTCGATGACGATGGCGATTCGGATTTACTTGGTGCTATACATGGAGATAACCGTCTTGTCTGGTGGGAGAATGTTGGTGGCGGTAGCTCCTGGACTTATCATACGATCGATTCCTACTTGCGAGGATGCTCGACGGTACGGGCAGCGGATATTGACGGTGATGGCGACCCTGACGCAGTGGCAACCGGGGTCAATGTGAGTGGCGACCTGGTGGTCTGGTGGGAGAATATCGATTCCGGCGGTAGCTGGACGGAGCATATCATCACGACGGATCCTTACTACCCCCGTGGTATGCACTGTGCAGATGTTGACGGTGATGACGATCTTGATGTTGCAATCGCAGCCTGGAATGACAACGAGATTTCCTGGTGGGAGAACGATGGCTCCGGTGGTGGTTGGGCAGAGCATACCGTTGGCAGCAACTTCCGTTACGCCTATTCGGTTTACAGTGCCGATCTCGATGGCGACGGTGATAACGACATGATGGGAGCATCTGCGAACGGAGATGGACTTGCCTGGTGGAGCAATACCAACGGCGATGGAACCGCCTGGAGTATGCATGTTATCGATCCGACTGACGCTTCGGAGCATTACGTTACCGCTGCTGATGTTGACTTTGACGGCGATATCGACGTTTTGGAAGCCTCCTATGGAGACAATCAGATTGCCTGGTGGGAGAACAACGGCGATGCCTCCGGCTGGACCGAACACGTTATCTCTAATAGCTGTTCCGGTGCCGACATGGTACGCATTGGCGACATAGACGGCAATGGAACCCTCGACGCAGTAGGTGCTGCCTACCTGGGTGGAGATGTTAACTGGTGGGAGATCGTCGAATACGCTGATTCCGGCGAGCTGACCAGTTCGATTTTTGATACTGGTGGTTCGGCGGTGGGTTGGGGAACCTGGGACTACAGTGGTACGCTGCCAACGGACACTGCCCTGACGGTGGAAGCACGCTCATCTAACAATGCTGGTAGTATGGGAGCATGGGTGGAGCTTGCACCAGACGACCTCAGCGGCAATCTAGCCGATGGCGACCGTTATCTTCAGTATCGGCTTTCGCTGAGTACCACCGACAACGACTACTCGCCGATCGTCCGATCAATTTACTTCACCTGGAGCAACGACTCCGCCATCGAGTCCGTTGACCTCTACGCGAATAGTCGCGATGAGGGTGTGCTGCTGAGTTGGTCTGTTGTTGGCGATACTCCGACGAGTGTCAGTGTGCTGCGGTCTGTCAATGAGAACCAGCCGATTACCCTGAGTGGTGAACTGGCTGGCTCGGCGACGAGTTGGCTCGATGTCTCCGCTGAAGCAGGCATGGAGTACGCCTACTACCTTGAGGTTACGGAGCTTGACGGCACGGTCAGCCGCTTTGGTCCCAGCGAGGTAGTCGTTCCGGGAATGGTGAGCGAGCTGGTTCTGAGCGACCCGTACCCTAACCCAGTAAGCTCTGCCCTGACAATCAGTTACGAGCTGGCTACCGATGGTGCAGTAGAACTGAACATCTACGACCTCTCCGGTCGCCTGGTCGAGACGCTGGTATCTGGCAACCAAACCGCCGGACGATACAGCGTCAGCTGGGATAGCTCAACCTCGGCGACGGGTGTCTATCTGTTGTGCCTTGAGGCAGCTGGCGAGGCGGTTACCAAAAGAGCGGTAGTTAGTAGATAACCCCTCTCCCTAGAGGGAAGAATGATCGTAGGGGCGCAGCACACTGCGCCCTTTACAATTCCATCCTGCACCAAAGCCACCAGATGTGTCAGATGAACAAGTTGAGCTTTGCCTTTTGAAAACACCTTGCTTTCTCAAGTAAATAGGTGTAGAATGTGGGTATTGAGTGTACGCGGTTTTACTCCATCACTACAGAGGTCTGAGCAATGACATCAACGAACAGTTCGGCACTGAAGATAGCCGAGGATACCTATCAGGTCAGCACTCCGCTGGGTTTGCACCTGGAGAGTAACGTCTATCTGCGAATCTACCGGAAGGGTTCTCAGCAGCTCAACATGCTGATCGATCCTGGGGCGAAGCGGCATCTTCCGGCATTGCAGCAGAATCTTGGCAGCCTCATCGGCGGGCTGGACAAGGTCAATGTCGCCTTCGTCAACCATCAGGATCCCGATGTCGTCTTCAACACCGCTTACCTTCAGGAACTCAACCCGAAGCTCTTCGTCCTCTGCTCCGAGGACACCTGGCGACTGATCGACTTCTACGGTCTCAACCCCAGGCTGTACAAGGGAGTGGAGAGCTTTCCCGGACTTCGGGCAAAGATTAACACTGGTCAGCTAATTGACTTTGTTCCCTCTCGCTACTGCCACTTCCGTGGTTCGATGATGCTCTATGATCGCGAGACGAGGGTGCTTTATTCCGGCGACTTCCTCGGCGGGCTGACCTATGTGGAGAGCAGCTATGTGGATGACCGCCACTGGGAAGGCATCCGCACCTTCCATCAGATTTACATGCCCTCGCGCCAGGCAATGAAGCTGGCGGTGGAGAGTAAACCGATACTGATCGCCCCGCAGCACGGCGGGATGATTCAGGGCAAGTGGATCGACTATTACCTGAGTAAGATTGAGAAGCTCCCGGTGGGTCTGGATCTCATCGCTTACGAGCATCTCCGGGAGAACTACATTGCGATGATGAACGAGGTCTTCATGGAGCTTAATCGCCTTTTGGGACCAGAGGAGTTTGCCGCGACCATCAAGTATCTGCGTGATGACGGCAGCTTCACCACCCTGATTACCTTCGATCAAAACGGCCTCTCCGACTTCAAGGGCGACCCCAACAGTATGCTCGATTCCTTTATCGACAGCATCTCCCGGCGGCATCCCAACCGGCTGGAGAAAATCCGCCAGATTCTGATTCGGGTGATTCTTTCCCATAGCCTTCCCCTGCCAGGGCAGCTATTGCCGGACAACCTCAAGCCGGATAAGCTCTTTACTTAAACCAGGCTGAAGCCATGAGGAAACTTTTGCATAAGTACCTTTGCCGCGTACGTCCGGCTTGGCTGATAATCATCACCATCCTATAGCCGCAGGTATATGTCCTGGATACAGCAGCGTACATAACTTGGCGGCAGCCTCCGTGGTCAGCAAAAAGTCAAATCACTCGAGTTATTCAACGGTTTCATGAGGATTGTCTCCATAACCTCAAACACGAAGCGTCCGCGAAGTCTCCTTGACTCCGCTGGACGCTTCTTTGCGTTAAGCCTCGGCGAGAGAGCCGCCCGGTGGCTGGAGGGCTTTCCCTGGGGAGATGCTCGTTCGCGGCTTGCCTTTGAGGGTGAAACCCCCGTCGGCTTTGTCGCCGCCATCCCCCTGGCGGCAGGACAGCAGATTGCCTTTCTCTATCTTGACGGAGTTGCCAATACTCCCGCCAACGCTCTGCTCCTGCTCGATGGTTTGAGTGGTGAAGGCGACTTCCTCCTCCTTGCTCCGGAGCGACTATCCGTTCCCGCGTCGGAGATGACCCCGCTCCTCATGGAGAAAGGTTGGGAGGCTTTTCATCGTCAGCGGCATCGCCTGACCAGCGAAAACTGGAGACCATCCGCCGAACCAGCTTTAACCGAACCCACTCTCCGGCAGGTTGAGCATAGCGACCTGCCCGCCCTCGCCTTTCTGCAGGCCACCGCCTACCACGGCTCACGAGATGCCCTCGTCTATCCTCCGCTGGCGCATCCGGGGTTCTCCCGGCAGATGCTTGAACAGTGGCGGGAGGGTCGGTTCGGTAAAGCACTTAGCGAAGCCAGCGTTCTGACTACGGTTCCCGGCAGCGGCGTAGGCGGCTTTGTCCTCTCCACTGAAATCGCAGAGAAGACCGCCTTCATCGTAACCCTGGCGGTCTCACCCCGGCATCGGGGGCGGGGGCTGGCTCGCCAGCTGATGAGCCGGGCAATCACCGCCTGCTTTGAAGCGGGCTACTCCACGGTGGAGCTAACCGTCTCCTCGGATAACCACGCCGCCCTCGATCTCTACGAATCACTGGGCTTTAGGCGCATTGCGGAGGAAACGGTTTATCGCCAGGATTCATCACATCCTGCGCCGTAGGGGTACGGCGTGTCGTGCCTTAACATATTTCCACACAAAAAGAGGAGCCGCTCGGCTCCTCTTTCTTTATCCAAAACAATGCGGCTGGAACCCTATTGCATTCCCTCCAGCATCTTCATCATCTCTTCAAGCTCTTCCATCTCTTCAGCAGACATATACTCGCTCATGCCCTCCATACCACTCATGTCAGGCATATCACCGAAGTCCGGCATCTCGCCCATACCGCCGTAATCGGGCATATCTCCGCCCATGCCGCCCATCATGAGCATCATCATCAGCTCTTCGGCACCCATCTTCTCGATGTTCTCCACGGTCATGCTGCTCTCGGCACCGGACTGACCAAAGTCCTTGACCATGAGGGGAACTTCGCCATCAGCCTCGACCTTGACCAGACCGAGGAAGGGAATCGCCGGGGTAACGTAGAGGTTGACCGTTTCGCCTTCGACGGTGATGGTCAGGTGAACTGCGCGGACGGTCTCTTCGCCGACCTTAACATCCTCTTCGCCAACGACGGCAAGCTCCGGCATCTCGATCTCGTACTCCTCTTCTTCGTAGTCGTCGTACATGTCATCGAGCTCCGCCATCATCTCCATGCCGCTTTCCATCTGCTCGATCATCATATCGACGAGATCGGGCAGGTCAAGCTCAAAGGCGGTCTCGGAGTCGATCTGGATAACCAGACGCTTGACGACATCGAGGATGTCATCCATGCTGGAGTAGATCTCGTCCAGCTCATCTTCGGTGGGCATCGCACCGGACATCTGCTGGTCCATCATATCGGCGAACATGCCCTCTTCGGGCAGCTCCGGGTCGGCGAGCCAGTTTTGAATCTCGCCCATCGCCTCTTCGTATGCCTCTACATCAATCAGCACACGGACGATCATGGTCTCCTCTTCGTCACCAACTACGACCTCAAGCCAGTAACAGGGCGTGCCTTCGTACTCCTCTTTACCGACGAGAGCCAGCTTCACAATCCCGGCATCCTCGATGTCGTACTCGACCCACTGACCGATGATGGCAGCGGGAATGGAGCCAGCTTCGGGGATGACATCGGTGGGAATATCCTCAACAACGGCGGCTTCTTCATCGCAGCCAGCAAGCAAGCCCAGCGCAAGCAGCAGCGCGAGGGCAATCAGAGTCTTCTTCATGTGGTTCCTCCGTGAAATGGTGTAGTTTTATGACCGTTACCACAGGGTAACAGGTGGATTATAGCACTCCGGCGGGGGATTTCAAAGTCTGGTACGCTCCCCGCCCAACCACCGTTCCCGTATCAAAGAGAAACCGCCCACAAGGACGGTTTTTTGAGTGTACTAAATAATTAGTCGAAAGAAACCTCAGCCTTGTATTGCCAGCCACGTTGAAGTGCAAAGACTTTAAGATTGTTAGATATTTTTTTTATATCCCCTAAACTATGTCCATCAAATTCAATCACTACATGTTCTGGAAATTCCTCAGGATCTGACCTAACACTGACATCCTCATTTTGGCACTCATCACAGGAAACAGACATGACACCTTGAGACTTTAGACCTAGTTTTTCTGTATGATAAAGCCAAGATTTTTCAGGTGTGATTTGATCTCCATCATAAACGCATACATGCTTTGGAGTTTTTGGTGTTGGTTTAAATAATAATGAAGTTGGAGATCCATCAACCAACCAAGTAGAATGTACTTGTCTATGCAAAAGCGTTACCTCGTTCACTATATACCTCACTGTATAGTTGTTAACATATTCACTAAGATATTCCAGTCTTTTAAGTCTTTGATGTAAACATCATGCTCCTCGTACGTTTGCGTTGTGAGTGAGTGTCTATGCAAATACCCAATCTTTGTATCCAAATCAATCTCGAATGATAGCTCAATATCTAAAATACTCCATTCTAATTGAACATTACCTTCTAGTGTTGGATAGATACGTGGTAAGTATTCAGTATCTAACTTTAATTTATTCAACTCATTCTCAAGCCAGTCCAGACCCGCAGGCTGCGGAGCTAAACCTTCACCATTATACCAACCAACATCCAGCTGGCGAAGCTCACTTATTCTATGTGATATATCTAATGAATTCAAAATTACAATATCCTCAATCGTGTCGATTTTTATTAACTCTTTGTTTTTTGTGAAACTTCCAATGCCTTCTATTCGAACGTGTATATTATCTTTGTAGCCAGCAAAAGCCTCAATAACTACATTCAACTGACTACGGTTGGTGATTGGAGCCTTTACTCTTCTGCCATCAACCAAGTGTACTTCAAAGCATCGTTTATACTGGTCGGCTTCAGACACCGCACCTGATAGAGAAACGGTTTCTGTTGATTGTATACGTTTTGATTTACTGACAAGCTTGTCAGTAATCGCCTTTGTAAGTATTGGGGAGTTGCCGTTACTGCTGGGTGTTTGAAATGTGACCGTATCATTCAACCCCAGACTACGACCAAGCTGCTCAAAATGGTACAGAACATCAATTGGGAGGACATTATCTGTCCCGAATGTATCCGCTGATACTTGCTGAATTGTATTACAAAATTGTTTCCTAGCATCACTGACTAGACCAGGAAGAGGTTTAGTTAGGTATAGATCTTTACTATCAGGCTTCTTTTCAAGCTCGTCATAGCATATAGTAGCTCGTGTACTGCCACTTCCAATACTAGAGAGTCTCAATTCAAAGTTATTAAATCCGTTTGGTACACGCTTTCGTTTCGGATTCTTCTTTAAAAAAAGTATCTTTGCTGCTTCTTTTATAATAGTCTCAAGAGTAGAGAGATCCTTCAATACTTCAAAAGGGATCGAGTGACCATTATATCGCGACCCAGAAAAATGAGCTTCTATAAATATGGTTGATTCCATTTGTCTTCCTTGCTTAAGGAAATCCCTGCCAATATAGACTCTAGTAGTTTGCGGTTAACTCTAACAGCAAAAACCTGCACCGACTACCATAAAATCAACCAACAGTCAATGTCAAAAAGACCACTGTTACCAACAATGCCAATGTTTCCTAGTGCTGCTTATACAACAACTGGCACCTTATGTCAAGAATGCTAATGCTTGGATGAGTTAATAGTGAAAGCCACCAGAAGGGGGCTTTAATTATCTGCCATTAGCTTCTCCAACCCTACGACACAAAGGGGGGCTTGTCTCTCCCGCGAAACTTCAGCTATAATCTCCCTCGTTCAGCAACCACGCATTGTGCGATTGTCCCTGTCAAGAAAAGGTCAACAAGGATGATACTGAAGCTATCCGAAGGTGAATATCCTCGCGTGGATCGCGGCGAGGGCGAGGCGATTATCCTGCTCCACGGCATGTTCGGCTCGCCGGACAACTGGCTGCACCAGGTCGAGCATCTCTCCGACAGCTACCGGGTAATCGTGCTGGAGCTGCCGATCTTCGAGCAGAGCTGGGACGATCCCTCGATCAAAGGTATCTCGAAGTACGCCACCGACTTCCTGGACTGGGCGGGGATTGATAAGGCCGTCTTCGTCGGCAACTCCCTCGGCGGGCATGTTGCCCTCTACATGGCGTGCTTCCACAAGGAGCGGGTCAGCGGGCTGGTACTCTCCGGGGCATCCGGTCTGGCGGAGCGGGGCTACGAGCAGGGCTTGCCGACCAACCCGGGCAGAGACTGGATCCACGGGCGCGTGTCCGAGGTCTTCTTCAACAAGGACCAGATCCGACCGGGCATGGTGGACGAGGTCGAGCAGTTCCTGACGAAGCGGCGGAATAAGTTCCGCCTGGTGAAGGTCGCCAAGGCGGTCAAGCAGACCCACATGGGTGAGCATCTGGACAAAATCTCCGCGCCGACGCTGCTGCTCTGGGGTATCGAGGACGAGGTTACTCCGATTGAGGTCGCCCACGAGTTCAACGAGAAAATCGGACACTCGAAGCTGGAGACGATAGAACTGTGCGGTCATGCCGCGATGATGGAGGAGCCGGAGTGGTTTACCAATAAACTCAGGGAGTTCATCGAAGGCATTAGCAGTTAATCTCTTTTAAGACAGCAGAATAGGACGGCAAAGCGGGGGTGAGCTTTCCCCCCGCTGTTTGCAGAATAATCACGATTCACTACCATCGCGACGCGGCGATTATCTTTGAGGTGAAGCGAAGATGGGTGTTAAGCTGGCAGTTATCAAACGAATCTACGGCATTCGGATGCGCCAGATAGAGGATCGCTATCGCGACCCCTGGCAGGAGCAGGAGCGTATTTTTCGCAAGCTCATGTTGAAGGGGAGTCGAACGAGTTTTGGTAAGGAAATGGGGCTGGAGAAGGATCTCAGCCTGGAAGAGTACCGTCGCCGGGTTCCTCCGCAGCCCTACGAGTTCTACAGCCCCTACGTTGAGCGGATGGTCAAGGGCGAGCCGTCGGTACTGGTTCCTGGAAAGGTGCGGTTCTTCTCTCTCTCCAGCGGTACCACCGTTGACCACGGCAACAAGTACATCCCCTTCACCGAGGGACTCTGGCAGAACAACCGCAATGCCAGCCTGGACAACCTGCTGTTCCATGTCCGGCGCAGCAATGGCGACTTTGGCATCTTCCAGGGGCAGATGCTCTTCCTCGGCGGCACCACGAACCTCTTTAGGGAGATGCCCGGGGTTTACGCTGGCGACCTCTCGGCGATTCTTACCAAGCGCATTCCCTTCTTCTTCAAAGGTCAGTACCTGCCCGGCGATAAAATCGCTCAGGTTGAGAACTGGGAAAAGAAGATCGAGTTGATAGCCGCTCAGGTTCAGGGCAGGGATGTGCGACTGATCTCCGGTATTCCCTCCTGGCTCCTGGTACTCTTCGAGGCGATTCGCGAGGTATATGGCAACCCGGATGCCACGCTGAAGGAGATGTTCCCTGAGTTCCGGCTGTTGATCTCCGGTGGGGTTAACGTAACGCCCTACGTGGAGTTGTTCGCCCGGGTTAGCGGTACGGGAGTGGATTTTGCTGAGTCCTATCCCTCGTCTGAGGCGTTTATCGCTATCCAGGATGCCAAACGTAGTACCGGTCTGTTGCTGATGACCGACTACGGTGTTTTCTACGAGTTTATCCCTGCTGATAAACTCGACGAGGAGAATCCACCGCGTTACACCGTTGCCGAGGTGGAAACCGGCGTTAACTACGCCATCGTCCTCACCACACCGGGCGGACTCTACAGCTATATCCTCGGCGACACTGTGCGCTTTATCTCCACCGATCCGCTGCGCCTGGTGGTTACCGGGCGGACGAAGCACTTCCTCTCCGCCTTTGGCGAACATCTGATCGTCGAGGAAGCGGAGCAGGCGATTATCTCCGCCTGTCAACTGACCGGAGCCGAGGCGAAGGAGTTCCACGCCGCGCCGGTCTTTCCCCAGTCCACCCACGAGCTACCCTATCACGAGTGGCTGCTGGAGTTCATCACCCCGCCAGAGAATGCCGATGCCTTCATCCGGGAGATTGATCGCTCTCTCTGCGAGCAGAACGATGATTACGCCGCTCATCGCAAGGACGATTCCAGCCTGGCTCTGCCAAAACTGACGATACTGCGCGAGGGCAGCTTCTACGACTTTATGAAGGCACGGGGTAAGCTTGGCGGACAGAACAAGGTGCCTCGGTTGAAGAACGACCGTGCCTTCGCCGATCTGATCCACGAGCTTCAATAGCAACGCAGGAACATAACGCAAAACGCCCCGGCTGGGGCGTTTTTTTTACAAATGGCACAATCATCAAGTCATCAGGAGTGTCGGGGTCGTTTACTGAGCAGGATGATGTCGCGTAGCTCCTCGGTGGTTACGGCGGTGTTGATACGGCTCTCGAAGATCTGCCCGCGCACGATCTGGGCAATCGCCATTAACGCCCGCAGGTGGAAGTTGCGCTCGTCGCGACTACCTGCCAGCACGAAGACAAAGCGCACCGGTTCAATGTCGTCGCCAAAATCAATCCCCGGCAGACAACGCAGGATCATCATCTCAAAGCGACCGATGCTTGGGCAGATCACGTGGGGAATCGCCAGCCCCGGGGCAATCGCCGTGGTGGACTCCGCTTCTCGCTCTTGGAGCAGGCGGTAAAGCTCTTCCTCGCTAATCTCCAGCCGCTCGTTAAGCTCTGCCGCAATCAGATGGAACAGTTCTGTAGTATTCATTGGACGGTCAACGTCAACTATCTTTGCCCGCTTGACCAGCTCGTCGAAACGGTCGAAGACGATGTTGTCCCGCTCCTTCAGGATTTCGAGCAGCTCGTCTTCCAGCACCCGAGTGTCGCGATTACCCTTCAGACGACTGGGGAGCAGGCGCTCGGCAAGATGCACCAGGGCGGACTGGCTGCGGGAGTGAAAGCGAGCGTAGAAGAAGTACCAGCCAACTCCAAGCAGCAGCAGTCCCCCGAAGAGAGCCAGGGTCAGCCAGCCCATCTCGGCGATCAGGAAGATGTAAACGGCGATGGCAAATATCTGAATATACGGAAAAAGCGGAGCGAGGTACTTCGGGCGATAGTTATGCACCTTCGAGTACCGCAGGATAATCTGGCTCAGGTTCACCGTAATGAACAAAAAGAGCATACTGGTGCTTGCAACCTTGACCAGCTCCTCCAGATCGAGGAAGACGATCATGACGGTCATAAAGGCGCAGGTGAGCAGCACTGCCGTTACCGGAGTGTGTCGTTTTGGCGAGATTTTAGCCAGAAAACCGGGGATGAGGTGATCTCGGCTCATCGCCAGGGGAGCGCGGCTCGCCGCCATGATTCCGGCGTTGGCGGTGGTGATGAACGCCATCATCGCTGCCGCAGCCAGGATAAGCTGCCCAACTCGTCCGCCGAAGTTGAACGCTCCGTCACTCAGCGGGGTGAGCGAGCCGGAGAGAGTCGTCGGTTCCACCAGTCCCACCGTTACCGCCACGGCGAATACTGAGATTACCTGCACAATCACGAAGGCGAGGAACATCGCTCGCGGGATGTTCTTCGTTGGATTCTCGATCTCCTCGCCCAGGCTGGCGATCTTAGTCAACCCGCCAAAGCTGATGAAGACCAGTCCCGTGGTGGCGAGTAATCCCTGAAATCCTCCGGTGAAGAAAGGCTTAAAACGCACCAGGTGCAGCTCGCCGGAGCCGGCAAAGATGTAGTAGCCGAGGATTCCCAGTAGAGCCAGAGTCAATCCGACCTGCACCTTTCCCGCCAGCTTTACCGAAAAGAGATTCATCCCGGTAAAGACCAGCGCACCGCCCACCGCCACCAGCTTAAAACCGACTTCGGTCAATTCAGGAAATGCCAGTCTCGCGAAGGCACCGATGCCGATCAGGGCGAAGGCACTCTTCAGCGAAATCGAGAACCAGTTTGCCAGTCCGTTCATTGTCCCGGCAAGGGCACCCAGCCCCCGGGTTACAAAGAAGTACGTCCCACCGGCCTTTGGCATCGCCGTGGACAGCTCCGCCTGGGTTAGCATGGTGGGAATCATCAACAGACCAGCAAGGAGATATGCCAGAATTGCGGCGGGACCGACATGGGCGTAGGCGATTCCCGGCAGAACAAAAAGCCCCGACGAGAGCATGGCTCCGGCGGCGATGGAGAAGGCATCGAGCAATTTTAGCTGGCGTTTGAGCGGCATCTACTACTCCGGGGTTTCTTGAATGGCTTCTTCATCGGATGAGTCCATCCGGCAGGATCCCTCACTTTGCTCCCGCAACAGACAGACCTCTTGCTGGAGCTTCTCAATCATCCGATGCTGGCGACGCAGGTCGGCACGGATGTCGTTTGCCTTGAAGTCCAGAGTTTGCAAGACCCAGAACATGTAGTGATTGACCTTCGCCTCCTGCATCATCGCCCAGGCGAGCTTGAGCGAGATGAGCAGGATGCCGATCTCCAGAGAGATTTCGGCAAGTTTTCCTTCGTCGAACATGCTCTCAGCAAAGAAACCCAGGGTAACGAGTACCCAGGCAATGGTAAACACCTTCTCCCACCCCTTGCGTCCGGTGGCGATACTGCCCGCCTCCGAGGCTTCGCGGTGGAGCTTCTTTCGGGTGCGTGATTTTTCGCTATCCGGCATGGTTGCTCATCATGTAATGCGTTGAAACTTTTGAATAAGTCCAAGTTTCGCTTGCCAGAGACAAGGGGCTTTAGCCCCTTGCAGATATAGGGTTACCTTAACTTCCCCAAGGGGTTGAAACCCCTTGTCTTAAGGTCATAACCTCTCGATTGATAGAGCTTGATGAGGGCGTATTGCAATACGCCCCTACAGCAAATACCATCATTCTGGCGTCTTCTCGCTATGTTCGCAGAAGGCGCAGTGCAATGTCGCTGCGGCATCATTGGGAATCAGCTCCACGGTGGCATGGACGATGTTGTGCTTCTCCTTCACATCGTGGAGGATGTCCCGGCGCAGGTTGGTGGTCTCCTGCACGGTCATCGTGCCAGCCACCAGCAGGCGAGTGGTCAGCACGTGCATCTTGCTGGTCAGGCACCAGACGTGGAGGTCGTCCACGCCGTTGACGCAGGGATAGCTTGCCAGCTCCTCGCGGAGCTTCGGCAGTTCAACATCGTTGGGCGTTCCCTGAAGCAGAATGTGAACGCTCTCCTTAATCAATCCCCAGCTCCAGATCAGAATCACCACGGCAATCATCAGCGAGAGGATCGGATCAAGGAGCCAGAAGTCGGTGAAGATCATCACCACTCCGCCGATGATAATCGCCACGGAGCTGGCGAGGTCGCCGAGGAGATGGACGATGGCACTCTTGATGTTCAGGTCATCCTTACCCGCGCCCATCAGCAGCATCGCGGTAACCACATTGACGATCAGCCCGATACCGGCGATGATCATCATCTCCGTGGTCTTAATCTCCTGGGGGTTAGCTATCCCCTCGATCGCCTCGTAAACGATGAACGCTACCACGGCGAGGACGGTAAGACCATTGATCAGAGCCGCCAGAATCTCGCCGCGATAGTAGCCGAAGCTCTTCAGTGAATGTCCGGGGCGACTCGCCCAGCTAACCGCCAGGTAGCTCACCCCCAGGGCGAAGAGGTGGGTAAACATATGCCCGGCATCGGAGATCAACGCAAGAGAGCCGGAGATTAGTCCGCCGACGACCTCGACCACCATCGTTACGGCGGTGATGATAATCGCCCAGCGGAGCCGGGATTTGTTCACTCCCCGGTAGTCGTGAGTGTGTCCCGCACCGTGGGAGTGGTCGCAGTCATGCCCGTGGTCGTGTTTATGTTCAGATTCATGGCTGTGTTCGTGCTGGTTCATTCGTCATGGCTTTCTTGAGGTTTACTCGCTAAAACAGGTCGGACAGAATCCGGTCGGAGATGAGCTGATACTCTTTGGCAATCCGAAGTCGTCCGTCTTCCCGGAGCAGTCGTCCTGCCTCAAGGTGGGACACCAGGGCGGGGAACTGCCCCAGCAGCGGCAGACCCCAGCGTGCGGAGAACTCCTCTTCGGAGATGCCCTCCCGCATCCGCAGAGCCAGCATCACCTGCTCGGCTTTCCGCTCTTCGTCGGTTATCGCCTCGTCCTCGTGGGGGCAGTTCTCTACCGCTCGCAAGGCTGACAGCCAGCCATCAAGGTCAGGAAGGTTCCGCCGACGGACCGTTCCATCATCTCCCACCGCCGATGGACCAAGCCCGATAAACGGTTCGACCCGCCAGTAGCCGACGTTGTGCTGACAGTGATGCCCCGGACGGGCGAAGTTGGAAATCTCGTACTGCTCAAAGCCTTCCCGCTCCAGCAGTTCCAAAGCCAGCAGGTAGCAGTCGGCGGCGGCATCGGAGTCCGGCTCGGCGACCCGTCCTGCGGCAACCTCGTGCTGCAGCGGCGTTCCCTGCTCCAGCTTCAGTGCATAGAGCGAGAGATGGTCAACCCCCAGCCGCAGGGCTTGCTCCAGGCTCTGTCGGAACTGATTGGGACGCTGACCGGGCAGACCATAAATCAGGTCAATCGAGAGTGAGCCGATCCCTGCCCGCCGGGCGTTGGTGAAGATGCTCGTCTCCTCGGCTCCGTGAAGCCGACCGAGGAGCTTCAGCTCCGCCGGAATGAAGGACTGAAAACCGACAGAGAGGCGATTGACCCCCGCCTGACGCAGGGCAGTGAAGTAGTCAACGGAGTGATTCGCCGACGGGTTAGCCTCCATCGAGACCTCGGCACACTCAGACAGATTGTAACGTCTGCGGGCGAGAATAACCAGTCCGCTGAGTTCCTCCGCAGAAAGCAGGTTAGGAGTGCCGCCACCCAGATAGAGCGTCCGACCAGCTACCGCAGGGCGAAGGCTCATCTCTCGTCGCAGACCTTCAGCAATCTCCGCTGCTGTATCCGCCGTCGCGGTACGGCTGTAGAAGTCGCAGTAGGAGCAGCGACGCTTACAGAGGGGCAGGTGGAGGTAGATGCCGTGGGGAGAAGGGGTCAATTCTGCTCCCCCGCTTCCGTGCTAACCTCTTCCGGTTCAAGAAGGTAGATCGGATTGGAGAAGAGCCAGAGACGGTCAACATCGCCAAAGGGCAGGTTCGGCGAGACCACCCGTACCTCCACCCGATAGACTCCGGGAACCGTTGTGGGATGCTCCAGTCGCCGACCATCGCTGACGGCGATCTCTCGTCCATCACGGAGCAGGCGCAGATAGACCCCTTCCGCTGGCGGGCAGTAAGCGGTCAGGGTTACCGGCTCGGTGAGGGTCAGGCTGTCGCCCATGATGGAGAGCCGCTCATCGCTCTCGGTCTGAGCGAAGAAGCGGAAGCCACCACCATCGCCAATCGGGGCGATAGAGCCGAAGCAGTGTCCCGCCGCCAGAGCCTCGGCAATCACCACGGCAGCCTCGTTGGGGGTATCGGGGAGCTGCGACCGTAGCAGGATGATGGTCTGGATGGCGGAGAACGCCTCTTCGTAAGAGGGGGTTTTCTCGTACCAGTCGCCGACGATGTGCGTCTGCCCGGTGCAGTCCACCGTGGCAAGCCCAACCACCGGACGCTCCAGAGTCAGCTCATCCCAGAGCGAGAAGACGCTCTCGTCCACCCCCAGCCGCGCCAGTGCCGCCGCGCCGTCGAAGGGGGTTACGCTTACCGCCGCCAGCCACCGCCAGGGGTCAGCTCTGCGCCAGAGGCTCTTCAGGCTGACAACCTCCAGAGCGGTGAAGTTAGCCAGCGACCAGTCGTCCCAGGGTTCGAGGGGATCAAGCGGGGTCTGGATGACCGACAGACCAGCTTGATTGACCTCGGCAATCAGGCTGCTGGTGGCTCGCTCCAGTTCCTTCGGCATTAGCTGGGGACCGAGGAACCAGAGATGCCCCTCCGGGCGGGCAAGCTCCGCTCCACAGAGGACGAAGAGGTCGCCATAATCCCCGACCAGTCCATCGAGCCGCGCCTGCATCGTGTCAGGGTCGGTAACAACGACGAAGTTCAGTCCCGCTTCCCGCGCGCTGGTTGCTATTCGAGTATAGCTCCCCGCACCATCGCTATAGTCGGAATGCACCGACAAGGCACCACTATAGGCGTAATGACCCGCCAGACGAGGATAGATAGCGAACTGGCGACGGGGGAACTGGACTCGAAGATTGTGGAGGGAGAAGAGAGTAAAGAGGGCGGCAAGGGAGACAAGCGCCTGAATGATCAGACGCTTGCGTTT
>Ga0190344_1000188_pt1 | contig 38166 bp, 22 predicted proteins | sample 48721323_MG_FD_161662 | JGI IMG/M metagenome (GOLD analysis project Ga0190344, IMG submission 161662) | Hydrothermal vent microbial mat bacterial communities from Southern Trench, Guaymas Basin, Mexico - 4872-13-2-3_MG | ecosystem: Environmental > Aquatic > Marine > Hydrothermal vents >... | reverse complement strand
CCCAGTAAACGCGAACGCTCGCCGACGACGGACTGGCCCAGTAAACGCGAACGCTCGCCGACGACGGACTGGCCCAGTAAACGTGAACGCTCGCCGACGACGAACTGGCCCAGTAAACGCGAACGCTCGCCGATGACGAGCTGGCCCACTAAAGGCGAGCTATCGCTGGCTACTAACCTTCGCATCATTCTGAACGACTGAAACTAACTGAGGAGAAAAAATACCCATGACAGAATTACGCCAACTCATTGAAAAAGCAGCCAAGGACGGGACAACCTCGCTTGATCTCTCAAACCTGAGGCTGAAGGAATTACCCGATGAAATCGATCAGTTGGCCCACCTCAAGCAGCTAGACTTGAGTGATAATCAACTGAAGGCGCTGCCTCCACAAATAGGTCAATTAACCAATCTGACAACACTTGATCTTTCCAACAATCGACTGATCTTACTACCTCCAGAAATCGGTCAATTGACAAACCTGACATATCTGCACCTTGGAGGTAATCAACTGACGGGCTTACCGCCAACCATCGGTCAACTTACCCAATTAAAAAGACTTCTTCTGGGTGACGTTTTTGGTGGTAATCCACTGACAGAATCGCTCACAGAAATCGCTCAATTGACCAACCTGGCCGAGCTACACCTTGGTGATAATCAGTTGACGACCTTGCCTCTAGCCATCGATCAACTAACCAATTTAACCACGTTGGATCTTCGCTGGAATAAACTGAACAAATTGCCTCCAGAAATGGCTCGACTGACGAAATTGACTAAGCTATACCTTGACGGCAATCCACTCACCTCGCCACCGCCCAACATTGTTGAGCAAGGAACGCCAGCGATTTTAGCCTATCTTAAAGCACAGTAGAGAGAACCGCTGGACTCTACAAAGAACGAGTAAGGCTAAACTGGGGGGGTGAAAATTGTTAATGATTAATGATTAATGATTAATGATTAATGAATTAAAGAAGACTTAAATGACTGTTTTTAAAATACTGAAGCGGACTAAAAATGGGATCACGTCTTAGAACCAAAGGAACCTCCTTTTCATCACCCCTGGCTAAAGCTAATGCCCTGAGAAAACGAAATTCTAGAAGTTCTGCACACCCCATATATACTAATGAAAAATGAAAAATGAAAAATGAAAAATGATTTTAGGACTTAATTATTGGTAAGTCTCTAATTTTATGATGAATTTAATGAGTCGTTCCGGCATGTCATTTTCACGGATTTGAAGTACGTTCCGTATAATTGTCCAAAAATTTTCTGTTCCAAACCAAACCAGTTGAAAATGGCCTCAAGCGATCACTCGTCTACGAAGAACTGGCCCACTAAAGGCGATCAATTATTTTTAGCCTCATTCTCAACGACTGAAGCTCGGAGATTTGCCAAACTGATCTCGCTTCGCTCGGAAACAGTTGCGGAGCGAGATCAACCTTAGAGGTTTATTTCTAGGACTGACGCACTCAGCAAAGTAACCAATTGATTTTAGGTTAAAAATTTTCAAATACCTGCCTAGTGCAGGAGAGCGGAAATCCCCGTGCCACCCAGCCATGAGCTCAACCTCATGGCTAAAAGCTAAAGTCTGCTAAAGCAGACTACTGACTAGGGTTAGTAGGCTTTAGCCTACTTGAGCTTTTAGACGACGGCTTTAGCCGTTGGCGAATGGTATGGAAACTTCCGCTTTCTTGCACTAGTGCAAGAAGGCGAAAATCCCCAGACCATTCCGCTAGTCGCGTGTGCTCATGGCCCAAAGCTCAAGCCCCCTAAAGGGGACTACCCAAGACTCGGATAAGAAGGTTAGTAGGCTTTAGCCTATTTTAGCTTTCAGACAACGGCCCAACGCCGTTGGCGAGTGGTATGGAAATTTCCGCCTTACTGCACTAGACCTTTTAGACGTAACTGATTGAATGATTCAATACTTAATAAATTTATTTTGTCAATGTGTTAGTCCTAATTTCGTTCATTACGGACTCGAAAAAGGGGCCCCAACCCGTAGGGGTTGAATCTGAAACGCAGTAACGAGCGTAGCGATATAATCGCCTTAAGAAAAACCTATAGAAGGATTGTGGCCCATCCATGACGAACACATACCCTTGTAGACTTAACGGCCTTTATCCTTCAAATAAATATTAAAAATTACCTATTTAACAATCAGTTGTGTTATATAAAAAAACACAAATTAAAAAATATAACCCCCGTAAATTTTCTAATAAATCTAATTTTAAGTGAGTAAAATAAGCGCTTATTGATATTAATTAATTAATATCGGTACTTTATATAAAAATAACGATTTTTAGGCAAAAAAGCCACCCTCATAACCCCGCGTATTTTGGTAATACCCTTAATAAAAATGTGTATTAATATTACACACTGTAATACGATTAAATTGTCATAAAGGCCGCAATTTTCAATAAAACTTAAAAAATTGATGTTTAAATAAACAGTTATAGAATAACTATTCACAATTAAAAAATTTTCAACGGGGTATCCCATGGAGACGAGACAAGCCAAAAATTTAACAAGACATTATCGTTCAATAGACAGCTATTTTAAAACTACCTCTTATAATAAATAGTTAATCATAATAAGAAACGGAAAAACGTGCTATCATGCCATTCATTTGTTCAGCTTTACGCCCAAAAATAGCCCCAAAATAGCCCCGTCATCCTTATAAGCAAATCGGCCAGAACAATAATTCAAATTTTACTGTCATTCTATGCTCGACGACAAAATAACACCTGTGGAAAAGTGGCGATAAAATTCCCAACCCCGAAAGGGGAAATAATAATTAACAACTATTAGACTTATCCATCACTAAATTTTTAGTGAATAAAAACAACTCGTTAAATTACCCCTTATTTTCGGACAACTCTAATAATTAGCCATCAACCCCAAACGGGAATTAACAATTAATCATTAATCGCAATAGCGCAAAATAAAACAGTTGCCCCAGGTTTCACTCTCATCGTTATACACAAGTCGTCAGGATAAAGAAAAAAGGGACAATGGACACGCGAAAACGAAAAAGAAAAGTGTGTGCGCGGTTTCGTGCTAATCCTTTTAAACCGTTTGGGTGAGTTCTAAAATAACCAGAAATAATATAAGGTATTACCGCCTTTTTTCTTTTTGTTTTCCCCGTTCGCTTTTTCCATTTAAGTATTTGAAATATAAATACTTAAAAAGATATGTCTAACGATGAGGGTTTCACTTGGGGCTATTATCTCGCTCCGTTCGGAACGTCGTTTCACATTCAACCCCTATCGGGGTTGCCCTTTTGTGAAATTATTTACCTGAAACACTATAATTGGGCTTCAACCCCAAACGGGAATTAACAATTAATCATTAATCATTAATCATTAATCATTAATTATAGTTCTACATAGAGAGATACCCATGACAAACGAAGAATTGCTCCAACTGATTGAACAATCCGCCAAGGCGGGTACCACCTCGCTTGATCTATCCGACAACGAACTCACCGTGTTGCCCCCAGAAATAGGCCAATTAACCCATATGACAGAACTCGACCTTTCTTACAACCAACTGACAGCCTTGCCTTCAGAAATCGGTCAACTGACTCACCTGACAGTACTGCTCCTTGGTGATAATCAACTAACGGCCTTACCTCCAACTATAAGCCAATTGACCAAACTCAACAAACTGATTCTGGGTGACGTATTTGGTGGCAACCAATTAACAATCTTGCCCCCAGAAATCAGTCAATTGACTCATATGACAGTACTGGGCCTTGGTGGCAATCAACTCACCGCCTTGCCATCGGCAATCAGTCAACTGAACCACCTAACAACGCTCGATCTGCGCTGGAATCAACTCACAGAGTTGCCACCAGAACTGGGTAAACTGACCAACCTAAAAGAACTACACCTTGACGGCAATCCACTCACTTCACCACCGCCAGAACTGGTCGCCCAAGGCACACAAGCCCTCTTAGCTTATTTCCAAGCCCGCTTGCAAGAAAGCCAGAAGCGCTGGGTTTCTAAGTTGATAATCGTTGGGGAAGGTGGCGTGGGCAAAACCTCCTTGTTACGTGTTCTGCGAGGCGAAGCCTTTAATGCCGAAGAATCAACCACGCATGGCATTGAAATCCGTTCACTGGATGTCACTCATCCTCGCGAAGCGAGTATCACCATGCAACTCAACACTTGGGACTTTGGCGGACAAGAGATTTATCACGCCACCCATCAGTTCTTTCTCACTAACCGTTCTCTCTTTCTATTAGCTTGGAATGCCCGATTAGGCTTTGAGGCGAGCAAACTCTATTACTGGCTAGACACACTCCAAGCCCTGGCGCCAGAATCACCCGTATTGTTAGTGGCGACTTGGATTGATGAACGAGATGCGGAACTGCCTATCACTGAATTACGCCGCAACTATCCCCAAATCATCGGCCAATGTGAAATCAGTAGTAAAACAGGCCAAGGCCTTAAGCCCCTGCGACAAACCATTGCCCAAGCGGCCGCCAAGTTACCTTTAATGGGAGAAATCTGGCCGACGACTTGGCTAAAAGCCGCTAATGCCATTCGCGCTCGAACCGAAAAATACATCACGCCGCAAACCGTACAGGAGATCATGACGGAACAAGGCGTTGATGACAGCAAACGGCCCATCTTGACGCAATGGCTCCATGAATTGGGCGATATCCTTTACTTTCATGACAACCAAGAACTGGCCGACATTGTTATCCTCAAGCCGCAATGGGTTAGTCAATATATCAGTCTTGTCCTAGAAAGTGAAGACGTTATCAAAAAACGCGGTATTTTCACCCGTGACGAGATGAATCGACTGTGGCAAGCACTTGATTCGGCCATGCGCGAACATTTTCTGCGCCTGATGGAGCGTTTTGATCTCTCCTACCGCGATGAAAGCCGCGAAATCAGTCTCGTCGTAGAACGTCTTCCCTTTGAGCCGCCCGATTACCAATCGCAATGGCATGAAATCAAGGCCATGCCCAATTGCAAAGAAATCACCATGAAGTTCAAACTCAATACCATGCCAGCAGGCATACCCACTTGGTTCATTGCTCGCGCCCATCGTTTTTCTATTGGCACTCATTGGCGTGAAGGGGTATTATTTGCCTATGACAAACATCTGGCTTTGGTACAAGCATTTTCATATCATCGCTCTCTGCAATTAACCGTCCGGGGGCCAAATCCACAGAATTTCTTTGCCTTACTCAAGGATGGCATTGAAGTGACATTGGCACGGTTTCCCGGCCTACAGATTCAACGCAAAATACCTTGTTTGGGCCATGATGGACAACCCTGTCCTCACGAATTTAGCTATGAGCAACTACTCAAGCGATATGAAAAACAGCGGCTCATCGTTGAATGTCCAGAGGAGTTAGAAGATGTGTCTGTCACCGAACTGCTATATGGTTGGGACTGGCGCACCCAAAACCTCGTTTTGTCGCGCCTGGACAAATTAGAGGCCAATTTAGGTAAGGGACAAGCACATATTTTGGCCGGACAAGAGAAAATTCTCTCTGAATTAAACGAGTTACGAGAACTCACGCAACGTGAATTCATCAACGCGTTCCGCCGCGAACAAGCAAGCATTGATGCTCATTGCCCCAATGTTTTTGTGTTACGGCCTCAGAAGGGAAAAGGAGAAAGAGGCAAGGGCCGCTGGCTGAAAGCCATTACCGGGCAAACCTTGGAATTACAACTCTACTGCCAAGCGCCTGGCTGTTGGCATCCTACCCAAGAGGGTGGTTTATACCAAATTGAGGAGCCGGCGCAATGGTTGAAAGAGATAGCGCCCTATCTGAGCAAGTTGGTGGCCGTGTTGAAATATGCTGTACCGCTGATTGGGCCTTGGTTGGAGGCGATAAGTCAGCAGGAATATGAACAATTGTTCCAGCAAGACATTGAATTAATGAAAGAATTAGCCAATTGGCCTGACATCAAAGAGGCCGACGAATCCGCGTTAGCAGACACCAAAGAGCCAGAGCGTGTCCAAGGGGCCGCTTTGCGTGTCTTGCGCTATTTGCTAGATAAAAAAGACCCACAACAACATTGGGGCGGCCTGAAAAAGGTATTGACTCCAGAAGGCCATTACTTGTGGCTGTGCGAATATCATGCGCGTGAATATCAATAAGGGGGGTGAAAAAATAGTCAGTACGGCGGAACGCCTATTGCGCGGATTAGTACAACGAATTACGCGGATAAACGAATTGCGGATTAGTACAACGAATTACGCGGATAAACGAATTAGTACAGCGAATTGCGCGGATAAGCGAATTTAGTAAGTACAGCGAATTGCGCGGATAAGCGAATTTAGTAAGTACAGCGAATTGCGCGGATAAACGAATTAGTACAGCGAATTGCGCGGATAAGCGAATTTAGTAAGTACAGCGAATTGCGCGGATAAACGAATTAGTACAGCGAATTGCGCGGATTAGTACAACGAATTACGCGGATAAACGAATTAGTACAGCGAATTGCGCGGATAAGCGAATTGCGGATTAGTACAACGAATTACGCGGATAAACGAATTAGTACAGCGAATTGCGCGGATTAGTACATCGAATTACGCGGATAAACGAATTAGTACAGCGAATTACGCGGATAAGCGAATTTAGTAAGTACAGCGAATTGCGCGGATTAGTACAACGAATTACGCGGATAAACGAATTAGTACAGCGAAACTTCGTTATGGAACGCCTATTGCGCGGATTATACTGATAGTACAACGGATACGCGAAATAAACGGATTTAGTAAGTACAGCGAAACTTCGTTATGGAACGCCTATTGCGCGGATTAGTACATCGAAACTTCGTTATGGAACGCCAAACGCAGTGGCGGAACGCCTATTACGCGGATAAATGAATTTACTGCAACGACACAGGCGCGAATAAGCGAATTGAGTACTCAACAGAAAATTTGGCTTTTATCAATCCTTATCGATACTCTATTCGTTATTGTTATTAACAAAGTACCCGGAAAATGGGAATGCGCCCTATTTAAAGTCGAACTGACGTTGCTAGATTTTGTAAGCTTTTGTTAATAGCTTATTATAAAAAACCAAGGTGTCTAAAAGTTGGCGGTTTTTTTAGGGCCATGTTGGCGAATTTATTCACTTTATTTGATTGAAGGCCCTTGAGGCTAAAAACGTCTAAAAGGACAACTGGGACACACCCTGGGGTGGTGATGGTGAAAATTGTGAATTGTGAATTGCTAATTGTTAACGAAAACACACATCAGTAACTCATTGTTTTTTATTAATAATTAAATCCAGCGGAATAAAGATGGGATCAAGTTTTTGCGTCTTCGATACCTCTTTTTCACCACCCCAGACACACCCTTTGTTTTTCGCGAAACGAGATAACGAAATGCAGTAACTAACGAAGCGAAAGCAACCTCGTTGAGAGCGAAGCGAGATCAACATCGTTGAGAACGAAACGATATCAACTTCGTTGAGAGCGAAACGATATCAACCTCGTTGAAAACGAAGCGATATCAACCTCGTTGAGTTTGAGCGATATCAACTTCGTTGAGTTTGAGCGAGAGTAACATCGTTGAGAACGAAACGAGAGCAAGCAACATTGTTGAAAGCGAAGCGAGAGAGAGCAACCTCGTTGATAACGAAGCGATATCAATTTCGTTGAGAACGATATCAACATCATTGAGAACGAAACGATATTAACTAACATCGTTGAGAACCAAACGAGAGCAACATCGTTGAGAACGAAACGATATCAATATCAACTTCGTTGAGTTTGAGCGAGAGCAACTTCGTTGAGAGCGACGCGAGAGCAACCTCGTTGAGTTTGAGCGAGATCAACATCATTGGGAACGAAGCGAGAGCAACTTCGTTGAAAACGACGCGAGAGCAACCCCGTTGAGTTTGAGCGAGAGCAACCTCGTTGAGTTTGAGCGAGAGCAACCTCGTTGATAACGAAGCGATATCAATCTCGTTGAGAACGATATCAATATCATTGAGAACGAAACGATATTAACTAACATCGTTCGTTGAGAACAAAACGAGAGCAACATCGTTGAGAACGAAACGATATCAATATCAACTTCGTTGAGTTTGAGCGATATCAACTTCGTTGAGAGTGAAGCGATATCAACCTCGTTGAGTTTGAGCGATATCAACCTCGTTGAGAGGCGAAGTTTTTTCTACTGTCATTTCGAGCAATGCGAAAAATATTACCATCAATGACTTCAATAATTTTTCCACAATTAATGACTTAAATAAATTGTTCCGTACAAAGTTTGAACTATTAAAAACGGTTTGATGGCCCACAAACCAGTGCCAATAGCCCTACAAAAATCATGGTCAAAATAATTCCAAATAACGATGTCGAGTTCTTACATGCCGGGGATTTCTCCTTGGTTATCTCTGCACAGGACAAAAGTCCGTAAAGATTACGTTTTATCTAAGATATATTGCTGATCAAATAAACTTGATGTTCAAGTTTCCAAAAACAAACTACAAGGATTGCATATAAGCAAGGATAAACCTAAAATAAAACGGATCGTCAATTGGATGATGTCTCGTGAGCCTCACAGATCATAAAAACCATCGGTTAATAAGTCCTATCCTTGTTTATATGCAATCCTTGTAGTTATTGCTGGTGTTAAAAAAACTTGAACATTGAGATAAAAACAATTAGTTACAGTGCCGCTTAAAAATTTTTTCCTGTTTCGTTGTACTATTCGTTGATTCGCGTAATTAGTTGTAGTATTCGTTTCTCCGCGTAATTCGTTGTAGTATTCGTTTCTCCGCGTAATTCGTTGTACTATCTGTTGTACTATCTAGTTGTACCATTCGTTTATCCACGTAATTCGTTGTACTATTTAATTAGTTGTACTATTCGTTTATCCTAGTCATTAGTTGTACTATTCGTTTATCCGCGTAATTAGTTGTACTTCAACCTCGTTGAGAGGCGAAGCTTTTTCTACTGTCATTTCGAGCAATGCGAAAAATATTACCATCAATGACTTACTTCAATAATTTTTCCACAATTAATGACTTAAATAAATTGTTCTGTATAAAGTTTGAACTATTAAAAACGGTTTGATGGCCCACAAACCAGTGCCAATAGCCCTACAAAAATCATGGTCAAAATAATTCCAAATAACGATGTCGAGTTCTTACATGCCGGGGATTTCTCCTTGGTTATCTGTGCACAGGACAAAAGTCCGTAAAGATTACGTTTTATCTAAAATAGATTACTTAGATATTAAATAAAAACAATGAATTACACTGCTGCTTAATTTTTTTGTCTGGTACTTAGATTTAATTCGTTGTACTATTCGTTTATCCGCGTAATTCGTTGTACTATTTAATTAGTTGTACTATTCGTTTATCCGCGTAATTCGTTGTACTATTTAATTAGTTGTACTATTCGTTCATCCCAGTCATTAGTTGTACTATTCGTTTATCCGCGTAATTCGTTGTACTATTTAATTAGTTGTACTATTCGTTTATCCGCGTAATTCGTTGTACTATTTAATTAGTTGTACTATTCGTTCATCCCAGTCATTAGTTGTACTATTCGTTTATCCGCGTAATTCGTTGTACTATTTAATAAGTTGTACTATTCGTTTATCCGCGTAATTAGTTGTACTACTTAATTAGTTGTACTATTCGTTTATCCGCGCTTGTGTCGTAACAAGAAATACTCTTTTTTTTAATTTTAAACGAAGTAACGAGCGAAGCGAGATCAGTTTCAGTTTTTAGCCGTGCAAAGTATATCAACATATCAAACAAAAAAACCTATAGTATTTCAGAAAAATAGGAGTCCAAGATGAATCTTGGACATCCAAGATAAATCTTGGACTCCTCCCCAAATATTTATCTGAACATCTATATCTTGAATACTCAGAAGACAACGGTGTTTTACATAGTAATCAGTAAAATCCGCGCTTCAAAATGAGGGAGATTTATCAACATGTCAAACGAAAAAACCTATCTTGAATACTCTGAAGACAACGGTGTTTCACATAAATTCTACGAAGTGACAATCAACGGCACCGATGTCACGACTAGTTATGGTCGTATTGGCACGAATGGCCAAACCAAAACCAAAACTTATTCCACCCCTGAAAAAGCCCTTGCTGAAGCCAACAAAAGAATCAAAGAAAAACTCAAAAAAGGGTACGAACCGGCGGTTATGGGTGTGCGTAAAAAACGTCCGCTCACTCGGCGACAGATTGACAGTCAAAAATCAAAGGCAAAACAAGCGCCCGTTTTATGGAAATTCAACTCCGGTGCCCCAGCCTTTGGTATCTTCATTACGGACTCCCATTGTTGGGTGGGTAATCAAAATGGCAGTGTTTTTGTACTAAACCATGAAGCTGACATTTTGAATCAATATCGATTGCCCGACGGCGTGAAATGTATTGTCGCTGACAATCCTTGGGTTTATGTTGGCTGTGATGATGGTTGTGTTTATGATCTCACCGGCAAATTACCCCGTTTGGCCTATGAAATTTCTGAAAATGTCGATATTTTTTGGATAGATATCAACAATGGTTTGTTAGGTGTCTCTGATGCCGGCGGCACGATTATGACGGCCAATCACGAAAACGAAGAACTTTGGCAAAGAAAAAGTCAGGGCGATACTGGCTGGATGGTACGTTGCGATGATGAAAGAGTTTATCACGGTCATCATGGCGGCGTGACGGCTTATTCCAATTCAAAACATGGCAATATCCTTTGGCATGTGAAGGCCGCCAAGCAAGTTCTTTTTGGTTGGCAAGAAACCTCAACCGTTTATGCCGGCACTGGGACGAACAAAGTTTATGGGCTGAACAAAAAAACGGGTAAAGTTGAACAAATCTATCAGTGTGATGCTGCTGTGTATTCCTGTGCCGCCGCTAAGGAAGGTGAATATGTGTTTGCCGGTGATAATTATTCCTCCGTGTATTGCTTTAATAAAGCGGGAGAAAGATTATGGAAATTAGGCACCGGCTGTGGTTCGGCTTTTTCCATGCAATATCTCAACGAACGAGTTTATATTGTCACCACAGATGGCTCTTTGGCTTGTATTGATGCTGGTGCCAAAGCGATCCAAGCCGCGCAAACGGGCGTGATTCCTCAAAGTAAAAGTGTTAAAGCACCGAAGCCCATTGCCGTTTCTCAGTCCAACGAGTTAGAAACAACCTCTGATCCCAGTGAAGGAGTCATTGTAAAATGTGTCCGTGTTAAAGGCAAATTACGGATACGTGTGATATCTGATGTGGTTAAATGTGTTCAAGAAAATGGACAACTAAAACTGGTCGTTTCAGAAGCCTATCATCATGATTGGAATGTCCAATTTCCCCGTAATCTACGCGAAGAAGACGCTCTGTTTGTGGTTGATGAAATTAGAGAAGCCTCTAGTGGCGGATTTTATCGCGTTTATGGAAATATTCGACGTTTTGTGCCATGACATGGTCGAAAAACTCCGATTTCTTGAAGAAATCGGATTTCTCTTTTGGCTTAGGGGAATAACTACAAGGATTGTATATAATAAGGGATTTTAGAAATGGGCATAAAATCACGTCAGTCAACTTGTTGTTCAATTAAGCATTTGCTGATTGAATAGCTTTCTTATTTCGAGTTGATTTCATGCAGGAAAGCTAAAATGTTATCGAATTTTGTCATTGCGAGAAATTAGCGAAGAAATCCTTTTTTATAACAATCCTTGGGCGTTTGGGCGCACGAAAAAACGTGATCATCAAGTTATATAATATATATTAATCAATCATTTTAGTACTTATGGGTTTTGTTTTTAACTGATTGATAGATTAGTCTGCTTTAGCAGACTTGAGCTTTTAGCTTGGGGATTTATCCCCAAGCTTGATAAAAACGACATTTTTTAATTTGTGGGTTAAAACCGAAGATTTGTGGGCCATCAACTGGAAGAAGTCAGTACAACTTATGGGTTTTTTTTTAACTGATTGATAGATTAGTCTGCTTTAGCAGACTTGAGCTTTTAGCTTGGGGATTTATCCCCAAGCAATTCTCTACGCTCGGTGTCCACCCAGTCTGCTTTAGCAGACTTGAGCTTTTAGCTTGGGGATTTATCCCCAAGCATTTTGGGTTAACCATAAAAAACTTGATTATCGAGTTATATAATATATAGATTAATCAATCATTTTAGTACAATGACTTTATTAAACAATACATTTTTTAAAATTAAACCCTTAGCATTTGTGAGTCAATAACCCTGATTTGTGGGCCATCAACTGGAAGAAGTCAGTACAACTTATGGGTTTTGTTTTTAACTTGATAATTGAGTCATTATAACGAAATTTTCAGTACAATGGTTTGATTAACAAGACATTTTTTTTAATTAAACCCTTATAATTTTTGTGCCAATAATCCTGATTTGTGGGCCATCAACTGGAAGAAATGACAAAAAACTCAGTTTATAACGGTGCCCAGTATAGCCACAACTCACATAAAGATTAAGTCGCTAAAGCGCCTACTACAAACTTAGGCGCTAAAGCGCCTACTACAAACTTAGGCGCTAAAGCGCCTACTACAAACATTATGATCACTCACTTTGGCTTACAAAACTTTAAAGCGATTAAACATTTCCAAGCGCTATAAATTCGCCCAGTGACGGTGCTGATGGGGAAAAACGCGAGTGGCAAGTCTTCTTTGTTGCAAGCCATTTCTTTGCTGAGCGTCAATCAAATGTATGGCAACGATATTCGGCGGATTAAATATATAGTATTCCAGAAAAAGACTTGGGATAAACCGTAGAATGTTACCAAACATCAGCGGTTTTTGGGCACCCAATCTTACAAACGACAGCCATGAAATCCTTCTTAATTGTTATAATCTAGTTTAAAACTGACTTCATTAAACGGGCTTTGAAAACAAAACAAACGAAAAATGGCTCCAAGTGATTGAACAAGCCGCCAAGAATGGTATGACATCGCTTAACCTTTCAAGTAAGGTGAATAACAGAATTTCCACCACAAATCGGGCCGTTGAGCAACCTGACAAAGCTATACCTTGATGACAAATCAACTGAACAAATTGCCATCATAAATCGGGCTGCTGACCAATTTGGAAACGCTAGGCCTTAAGATTATCATACCGTTTGTAGTAGGCGATTTATCGCCTCACGCAATCAACAAAAATAGGTGATAAATCACCTACTACGAACAGACATTTCTCTTAAATTAAAAGAATTTGAAGGGCGCGTCCATTTAATTGAAGCCTTCAATGAATTAGAAGCGTGGTTATTAATTATTATTTTTGGAACGGAGCGTTGTCATATATCAATCAGATAAATCACATCAATCACTACAACGGATTTACGAAATGAACAGATTGATTGGGAGCTAATTGTTGTCCTTAATTCGTTTATTTCTGAGATAGGCGTTCTTAACGAAGTTTCATTGTACTCTACATTCATGTCACGTTAGGATTAGGATTTGACTCGCTATTCTTTTTTCGTGAAACGATAAATTTATTCACCAAATAAAAGGTACCTACACCGACTGCAGTACCCCCTGCCACTGCACCGCCAAGGGTGTGGGCAATCAAAAATATAACTGCTCCTCCTTTGAGAGCGGCTGAAGCGCCTATAATTGCGGGTATTTTTTTTGACATAACAGATTTCCTAGTTATAGTTTCCATCCGGAAAGTTGTTTCGTTCATTGGGAACGAACCGAAGATCAGTGCTGCTAATTCCAGAAACACAGAAGGCGGTTTCGGTATAGAGAAAATGTCCTTCCTTTTTATAGATATTCAGCGCCAAGCCAGGTAATTACACTGGCTATATTAATCTCGTCCAAAAGGGCTAACTTGTTAACTTCTATTACTCGATGAACAAGTTTTTCTAAACTCAAACGCCCAAGAATTGTTATAAAACTGAATTTTTTCGCTAATTTATCGCAATGAACAAATTCGATAACATTAGCCCCTTCGGTAAGTATTATTAAAGCCAGGGGCAACGCCCCTGGAACTTCATTGAAGAAAAAGTGAACTAACGTGATTTGATGCTCTAAACTAAAATCCCTTATTATATACAATCCTTGTAGTTATTATTGTCAGACTAAAAACATGAACATCGAGCATTAGCCCCTTCGGTAAGTATTATTAAAGCTAAGGGCAACGCCCTTGGAACTTCATTGAAGAAAAAGTGAACTAACGTGATTTTATACTCTAAACTAAAATCCCTTATTATATACAATCCTTGTAGTTCATATTAAGTCATTATTCTTCAAAATCCAATAGCACATTTTGTTCATACAGTTCAATAGAAACCTCTATAATCGGATTGGAGGGCATCCCATCCCGTAGATTATGAAACTTGGCGGAAACCCCGTTTTTTGGACTGCGGCTTATAGCGCATAATGGAATAGACTCCTGATGTTTTCGAGCCAGCCATTCAAAGCGTCTTAGAACAAAATAGCTATGGGTAGCGAGATAAATTTGAATTCCCGCTTTAGCCATTTGGAACAGTGTATCCACTAACGTGACGATTGCCCTTGGGTGTAAATTCACTTCTGGCTCATCAATAAATAGAATAGAATTAGTATTTAGCATACGATTACAAATCAGTCTCTCCAACAAACCAATTTTCTTGAGGCCTTCCGCCGTTTGGGACATAGCAGATTTTTCATGCCCGCGTTTAAAAATAAATTCATTTTTTTCTACCTCAATTTGCCCTTTCCCCATCTGTGTATCCAGTAATTCCACCGCTTTTTGTAACTGTAAAGGCAGCTTACCTCTGCTTATCGGCAAACGTAGTGCTTTAATCAAATCAATGTAAGTATCATCAAAACCAATGATTTGTAATTGAGAGCGTGTGGCATCAATAGCTTCTATGACAGTCAGAATTTATTTTGGGGGTAGAAACAGGGCATTGAGGGGGGAAAAATTGGATAATAAAGAGGGCGTGAATTTCAGGATTTTTCGAGTCGTTTTGTCACCAAAGGTAAAACTCAGAGTGCTCGCCTCCTCTGCTGCCAATTGGGTGGTGACGGTGAGTTGAGATTCACCTTTGCGAACCAGTTTACCGAGTTTCAAAGCCGGCGGTTGAAAAGTCCAGCGTAATTTTTCTGCGAGAACGTTTTGCCATGAAACTGAAGGATCACTATTTTGGCGTTTTTTGGATTCTTCAATACTTTTGGCAACACAGTAAAGCAGTTTTAACAATTGTGTTTTACCGGTGTCATTTTCGCCAATGATAAGGTTGAGCCGTTCATGCGATTGCCATTCCAATTTTTGGAAAGCTGCCATGTTTTCTAAGCTGAGGTTGCTAAACATTTTGTTTTATCTTTTATCATAAAAAGACAATGGTTAATAACGTGAGTTCTAGTTTAAATATCAGTGACTTATAGAATTATTAATGCTATAAAATAGTTAGTTATAATTAATTTTAACTAAATAAGTTAAAAACAACACAAAAAAGCAAAACTTAGCTTTCCACTCGCAGGCCCACAATTAGAGGGTTATTAACGTATTAATGTTAAGGGTTTACTTGTCAAAAAATATTTTTTAATCAACTAATTATTTTCAACCAATTGATTAATATAAACTTATCCGTCCAAACTTTAGTTTGGCAGCAGCAGAAGTCCAAACTTTAGTTTAGCGGCAGGAGTCCAAACTTTAGTTTGGCGGAGTCCAAACTTTAGTTTGGCGGCAGGAGCCCAAACTTTAGTTTGGCAACCTGAGCCCAAGTTTAACCTAATTCGTTTAGGAGCAATATTAGCTGTACTAGTACTTTGTCAATGTTCAATTGACGGGTTTTAGTCGTAGAGCCGTTTTAACTTGGCAGTGCCAAACACTCTTTGGCACTGCAAAACTCAAGTTTGGACGGATTTAAGAGGTATTTTACCCGTCAAAACAATGTTGACAGACTACTAGAGTGGTGAAAATATCGTTGTTTGGGTACCTTCGTTATCTCGCTTCGCTCGTTACTTCGTTACAACGAATTGGCGAAATAAATGGATAGTTTTATTGGGTTTTATCCGTTTATTTAATGGGCTTCGGAGCTTGCTTAAATTACAAACGCCAAAATCAACAACACGCTCACCAACGTATGCAGCATAATCGTGTTTTTAATAGCCGGAATTAAGGCGGTAGGTTTTTCGTAAAAGGCATACAGCGTTTTTACGGCAAAAAAGCCCAGCGGCAACGCCAATAAACTGACAAGACTCAACAAGGGTAAACTCTTGTACATCACACCCAAAACAACCGAGATAAAACTCAGCCCTATCAACAACACATAAATATGGCGAGCCGAGACTTGCCCCAAGCGTACCACTAAAGTGTTTTTACCCACCTTAAAATCCGCAGCATAATCTGGAAATTCATTAATATATAAAATTGCAGCAACTAAACAGGCAAGCGGTAACGCCGCTATCACTGCCGTTAAACTCAAAGTTTGCGTTTGTACATAAAAAGCCCCCAAGACTGCCAACACGCCAAAATTCAAACCAACTAACATTTCGCCCAAGCCGCGACTGTGAAATGAAAACGGTGGCGCGGAGTAAAAATAACCGCACAATACGCCTATCAATCCTATCCATAACAGCGGCAAGCCCCGCGCCCAAACTAAAAATAGGCCGATACCCACCGCTATTGAAAGCAATAACAGTCCATAACGGTAAGTTTCAGCGGCCGTTAAAATGCCTTTTTGAATCATACGGCTGCCGCCGGCAAACGGGCTGAGTGGTGTTTGATTAAAGTCATCAGCTCCATTAAGGTGATCAAAATAATCGTTGAGAACATTGATGCCAGCATGAGTGAAGATACCAGCCACCAGCGATAAACCAAAATACAGCGGCAAAAAGACACCCTGCAAGTGCCACGCGATAGCAGTGCCCAATAAAATCGGCAAAATAATAACGGTGAAAAATTGTGGGCGAGTTGCCATTATCCAAGTTGTGAGTGTTTTTTGATTCATTTTTCTTGAAATCAGAGTACAACGAATTAGGAAATAAACGAATGGGAGGGTTTGGCTTAAAGATACTGCACACCGTTATAAGTGATATCGCACAGAACGAAGTTTGTGACAGTGCTAAGTAGAAAACCGATTTCTTGAAGAAATCTGATTTCTAAATAAACTTATAGCGGTGCAAAGTCTATCGGAATTATGTTGAAGTCAAAAAATGTCATTCGCAAAGCTCGGTAACGAAGTTTCTGTTAATTTTGATTCAGATAACAAGAGAATTCCAAAAAAATAATCATCCCAATAATGTCTGAATCAGAATTTGATTAGCGAAGCTCGTTACTACGTTTCAGAATGAACGGAATTATGTTGAGGTTAAAAAGTGTCATTCTGTTAATTCTAAAATTCTGTCAATTCTGATTCAGACAATTAAAAATGTTAACGGGACAATTTATTTTTTGGCTATCCCTTAGCTCAAACTCTATTAATAGGGCGGCAATAATCTCCGAAATCCATGCCACAAGACAATAATCATAAAAATAAAATTGCGTAACAAAACTCCGATGATAGAAATGGGCAAGGCCTTTTGTTTAAAACCAAAACAACAGACTTGATTTAACCGCATGCCTAATTTTTCCATCCATTTGATATGCCGTGGAAATTCCCATAAGTTGTCAAGCCATTGCTTGGGAATGCCTTGTTTACCTACCCTTGCACCGATAATGCCGCCCACAATAGCCGCCGTTGTATCGGTATCACCGCCACAGCGTATAATGTCAAGAATCGCCGATTGATAATCATCTTGATTTCTTAACCAAACATGAATAACCACCGGCACAGTATGATAAACATAGCCGCTGACACCGTTTTTCAATCCCAATGTTTCAGCAAAAACAGCGGTTGATTCTCCTTTCCAAACACTCTCAATGGTTTTTTTGATAAGGGCTATCAATTCTTCAGCAGTTTGCCATTCGCCATAAACCTGACGCGAACGAAGTTTCGCTATTCGCTGTTCGCCATAAACCTGACGCGAACGAAGTTTCGCCATTTGCCATTCTTGAAGTTTTTCAAGATATTCTTGAGGAGAGACAAGTTTATTGAGACTGGAAAGATAAGCCGCCAGTGCCACCGCTAAGGCACAGAATTCTGCTTTTGGATCAGTATGAGTGATATGCGTTGCCGCCTTAACTAATTGACATAATTTTTCAACATCATGCCCGTAACATACGCCAATAATAGCACTTCTCATCGTGGGGCCATTACCGGCCGAAAATACGCCACTTTTGTCGGGCGAAAAGCCTAACCCTAATTTTAAAATGGCCCTCAAAGTGGCAAATCCAACGCCAGCGGGTAATCCAAGTAGCCAAAAACGCAATTTCCAAGCAAAACTTTTTTTGAAGATTTCAACATCGCCTAGAGAAGCGATAAGAGATTGTGCCAGCAGACAAGTATGTTCGGTATCGTCAGACACCATACCTTTGCCGAAAATGAAATGGTATTGGTTAAGGGCGGGATAGAGTTTAATCAAGCGTTGTTTCGATAAACCTTCATAGCTTAACCCCAGCGCATCGCCGATAGCGGTGCCAAGCAAACAACCAATGATCGCTTTTTCTTTAGATTGGTTTTCCACATCTTTTATCGTGCAAGGATCGCTAAGCACTCCTCTTTGTAAAGCTAAAAAAAGGGACTTTTTCGTCCCTTTCTTTCATCATTACAAAAGCGTTTAATTCTCAAGTTTTATTCGTTAACCGCTTTCATGCTTAAACGAATCCGCCCTTGTTTATCTATTTCAAGCACTTTAACTTGTACCGTTTCGCCTTCTTTCAATTTATCACTGACTTTTTCAACTCGTTCATGGCAAATTTGTGATATGTGAACCAAGCCATCTTTACCCGAAGGCATCGTCACAAAGGCACCGAAGTCCATTAATTTGACCACTTTACCTTCATAGACTAGCCCGACTTCAATGTCGGAGGTAATCATTTCAATCCGACGACGCGCTTCTTGTGCAGCCATCAAATCGACGGAAGCAATTTTTACCTGTCCCTCGTCGTTGATGTCCACATTGGCTCCCGTTTCTTCGGTAATAGCGCGAATGGTGGCTCCTCCTTTGCCAATGACTTCGCGGATTTTGTCGGGTTTAATTTGGAAAGTGATGATGCGCGGCGCATGTTTTGACATTTCTTGGCGTGGCTTAGCCAACGCTTTATGCATCACACTTAAAATATGTAGACGGCCTTCTTTAGCTTGCGCCAGGGCAGTTTCCATGATTTCACGGGTAATGCCATCAATCTTGATGTCCATTTGCAATGCCGTCACACCTTCGGTGGTGCCCGCCACTTTAAAGTCCATATCGCCAAGATGGTCTTCATCGCCCATGATGTCAGAAAGGACGACAAATTGCTCTCCTTCTTTGATAAGCCCCATGGCAATCCCGGCGACGGGGGCTTTAATCGGAACGGCCGCATCCATCAAGGCAAGACTGGAACCGCAGACGCTCGCCATTGAACTAGAGCCGTTGGATTCGGTAATTTCTGACACTAAGCGCACGGAGTAAGGAAACTCCTCGAGCGAAGGCATCACCGCCTGTACGCCGCGCCGTGCCAAGCGTCCGTGCCCCACTTCACGGCGTTTAGGTGAGCCTATTCGCCCAATTTCACCAACACAGTAGGGTGGGAAGTTGTAATGCAGTATAAATCCGTCTTTGTATTCCCCTTCCAGCGCATCAACGATTTGGGCATCACGCTCCGTACCCAACGTGGTAACAACCAAAGCTTGGGTTTCTCCGCGTGTAAATAAGGCCGAACCATGGGTGCGCGGCAAGACGCTAGTACGAATAGTGATAGGACGTACCGTTTTAGTATCGCGTCCATCAATGCGGAGTTTGCCAGCAATAATGTCTCCCCGCACAATCTCTTTTTCAAGTTTTTCTATGACTTTAATGACTTTATTGGAAGTCCATTCTTCCGCTTCTAGGCTGGACAAAAGTGTGGCAATTTCTTGACGAATCCCTTCCACACTGTCACGGCGGACAAGTTTGTCCTGAATCTTATAAGCTTCCTGTAAACGTTGTTCGGCCTTTTCTGCGACTTGCTGAGTCAGTTTTTCGTCTACTGGTTTTGGTTGCCAATCCCAAACAGGTTTTGCGACAGATGTGGCTAATTCACGGACAGCATCAATAATAACCGGCATTTGTTGATGCCCAAACAATACCGCGCCTAGCATAGTATCTTCGCTGAGTTCCTTGGCTTCGGATTCAACCATCAATACAGCGGTTTTTGTGCCGGCAACGACGAGATCTAAAGCGGAGTCATCGAGTTGGCTCAAGGTGGGATTGAGTACATACTCCCCGTTAATATAACCGACTCGTGCGGCCCCCAAGGGGCCATTAAAGGGAATGCCAGAAATAGCGAGGGCGGCAGAAGCCCCAATCAAAGCGGGGATATCGGGATCGATTTCAGGATCCAAAGACATGACGGTGGCAATGACTTGCACTTCATGATTAAAACCGTTGGGAAAGAGTGGGCGCAGTGGACGGTCGATAAGCCGCGACGTCAGTGTTTCTTTTTCGCTGGGGCGGCCTTCGCGTTTGAAATAGCTCCCTGGTATTCGGCCCGCCGCATAAGTGCGCTCCTGATAGTCTACCGTGAGTGGAAAAAAGTCTTTTTCTGGATTGGCTTCCTTAGCGCCTACGACGGTGACTAAAACCACCGTATCTCCCATGCTAACCATTACCGCGCCGTCGGCTTGACGGGCGATTTCACCCGTTTCAAGGGTGACGCTATGTTGGCCGTATTGAAATGTCTTTTTATGAGAGCTCATATTCAGTTATCAGTTATCAGTTATCAGTTATCAGTGATCAGTGATCAGTTTATCAGTGTTCAGTGATCAGTTTATCAGTTATCAGTTATCAGTTATCAGAGTTATCAGTTTTTAGAACGATCACTTCTCACTGATCAGTGAAAATGATCACTGATAACGGAACAACTGATTAATGGCGTAGCCCTAATTTGGCAATCAAATTTTGATACCGACCCACATCTTCTCTTTTGATGTAAGCAAGCAACTTTCGTCGTTGGTTAACCATTCTAATCAAGCCGCGACGGGAATGATGGTCTTTTTTATGAACTTTAAAATGTCCAGAAAGACTGGCGATGTTGCGAGTCAACAGAGCTACTTGCACTTCTGTTGAACCGGTATCGTTGGGGGAAATTTGATGTTCTTTAATCAGTTGAGCCTTGGTTTCGGTGCTTAACATGTAATGCTCCTGACAGAGAGATAAAAGTGGATTAAGCGAGTCATCCTAACAGTTTGGTAATTGGTCATTGGTTTCGCGGCAAAACCCTTTTTTAGGCTAAAAAATAAAAAACTTTTGCCGCAAATTGGTAATACGAAGGTCGGGTTGAATTGAGTTCATAAAATCAGTGACTTAGAAACCCTATCAAAACAGACGTATTTGGTAAGCTATTGTTCATTTTTCAATTGGGTAATTGGTTTCTGGTAGAAGTTTAAAAAAAAATCTACCAGAATTGGTTTCGCAGCAACACAATTCAATAAAAACTTTTGCCGCGAATTGGTAATGCGACGCTCTGCTTGAATTTATTAGACATTATCGAAAACTATCGATATTTTTAATCGAATTAAAACAACTACTTATAGACTACAACGCTTATTTAAAATAATAGACTTGTCCCTTAATAATTTTAAGGGTGATTTTGGTGATTTTGGTGATTTTTATGAAAGTTCCAAGGGCGTTGCCCTTGGCTATATTAATCTCGTACCAAAGGGGGCTTTAAAACCTAGCCCCTTTGGTGCGTATTATTAAAGCCAGTGTAACTACCTAGCTCTCATTAATCAGCGTTAGTTAACACATTTTTCACATAAATCACATAAATCACAGTTCAAAAAATGATTATTAAAGGACAAGTATAATAATCTAAAAAAAACACTTAGGTAAATAGAAGGCTTATTACCGATAAAGTCCATTGTCCATTTAATTTTTCATTCTTCATTACCCATTACCCATTACCCATTACCCATTATAAATTAACTAGCCGCCGAGGGGCGATACGACCATCGTCTAAAACTTGACCAATTCCTAAAAAGCGATCATCGTCTGCAAACAATTTGACCCGGCCGCTCGTGGGTGCCCTTGGTACTTGTACCGCTTGCCCTTGTTGCACATAGTAAGTCAGTTCAGCCGTCAATTTGACGTAAGGCCAGTGCGATAGCACCGTGTGCATGGGCGCTAGCAAGTTATCTAAAGCTTCCAAACCCTGCTCGGCATGCTGTTCCAGTGTCTCAAAATCAAGCATGTCCCGATAATCCCCCACCCCAAAACGATGCAAGGCGCTGACGTGTGCGCCACATCCCAGTGCCTCGCCAATGTCTTCTGCTAAAGTACGGATATAAGTGCCCTTGGAACAATCTACTTCTACAGAAAGACCGTTTTCAACAAAGCTTTGCACGGTGAGGGCATAAATCATAACGGGGCGAGCTTGGCGTTCCACAACTTTGCCTTGACGGGCTAATTTATAGAGGGCCTGTCCTTGGTGTTTAATGGCTGAGTGCATCGGGGGTACTTGTTGAAGAGGGCCTATAAACGATTGAATAACCTCATCAATCCGTTTTCTGTCAATGTTATCTATCGGGCGAGTTTGCAAGATTTCGCCGATCGCATCCCCGGTGGTTGTGGTAACACCAAGGGTAAAAGTGGCTCGATAATGCTTATCGGCTTCCAATAAAAAACCCGATAGCTTAGTCGCTTCGCCTAAACAGATGGGCAACAAGCCGCTGGCAAGGTTATCTAAACTGCCGGTATGCCCCGCCTTGCGTGCTTGAAACAAGCGTTTGACGCGCTGTAAAGCCGCATTGGAACTGATGCCAACGGGCTTGTTGAACAGCAAGATACCATGTACATCGCGACCGGTTCGTCGTTTAGCCATGTCAAATGTCAAATGTCAAATGTCAAATGTCAAATGTCAAATTAATTGAACGCAAAAGACAACTTTTGCCTAGAAATGAAAAATTAAATTCAGTTTACCAAATCACTCTCTTATCAGAGTGTTTTATAACTCACTGATTTTACCTAAATCAATTCCACCCTTAATTCGCATCTTGTATGGAGTTATGCTGCAAACGGAAATCATTTGGACTTTTTCGGGGAAAACTTATTAACCACGCCCGTTCGCAGTAGAAATTAAAGCCCCGTAGCGCCTTTACCTTGATGCGATAAGCGTGAATTATACCTCGCATGGTCATAACTTAAACTTTTAACGCACCCCATAATTCAAACAGTTAAGGCAGTTACTCACTTCGATAGAGGGATTGTGTATGTTTTTAGTAAAATTTGTGACCATCTTAAGTCTAAAAGCAATAACGCTCACTTTTCACATTCTTTCACCGGTGCTACTGAGTCGATTAATGCCGACAAGCGACTACCATATTCAATAGAACTATCATGCACAAACTGCAAGCGTGGTGTGGTGCGCGTGGTTAAGCGTTGGGACAAATGATGCCGCAACCGCCCAGCGACCGCGTCTAGCTTGGCAATCGTTTGTTCAATACTCAAGCTACCGCCAAGAGCTGTCACATAAACACGCGCATATTTTAAATCTGGCGAGACATCTACTGAGGAAACGGTGAGCATTCCCAAACCTGGGTCACTGATTTCTCGGCGGATGATGTCGGCCAATTCGCGCTGGATTTGCACACCTACACGTTGGGTACGACTGAATTCTTTCATAATGGGTAATGGGTAATGGCTTCCTCAGCAAAAGTTTTTTTATAAAAAAATTTGCCGTTTGTGGCTCAAAAAAATAAAAAATTGTTTGGCATCGAATGGAATACAATTACCAATTCGCGGCAAAAGTTTTTCTTTGCCGCGAAACCAATTACCAATTACCAATTTCAAAGTGTGCGAGCCACTGTTGTTTTTTCATAAATCTCAATCTGATCACCTGTTTTGACATCATTGTAGTTTTTGACGCCAATACCGCATTCCGTACCCGCTTTAACTTCCAAAACGTCTTCCTTGAAGCGGCGCAGCGATTCCAGTTCCCCTTCAAAAATAACAACATTATCGCGCAACACGCGGATAGGATTATTGCGTTTAACGATGCCATCTACAACGAGACAGCCAGCAACAGCACCAAATTTGGGGGAACGGAAAACTTGGCGTACTTCTGCTAAACCAATGATTTCTTCCTTGATTTCTGGCGCGAGCATGCCACTGAGGGCTTGTTTAACCTCGTCTATCGCCTCATAAATGACACTATAATAGTGTAAGTCCACCTCTTCGTCGTTAATCAAGCGTTTAGCACCGGCATCCGCTCGCACATTAAAGCCTATCAGAATCGCACCGGAAGCCACCGCCAAATTCACATCCGATTCATTAATGCCACCGACTCCACTGGCAACAATCTTTACCTTAACTTCATCGTTAGAAAGCTTGAGCAAGGCATCATTCAACGCTTCTGCCGAACCATTGACATCAGCTTTCAGCACAATCTTAAGGGTGTTGACTTGGCCAGCTTGCATCTGCGAAAACATATTTTCCAGTTTCGCGGCTTGCTGATGCGCCAGTTTGACTTGACGGTATTTTCCTTGCCTAAATAATGCGATTTCCCGCGCCTTGCGTTCATCGGGCACCGCGACCGCTTCATCACCGGCACTGGGAACGCTAGACAATCCTAACACTTCAATCGGAATTGAAGGCCCAGCCTTTTCTATTGGCTTGCCATTTTCATCTAGCATGGCCCGCACACGACCATATTCTTTGCCTGCCAACAGGACATTGCCCTTATGTAAGGTGCCACTTTGGACCAGCAAAGTTGCCACCGCGCCGCGTCCTTTATCCAAGCGTGATTCAATAATCACGCCCGTGGCTAAGCCTTCTGCAACCGTGGTCAATTCCAGCACTTCTGCCTGCAATAAAATGGAATCCAGCAGCTCGTCAATACCTTCCCCTGTTTTCGCAGAAACCTGCACAAACATGGTATCGCCGCCCCATTCTTCTGGGACAACTTCTTGGGCAACCAATTCCTGTTTAACCCGTTCTGGATCGGCCCCATGTTTATCAATTTTATTGATAGCAACGACTATCGGCACCGAAGCCGCCTTGGCATGTTGAATGGCTTCGATAGTTTGTGGCATCACGCCATCATCAGCCGCCACAACCAAAACCACAATATCGGTCACTTTTGCGCCTCGGGCCCGCATCGCGGTAAATGCCGCATGTCCGGGTGTATCCAAAAAGCTGATAGTACCTTTGGGCGTATCCACATGGTAGGCACCAATATGCTGAGTAATCCCACCCGCTTCGCCAGCCGCCACTTTTGTCACACGAATATAGTCAAGTAAAGACGTTTTACCATGATCAACATGTCCCATAATGGTGACCACCGGGGCGCGGGCAACCCGAACACCCGCTTGCTCACCGGTTTTGATTAAGCTTTCTTCAATTTCATTTTCTTTCAATAATTTAGGAATGTGCCCCATTTCATCGACGACAATGGCGGCCGTTTCCTGATCAATCACCTGATTGATTGTTACCATTGAACCCATCTTCATCATGGTCTTGATGACCAAAGCCGCTTTGACTGACATTTTCTGCGCCAGTTCAGCAACCGTAAGGGTTTCTGGCAGGGTCACTTCGCGCACTATCGGTGCGGTTGGCTTGGTAAAAGCACCGTGCTGCGGTTTTTCTGGAGGTTTAGCGGCCTTTTGCTTGTTCCTTTTCTTAGCTTTTTTGGAATCCGCTTCCGGCCGCTCATGCTTGGCCAACTTGGAATCGTAATCCCGTTCGTGAGAAGCGGATTTGCTGTCTTTGCCAGTTTGACTCTTTCCCTTGCGTTTAGTCGGTTTTTTACGCTGTTTGTCCGCATTCGCCGCATTGTGAGCCTGAAACGTCCTCGGCGAACCATCAACGCTTGTTGACGTGGCCCATTGGCGTTTTTTATCGAGAGCCGGTTTAGCCACCTCGCTTTTACGTTTCGCAGAGGATGTCTCGACTTTTTGTTGAGTGTCCGATTTGACCGCTGCAGCCCCCGTCGCTTGACGCGGTGCTGTGTGACTCTTTGGGGGTTTCGCTCCCGTTTTAGGGGGTTGGCGCTTTTTAGCTCTGACTTTTACCGTACTCGTCGTGTCCGACTTGGCCGCAGCCGCAGTGGGTTGGCGCTTTTTGGTTTTGATTTGTATCACGGCCGTATTTGACTTGATTGTCGGCCGTTGAGCGGGTTGGGGCTTGGAATCGACGGGTGCTCCCAACGTGTCTGCTTTCACTGCCGAAGTCGGTTGGCGCTTTTTCTCTTTGACTGGCCCGCCACCTTTGCTAGACGGGGTGTCAGCATTGATTTTATTTCTTGAATCAATAGGTTGGACAGACGAAGAGTGTTCTTTGTTTTCTTTCTGGGCACCCATCGTTGTGCGGCGTTTCGGTTGGGCCGCCGCTTTCTGCACCGCGACCTCCCCTTTTTTGGGTATCGCGGCGACCGGTGCCTGTTGCTGACGATGGATTTCTTCTTCGACTTTTCGTTCTGGGTGATCGAGGCGTTCACCCTCCTTACTTAAGCCTTGGCTCTCGACGATACCGCGCTTGATGTAGGTGCGTTTTTTTCTCACTTCAACCGGCACCGTTTTAGCACGCCCAGCCGCATTAGGCACCCTGATTTCACTTTTGGTTTTACGCTTGAGAGTAATTTTTTTGGGTATCGCCGTTGTCGTTTTTTCAGTCTCTTTGCCATGAAGATGGCGCAGATGAGTCAACAACTGTAATTTTTCCTTATCATTAATGTTGTCATCGGCACCTTTGGCAGACAGCCCAGCATCGCCTAATTGCGCCAATAAACGTTCAATAGGAATCCTCACCACATCGGCAAATTGTCTTACGGTCACTTCAGCCATTATTCAGTTATCAGTTATCAGTTATCAGTTATCAGTTATCAGTTATCAGTTATCAGTATCAGTTATCAGTTATCAGTTGAGGCCGCTGCCAAACTCGTTATGACCCCCTCTCCCTAGATTCTGGGATATCGTCGTTTTGCAGAACGCGGCGTTTTCAGAGTTTTCAGTTTTCAGTTATCAATTACCCGTTTTCATGACTTCTACTTTGTCACATTATACCTAAGCAATTGATTTATACTTAGCACCGATCTCGGAATCCGTTTTTGCGGAAAAAAACTTTTGCCTCGATCACAATTTGAGCTTTGATCTCGCGTAACGAAGAACGAAACTACGTTCCGAGCGAAGCGAGATCAGTTTGACACACCCCCCTACCCCTTCGATCCGGGGAGTTAAGTCCCCTTACGTCAGGGGATGCCTAGGGTGTGTGACGGTACTCAAAAAAGCGCAACTTGTGTGCAGTATATATAGAGGGCCTATTTTGGCAGTTCTTATTAAATACAATGAGTTACATAAAATCTGACCCAGTAGAATTACTCACGGCTCACTGACATAGATTTTCAGAAAAATAATTTCTTTGGCAACCAACAGCTTCCGACAGTTATCTCGCTCCGCTCGTTACCGCGTTTGTCTGAAAGCTTTCGTCCCCTAAAGGGGACTAAATAATTATCCGAAAATCTATAACCTTCTATTGTTCACTGATAACAAAATAGTCACTGTGAACAACTCTTCACTGATAACTGATAACTGATTTAGAGGCGAAATTTTGACAAGAAAATTTCGCCTCGAACTGATTACAGAAACCAAGACTCACGTGCGGTCATAATGAGTTGACCGGCATGCACTTCATCCATCCCTTCAAGAGTCATCAAATCCGAAACCGATTGCTCAGCCAGATCATCGAGACTAACAATCCCACGACTGGCAAGTGCTTGCGCCCATTTATCATTCATACCCGCCACGGTACGCAAATCTTCGGCCGGCTTTGCTTCGTCTAATTTTTCTTCACTAGCAATCTCGCGTGTCAGCAGTGCATCCTTGGCACGGGTACGCAATTCCTTGACAAGCTCTTCATCAAATTCCTTAATCTCAAGCATTTCATTGAGCGGTACATAAGCCACTTCTTCAAGAGTGGAAAATCCTTCTTGCACTAAAATGCTGGCTATATCCTCATCAACCTCCAATTCCTCCATGAGCAATTCTAGCACCGCCAGTGCTTCTTGCTCATGTTTTTCCTCCGCCTGCGATTCGGTCATAACATTTAAAGTCCAACCGGTCAACTGACCAGCAAGGCGCACATTTTGCCCATTGCGCCCTATGGCGATAGACAGTTGATCTTCGCGCACCGCAACGTCCATGCTGTGAGTCTCTTCATCGACAATTAGAGACACCACTTCCGCCGGTGCCATGGCATTCATAACGAACTGTGCGGGATTCTCATCCCACACGATAATATCGACCCGTTCACCAGCCAGTTCGTTTGAGATAGCTTGCACTCGTGAACCACGCATTCCCACACACGCGCCGATAGGATCAATACGGGGGTCTTTAGGTTTCACGGCAATTTTAGCACGTAACCCCGGATCACGGGCCGCCCCCTCGATTTGAAGAAAATGTTCTCCAATTTCAGGGACTTCCATATTAAACAACCTAATCAATAATTCCGGTGCAGTGCGCGAGAGGAATAATTGTGGCCCCCGTGGCTCAGGACGTACACTTTGTAAATAGCCACGCAGACGATCACCCGGACGTACCGCCTCGCGGGGAATCATTTCCTCACGCCCAATCAGCGCTTCCGCATTATTCCCCAAATCAAGGATGACATTGCCGCGTTCTACGCGCTTGACGACTCCACTGACCAACTCACCTTGCCGATCCTTGTAGGCTTCAACGATTTGTGCCCGTTCGGCCTCACGGATTTTTTGCACTATCACTTGTTTGGCTGTCTGTGCGCCAATCCGGTCAAAGCTCACTGATTCTATCGGTTTTTCAATCCATTCTTCAACACCAATGTCGGGATTCTCTACTAGCGCTTCTGTCAGGCTGATCTGGGTATGGTGTTCCACGCTGCCTTCTTTGACCACTTGCCAGCGGCGAAATGCCCTGTAATCACCAGTGCGCCGATCAATTTCGACGCGCACGTCGATTTCATTGTTGTAACGTTTTTTGGTGGCACTCGCTATCGCACATTCCAAGGCATTGAAAATAACCTCCTTACTCACGCCTTTTTCGTTAGAGACCACGTCTACGACCAAGATAATTTCTTTATTCATAGTCACCACCCCTTAAAACCAATTATTGTCTTTTATCAAAAGTGTGGTTCCTCAGGCACAAGATGTGCCTTGTTTATCTTTTCATAAGGCAGGCTATATTCCTCCCCATCTGCCACCACTATCACGTTACGATCCTGTACTCGTTGCAACATCCCGGTGAAATGGCATCGCCCATCTTGAGGCCCAGTAAGGCGCACCTTCACTTTATAGCCTACAAAGCGTCTAAAATGGTCTAGCGTAAACAAGGGCCGATCCAAACCGGGGGAAGAAACCTCCAAAGTATAGTGTCCGGGTATCGACTCTTGGACATCTAATACTCCGCTCGCCTGATAACTGACTCGTTCACAGTCAGAAAGACTAATCCCGCTAGGACTATCAATATACACGCGCAATCGTTCGGTACGTGCCCCTCGCATAAGACGTTCCACACCCACTAACTCATAGCCCAACGCCGTGACAACCGGGGCGAGCAATTGTTGTAAATCGTTATCTAACAAATTCATTTTATTAAAAATTTTTATAATAAAAGCGGAATACCGGCGCAAAAATTTTATGTGCGGTTATATCCGCTAGGGTGGGTATCGCTAAGCGATCCCACCACTTTTGTGAACTCAAGGTGGATACGCGCAACATTTTTGCGTTTAACCGCACCTGTGGAAATTTTTAAATTCTGATCGGGATCAAAAATAGGTTGTAAAAATAAAACACCAAAGAAATCTTTAGAGAGCCGAGCTAGGGTTTCTTATCTTGCTCTTGCATATATTGTTGATAACTCAAAAAAATAAATTATGAGTTATATTTTTACGGGTAAAAAACGTCTGTAATAAATTTAATGAGATTTCAATGAGTTAATTTTTGTCCGAAACAAAGTTTCGTTAGTTAGGGCCTCCCAAAAAAATAATATACCCACAACACACCCCTACCCCTCTATCGATGTGAATAAAACCGCGGTTCGGTTACGGTTAAGTCTCCGAAGTACAGGGAATGCAAGGGGTGTGTTATTTTTTTTTGAAGTCCCTTATCAGTTAAAAGTTTTAAGTTTCCTTTTCTCAAAATGCCGTCAACACCTTTTGCGCCTTTTAAACCAATAAAAAATGGGCACAAGGCCCATCCTAAAAACCCTCAGGGGTTTTTTACCCACACCGGTTTGAATCGCACATTTATTTCGTTCATCACTTATTTATTTAAGTAGGTACACATAAATATTTTAACATTTTTTGTAGCCAATATTGCCAAAATATTTGTTCGTAGTAGTTGCTTACGCGACGTATCGGTGGATTTTGTAGTCGCATTGCTCCTACTACAAACGGTTAAAAAACTTTTTTTTACCGAGCCTCTTGCAAAATCTTTCAAAGCCTCAGAATAAATTCGTCGGGTGACGCGCTCTTTGTCCACCCTACGCGCTATTAAGCAATAGTACCGATTCATTTAGATTAACAAAAGTTAACAATAGCACTGCATCGATAGGGTGAATTTACCACATTATTCGATCCATGAAAGAATTGTGAGATAGCCGCTTTGTACAATCCTTATTTGCTTGGGGAAACGCAAATTTATCGATATATCAGTCTCAAGTTTGACCCGTCTTTTTGTACTCCCCTACTTGCCGCTTAATGAAAAATCGTAAGGATTCTAAATAAGAAAAACACTGGGGCAAATGAATTATTTTTGAGTATGTGTTAATGAATGGTTTACTATAAGTGAACCCTTTAGGGTACTTTTCCATTAAGAAGTTTTTCTAACGAAAAAATTTTTAGCCAATAGCAAAAGCTATTGGCTCACACGGCAAAATAAATAATTCCTGAAAAACTTTTGCTAAATTTGCAAGAGCCTCTACCTACTTATATATAGTTTTTCAGATAAATATTTGTTTAGATAACAATTCTATTGACATCTATTGACATGTTACAGTTTATGTAAATAGTTCAAGTTGATGTGAATAAGGGAGTATCAGCCCTTTATCCCCTCGCCTAATGAAAGCTTAGGGTAACATTAATGCTTGAGAGTCCATTTTTTTGACGTGGAAGGCTAACCACCTCAAGCACCCTTATGTTACTTTAAAAATAAAAAAAATGTCAACTTTTTTTAGATAATCTCCAGCCAATATCAATAGTTATCAATAGTTTTGTGGTTTTATAAAAATATTTTGGTCAGGAGTCCAAGATTTATCTTGGCTCTCCCAAACTAAAATTTGGAGTCCTGCCAAAATATTTATCTGGAATACTATAAATAGTTACATACACAAGTTTTATAAGCTTATGAATCCTGATCTTCACTCACTACAACCCTATCCCTTTGAAAAATTAGTTAAACTTAAACAAGACTGTGTGCCACCCCCACACCAAAGTGCGATCAATCTTTTCCTCGGTGAACCGCAACATGCGACGCCGGACTTGGTGGTTAATGCGATGAGTACGGCTTTAGCACACGGGCTTGGCAAATATCCAATCACCAAAGGTGGCGATGCCTTGCGTCATAGTATAGCAAATTGGCTAAGTTTCCGTTTTAAATTGCCGGCTGACAGTCTTGATCCTAATAGGCATATTTTGCCCGTCAATGGCACTCGTGAAGCGTTGTTTGCCTTTGCACAGTGTGTGATTGACCGGGGGGCCTCAAAACCCTTAGTGTTAATGCCCAATCCCTTTTATCAAATCTATGAAGGCGCGGCTTTGTTGGCCGGGGCACAACCTTGGTTTGTCAATTGTTTAGAACAGACTGACTTTCAGCCCGATTTTGCCAAAGTGCCCGAAGAGGTTTGGGCGCGTTGCCAATTGTTGTATATTTGTTCACCGAATAATCCCTGTGGCACGGTGCTCGATATACCCACATTGCAAAGTTTGATTGAGCGTGCAGACGAGTATGATTTTATCATAGCCGCCGACGAGTGTTATTCTGAAATCTATGCCGATGAAACGCAGCCGCCGGTGGGACTATTACAAGCTTGCGCGGCCGCCGGAAGGTTGGACTTTAAACGATGCGTCGTATTTAACAGCCTTTCCAAACGCTCCAATGCGCCGGGCTTACGCTCTGGATTTGTGGCCGGCGATGCTGACATTATGCGCCAGTTTTTGCAGTATCGCACTTATCATGGTTGTGCCATGTCGTTAGCGGCGCAAGCCGCGAGCATTGCCGCTTGGGAAGATGAAACCCATGTGCAAGCCAATCGAGAGTTGTATCGACAAAAATATGATGCTGTGATGGAAATTATCGCGCCAGTGATGTCCGTCACTCGTCCACCCGCCGGTTTTTATTTGTGGCCTCAAACACCGATGGCCGATGATAAGTTTGCCCGCGAGTTATTTGTGCAGCAAAATGTCACGGTTTTACCGGGTCGTTTTTTGTCGCGCACGGCTCATGGCGTAAATCCGGGGCAAAATCGTCTTCGGATAGCTTTGGTTGCGCCGCTAGATGAGTGTGTCGAAGCAGCGCAACGGATGCGTACTTTTCAGTGAACAGTGATCTGTGATCTGTTATCAGTTATTACAGTTTTCAGTGATCAGTGAAACTGATTATGCAAAACTGATAACTGGTAACTGATAACCCACGGTTCGTTCATTTTTTTGGAAGTTTTTAAAATTCAATCATTTACATATGCAAAAATAATGCTCATTTAAAATCAATAACTTAGAGCATTTGAACGAACCGACAGTTACACAGAGTTCTCTTCAGTTACACGGAGACACACCACCGCCGTTAAGTTAAGCAAAAGCCAAGGGCTGCTGCCTAGGGCATCGATATCAAAACTCTAAGAGTTATAACCAGTTATGGTTTATCGTAGCGAAGCTCGTTACTTCGTTTCGATATCGATGCATGGGGGCTTTAGCCCCATGATTGCGGAGACACACAGAGAGAGAGCAATCGGCACACCGCTGAAGTGTTCCTTCTGTGTCCTTCTGTGTATTTGTTCCTCTGTGTCCTTCTGTGTACCTTTGTGTCCCTCTGTGTCCTTCTGTGTATTTGATAACTAATAACTTATAACTGATATGAATAATTTACAAAGCATTATTGAACAGGCCTTTGAAAACCGTGCCGAACTCAATCCACACAATGTCAGTCACGAAATTAAAGACGCTGTGACTGAAACGCTTGGTTTACTCGATCAGGGCACGTTACGTGTTGCGGAAAAACAACAAGATAAATGGGTTGTCAACCAATGGGCCAAAAAAGCCGTCTTGTTATCGTTCCGCCTTGAGGACAATGCTTTAATCAAGGGCGGTTTTACCAATTATTATGACAAAGTGGCCCCCAAGTATGCTGACGTTAGCTCGCGTGAGTTTCAAAACCTCGGTGTGCGCGTCGTGCCGCCGGCTACCGTCCGTAAAGGGGCCTACGTTGCGCCTGGCGTGGTATTAATGCCGTCTTATGTCAATATCGGCGCTTATGTAGACAGTGGCACGATGGTGGATACGTGGGCGACTGTCGGTTCTTGTGCCCAAATTGGCAAAAACGTGCATTTGTCGGGTGGCGTGGGCATCGGCGGAGTCTTGGAACCGGTACAAGCGGGGCCCACAATTATTGAGGACAATTGCTTTATTGGCGCACGTTCAGAAGTTGTTGAAGGTGTCGTTGTTGGCGAAGGCGCAGTGATTTCTATGGGCGTATATATTGGACAAAGTACCAAAATCTATAACCGCGCAACTGGTGAAGTGGCTTATGGTTATATTCCGCCCGGCTCGGTGGTGGTGTCAGGCAATTTGCCATCGCGGAACGGCAAATACTCGCTTTATTGTGCGGTGATTGTCAAGCAAGTGGACGAAAAAACGCGGAGTAAAGTGGGATTGAATGAGTTATTGAGGGATATTTAGTAAGAATTTTCCGTCCAAACCTTTAGGTTTGGACTGGGGTGATGAAATTTGTAATAATTGTGAAACGAAGTAACTACGCAAAGCGACGTTTATTGCTAATGAAAATAGGATTATAGGACTTACGCATTGACAGATTAAAATATTTATGAGTCATTTTAAATACAAGGAATTAGAAATTTCTGTTTTCAGGCTAAAGTTTTTTTCCAAAAACCTGAAAAGTTGTTTTTGGGCAATTTTCATCAATTTAGCCATTGGTAAAATATTCATAACTCATTGATATTAATCGTGAATACAAAATTTTAAGTTTGTCAATGCGTAAGTCCTAGATTATTTGACTGACTATTTTTTAAGATATTTTTCTCAATTTTTTGGTGGCTCAAAGAACCTGATTTTCACCACCCCAAGTTTGGACTATACTGCACACTGTCATAATTTGCGTTTTTTGTTACTATTAACATACCCCTTGCATCCCCTGTACTTCGGGGACTCGCCGCTGTTTTATACTGCACACCGTCATAAGTGATCTCGCTCCGCTCGGTAACGAAGTTTGCGCTTTTTTAGTGCCGCCTTGTGTCAAGAGCTACTATTATCTCGCTTCGCTTTCTTTGAGTTTGTAACGGTGCTGAGTATAAATACACTTAGGGACGTAAAATAAAAAACCCTACCCCTTGCTATGTAAGGAAATTCGGTTTTATTCCAGAAATGCCTTTTTCAATCAGTGGAATCGGGAATTCCTTCTTCATTACCGAAACAACATTTCTGGATTGCGATATTTCCATCCGACGCTTTAGCTTTGAACTCTCTATTCGCTCATTTTCCACTCGTCAAATCTGATATGGATATTCAGATAATTATTTAGTCCCCTTTAGGCTACAGTAGCGCTTTAGACAAACTACGTCTTTCGCTATCGCGTCACGGCTTGTGCTGTTGGCTATGAAAGAAATTATTTTTTGAAATTATTTAGTCCCCTTTAGGGGACTTTCGCTTTCAGACAACAGTCGAAAGCTGTTGGCTGCCAAAGAAATTATTTTTTTGAAAATCTCTAGATATAAAATGTCGCACATTAGGTTGACACTTTTTTGATAAAGAGGAACGAAGAATATGGGTTTAGATGGCGTAGAACTCTTAATGGCAACTGAGGAGGAATTCCAAATCACCGTCAATGATCAGGAAGCCTCGAAAATTTGTACAGTTGGAGATTTATATTCTCTGATTCTTTCAAAGTTAGGTGAACTTCGCGGGGTACGTTGTTTAACAAGCTATACATTTTATAGATTGCGTCGAACCCTAATTAAAGTATTAGGTATACAACGACTTCAACTTTTTCCTAAACAAGAAATGGAAATAATTCTTCCTAAAAAAGGCCGTCGTGCCCAATGGAAGGCGCTTGCAGAACAGCTTAACTTCCGCTTGCCAGAATTACAACGGCCAAAATGGTTTTCTAGGTTCTTCACTTTTGGCGTTTTGTTTTGGTTAGTCGGCTCACTCTTAGGAGGCGTTATCGGCTTCTTTACACCACTTTTCACTTGGATTTCAGTCATTTTATCGCTGATTTTTGCTTGGGGCGCTTATAGACTGTCGGAGCCATTGGCTGTCTATTGGGCACCTGAAATAACCACTGTCGGTGAAATGACGAAGGAAGTCGTGCGGTTTAATTTTAGAAAAGCCAGTTCTACGGTGAAGCAATGGAACGACGACAAAGAAGTATGGGAATCTCTCAAACGCTTAATTGTCGAACAATTGGCTGTCAAACCTGAAGACGTGGTTGAATCGGCCTGTTTTGTAGACGACCTTGGCATGGATTAAGAGTTGTGTCGGGTGGTGGATATTGCTCCGCGAATCCACCTTTACTATACTGTTTTTTATGATTGTAACTTTTTTTATTGAATTTTATATATTAGACTTGTCCGTCAATAATTTTTTAGCTAATAAAAACAAATAGTTAAATTCACAAAACCCTTATTTTCGGACAACTCTATTATATCAATACTCTACTCATTCACATTCAAACAACGTGGCGCGTCGAAAAGAGATTAAAGACGCACCAACCCCGAAAGGGTTGAATGTGCATTCGGCCAAAAGAGAAATCCGATTTCTTCAAGAAATCGGATTTCTTTCGACCAAAAAGTAACTGTTTTTGTTAGGTTTATTTTTTTGATACATGCACGGGTACTTAGTTATGTAATCTTTTCATTTTTCATTTCCAGGCAAAAGTTTTTCGGAGAAAAACTTTTGCCTGGAATTCATTTTTAATTTTTCATTAGTATATAATCCATCCATCTCTACTTCATTGATAAAAAAAACCACACACCATGAAAACATATTCTTGCGACGATTACGATCCAAATTCCTTATCCGTTGAAGAAGCCCTACGCAGCATTGACCGCGATTTACAACCCATACGCGGTGAAGAGCAGTTGGCAATCCGCAACGCATTAGGCCGCGTTTTGGCTGAAGATGTATTATCAAAAATTAACGTGCCACCGCATGACAACTCTGCTATGGATGGTTATGCCCTGCGCGGGGCCGATTTACCGACAGAAGGTAAAACCCAATTGACGCTAGTCGGCTCCTCATTGGCGGGGCAACCTTGCACTGAAACCATTCAAGCCGGGCAAAGTGCCAGAATATTCACCGGTGCCGTCATGCCTACCGGTGCCGATACCGTGATTATGCAAGAACATGTTGAAAAACAAGGCGATACTATCACCATCGGTGCAGAACACAAACCCGGACAACATGTCCGCCCCGCCGGAGAAGACATTACTATTGGGCAAGTCGTGTTAAAGGCCGGTAAACGCCTACAGCCGGCCGATATTGGTTTATTCGCTTCGCTAGGTATTCCCGAAGTCAAAGTTTTTCGTCGCCTACGTGTCGCCTTTTTATCGACAGGCAATGAATTATGCGCTCTTGGTGAAATGCTACAGCCCGGCCAAATTTATGACAGCAATCGTTATACCCTACACGGGATGCTCACTCGCTTAGGCGTTGACTTCGTTGATATGGGTGTCGTGCGTGACACGCCGATAGACGTAGAAAACGCTTTTCTGTCAGCGGCAAGTTGCAGCGATGCCATTATTACCTCTGGCGGTGTCTCTGTGGGAGATGCGGACTATGTCACTGACACTTTATGTCGCCTCGGTAAAGCGAATTTCTGGAAAGTCGCCATGAAGCCGGGCAAACCCTTGACGTTTGGCAAAATCCAAGAAGCTGTCTTTTTTGGACTCCCCGGCAATCCAGTCTCAGTTATGGTAACGTTTTATCAATTTGTCCAACCGGCTTTGCGCCGCATGATGGGACAAAACAAAGCCACGCCGGCACGATTCACCGTGCCCTGCCTATCACCCCTGAAAAAAACGCCCGGCCGCATGGAATTTCAACGCGGTATTCTTGAATACGACGAACAAGGCCATTTAGTGGTGCGCTCGACTGGCAAACAAGGCTCAGGCATCCTCCGTTCAATGAGTCATGCGAATTGCTTTATTATTTTGCCAAGAGACTGTGGCAATGTAGCAGCAGGTAGCGAAGTGCTGGTAGAACCGTTTGACGGTTTAGTCTAACAGACACTAAGTTTGTAGTAGGCGCTTTAGCGCCTAAGTTAGTAGTAAGCGCTTTAGCGCCTAAGTTAGTAGTAGACGCTTTAGCGCCTTAGTTTGTAATAGGCGCTTTAGCGCCTTGCGTTAGTAGTAGGCACTTTAGCGCCCAAGTTAGTAGTAGGCGCTTTAGCGCCCAAGTTAGTAGTAGGCGCTTTAGCGCCTTGCGTTTGTAGTAGGCGCTTTAGCGCCTTGCGTTTGTAGTAGGCGCTTTAGCGCCTTGAAGGAGCCATTCTCAACTACTGAATTTACCTAAGGATTTTTTACGATGAACTTAAAACGAGAGTTTGGACATGGAGTCCAAACCTTCAGGTTTGGACTTTATTGACAGGTTTGGACTTTATTTACGAGTTTCAATAGATTTATTTTACAGAATAATTTTTTACGATGAACTTAAAACAAGTTTTAGTGCTAGGGAATCTCTCACTGTTATTCACGGCTACCTATTGTTATAGTCATGACAGTGATTTGCCCGTCTTTTCCGATAATGCGACTCTGATTGGACGTGCCATCTTACCCGCCGCGACTTTTGCAGAACAGAGCACTTCTGGCACTCATCTTGGCACAGGCTCCATTAACGGTGTCAATGTACCTTTCGTCGATAAACAGCCCGTGCAAGGATTTTCGGCCGTGTTAGCCAATGGCGACGGTTCTTTTCTGGCGATGTCGGACAATGGCTTTGGCAGCCAGGAAAACTCGGCCGACTACAACTTGCGCG
>Ga0190344_1000186_pt1 | contig 38314 bp, 37 predicted proteins | sample 48721323_MG_FD_161662 | JGI IMG/M metagenome (GOLD analysis project Ga0190344, IMG submission 161662) | Hydrothermal vent microbial mat bacterial communities from Southern Trench, Guaymas Basin, Mexico - 4872-13-2-3_MG | ecosystem: Environmental > Aquatic > Marine > Hydrothermal vents >... | reverse complement strand
CATCGGTCCGCTGGCGGCGGATCAGGTACTGATGCTCCATCCGGTTGCCTTCGCTGGTTGGCTGGGGCTGCTGGTAACGGCATTGAATCTAATTCCAATGGGGCAGCTCGACGGCGGACATGTCATCTTCGCCTCGCTGCGCCGCGCCTACAAACCGCTGGGGACAATTCTCTTCTTCGGACTACTCGTGCTGGCGTGGTTCTGGCAGGGCTGGCTGCTCTGGGCGGCACTGCTGTTCATCTTCTCCAAACGCCGCCCGGCTCCACTCAATGATCTAACCCCGCTGACCGGAGTTCGACGCTTCGGCGGCTACTTCACCCTGCTGGTCTTCTTCCTCTGCTTCACGCCGGTGCCGATACCATAAGCAACGCCAACGCAGTGCGTTGCATCACACTTTCGCGATTATGAAGAATGAACGCTTTACGTTAATCGCCACGGTCATCCGCTCCCGTTGGTCGCTCACAAACTCAGTTTGATAGGTAGGCACCAACGCAGTGCGTTGGATCACAGTACCGACCTTCGGTCGGAAAACCTGTAATGTACTGAGAGTACGCTGGCGATGTATCCTCTCTACCCTCTGGGGAGGAACTCGTCCACGGGGCTGGGGGTGAGGGGTAGAACGGCGATGGTATATCCTCCATCTCCATTGAAACAACATTACCCGTTCTTACGTCTCTCTTGGAAGATGGTCTTCGACCATCTAGTGGGCGACCGTGGACGGTCGCCCCTACGGTGTGATGTTAACCATTCTTCAGATTTACCTCCCTCTCCCCTTTGGGGGGGAGGGACAGAGGGAGGGGGGTAGAATGGCAGCTACATACCCTCCATCCCCGTTGAAACAAAACAGCCCACTACATCGTAACGGAGAGAGCCTACCCTTACCCCTCAACAGAGGTAAAACTACGATGAAGCATTTTCTCTACCTTTCCCTATTTCTATCACTGACTCTCCTCACACCGGGCTGTGCCGAGGAGGAGCCGCTCACCAGCAACGGTATCGAAGCCACAACGGCAACGGCGGATGAGCTTAACACCGCCAACGCTGCCGTAACCGAGGAACGGGGCGGGGCGATTGTTACCGCCACGAAACGCATCACCCCCGCCGTGGTAACCATCACCACGCTAACACGGGTAACCGAGCGAATCTATGACCCGTGGAGTAATCCCTTCTTCAACGATCCCTTCTTCCAGGAGTTCTTCGGCTCCGGCGGCAGCTCCGAACCTCAGTACAGAGAGCGTGAAATCCCCGGAATGGGTTCCGGCTTTATCATCAGTGAGGAGGGCTACGTCCTGACCGCCGAGCATGTGGTTCATTCCGCCGATGAGATAGAGATTACCCTTCCCGACGGTCGTGCCTTTGCTGGTGAGGTGGTCGGACGCGATCCCTACAGCGATACCGCCGTGGTGCGGATTATCGACGGCAAAGACCTCCCCGTGGCGACCCTGGGCGACTCCGACAAGCTGGTGGTCGGTGAGTGGGCAATCGCCGTCGGCAATCCCTTCGGATTTGTGGTTCGTGATCCTCAACCATCTGTTACCGTGGGGGTTATAAGCGCGACCAATCGAGTTACCCGCCAGCAGATTTCCACTGGCGAAGCGCGTGTCTTCGAGGGAATCATCCAGACCGACGCGGCGATAAATCCGGGCAACTCCGGCGGACCGCTGGTTAACGCTCTCGGTGAGGTCATCGGCATCAACTCTTCTATTCTCTCGACCTCCGGCGGTAGCCAGGGAATTGGCTTCGCCGTGCCGATCAACCTCGCCCGTGAAATTGCCGAGGAGCTTATCGCCTCCGGTGGGGTCAGTCGCTCCTACATCGGCTTCTACCTGCAAGACCTCACCCCGTCAATCGCCCAGGCGATGCACCTCTCCTCCACCGAAGGCGCGATAGTCTCCCAGGTGGATGTCGGTTCTCCGGCGGATGAGGTGGGCTTGCAGGTCGGCGACATTGTCCTCAGCTTGCAGGGCGAAGCCGTTACCGGGGTTGACCAGTTCAGCGGTGAGTTCGGCAATACAGCACCCGGCGATGAGCTTGTCCTGACCGTTCTGCGTGATGGTCGTCAGTATCGAGTGGTGGTGGTGGTGGTCAACCGCAGTGATACAGAGACAGGGACTCACTGATTGGATATGGGCATGGATTCCGAGGGCGCACACACAGGTGCGCCCTTTGTCGAATTGTGTGTATAAAAAAGGGCACGGCATGCCGTGCCCCTACAAATCAGCGTGTATCGTAAAAATTTATCTGCCGAAATATTCCTCGGCAAGGATGCCCATCCAGATTTCATCGTGCCAGCGGTTGCCCTTCCAGTGGATCTTTCGGGCGCGACCTTCTTCCACAAAGCCGCACTTCTTGTAGGTGGCAATCCCGGCTTTGTTGAACTCGAAGACCTTCAGCCAGATTCGGTGAAGGTTGAGCGTCTCGAAGCCGTACTGCAGCGTCAGCCGGGTCATCTCCGTGCCGTAGCCGAGACCGCGCAGCTTCGGTGGACCGATGAAGAGACCAAACTCGGCGAAGCGATGGGTCTGATCGATGCTGTGCAGCCCGACGTTGCCGATGAGTTGGTCATCCTCCGGCGAATCGGCGAAGAGCTTCACCGCCAGGACAATATCGTTTGGTCGGGAGCCGCTGTCCGCGACCCACTTCTCTTCGTCAGTCAGAGAAAGCGGACGATTGAGCAGCAGGTTCTCGCGGGTTTCCGGCGCGTTGAGCCATTGCCGATATAACGGCGCGTACCCTGGCTCTACCGGGGTGAGGTAGATTCGCTCGCCAGCGAGAAAGATGACTCGCTCGTTCTTTTTCTCTGTCATGCTATTTCCCTAAAAAGCCGACTTGAAGGCGTTGAAGGCGCGGGGACCGAAGAGGACAAAGATGATCTCCTCGATGGACTTGAGCGGCAGGACGGACTCCACTCCGGAACGCATCGCTCGGGCGCAGTCCTCCATTGACAATGCGCCGACTCCGGTTCCCAGGGCGGGCAGGGCGATGCGCTTTACCCCCAGACGCTCGGACAGCCGGAGCGCGTTGCTGGTGGCACGGGAAACGATCTCCGCGCTGGTCTGCAGCTTCTGTCCCATCACAGCAGCATGGATTACCCACTTCGCGGAGAGATGCCCCGCCTTCGTTTCTACCACAGAGCCGATCTCAATCGGCCCCTTCTCCAGAGCCTCGCGCTCGATGTCGGCTCCACCTGCCTTCTTCAAAGCTCCCGCGACACCGGAACCCATCCAGAGGTGGTTGTTGGCGGCGTTGACCACAGCGCAGCATTCCTGCTCGGTGATGTCGCCCTTAATGACCCGAATGCGAATGCCGCCGATATCGTGAATCTGTTCGTCCATGTTAGCTCCCGTTGGTTTAGCAGACTCTGTATCTGGAGTTTATTTTTCGATTTTCAGATGATTGGGTAGGGGGCAAGTTATATATCTCTGAGGCTCGGAACAAGTAAATAGTCATCATATCCAGCTTCTCTAGCTACCCTAGTCCAATATTTATCTCCTGTAATTATTTTATCTACAGGCATGTTACAGTAGATAAAGTGTGTTAAGTCTGCTCTATCGTTGTGTCTTGGTGATCTTTTGTTCTCTACTAAATCATATAAGTAGTACATGAGTACGTCGGTATATGGGCGAAAGGATGAAGGTACAGCCCCATGATCACCTATACTTGTGTTAAACCTTACTTCTAAAGCCTTTATCATATCACTGCTTAATCCTAGCCGATACTCCTCTAAAAACGATTCTTTGTTATCCCGAAAGGTTCTTAGGCTACTGCCCGATAGTTTTAGTTTTTTTATATTCCCGTGGTAGTGGCGAATATGATTTTCTTTTGTAGCCTTCATCCCTTTGAGCCAAACATCCTTCGCTTCATAAAATTTACGTTTCATCGGCTCAAGCATTCTTTTCATATTTACTATGGGAGTGTCTGGATGAGCAAAATCGATCAAATCATATTTTAGATTATCTTTACTATAATCATTCTTTACGGCTGGATTCTCAACCCTGAAGTGCTGTGCAATGGCAACAAAATTTCCATCTAGTAGTATCATTCCTTTATCTAGTAGTTTATTAACTTCTTTTATGGGTCCTATACGACTTTCGTAGGGGGAATCATTGCAAAGTAATTCAAATATAGAAATCGGTGAAATGTAGAATGTATTGTTGTTTATACTTGGGAGATCGTTAAGCACCAGTTTACCGCTCGATAAATGATAGAAAATGTTTGTATCAAGTAAATAGCGCATAATTATCTCTTTCGTTAGGTATTAAAAACAAAAACCGTACCGTGCCAGATCAATCAGCAAGATTCTTTGAACTCTTTCAATTAACCATCGTAGTGGAAATGGGAACTTTCCTTACACTCCTATTATGTAACGCTGCCTCTTCATGGTCAAGCCTCTTTTCCGGTGATTATGGTAAAATTGCCCGAAAGAGACAACGCCAAAGGAGTTGAACATGTACGGACTCGGCTGGTTCTACTACGACTGGACAATTCTGCTGATGCTGCCCGGTCTCTTGCTGGGACTCTGGGCGCAGTGGGCGGTCAGGTCTCGCTTCAAGCGTTACTCCAAGGTGCGTACCCGCAGCGGACTCACCGGAGCGCAGGCTGCGGCGGGTATTCTGGCGGAAGCCGGACTCTCCAATGTCGAGATTGAGGTCATCGGCGGGCGGCTGAGCGACCACTACGACCCTCGTAAGCAGGTGCTGCGCCTCTCCGCCGACGTGGCACACTCCGACTCCGTAGCCGCCCTGGGGATTGCCGCCCACGAGGCGGGACACGCCGTCCAGCACGCCCTGGGCTACTTTCCTCTTCACCTTCGCAACGCGGCGGTGCCGGTTACCAAGCTCGGCTCCTGGCTCTACATCCCCCTCTTCATCGCCGGGCTGATCTTCTCCTTCCAGCCGCTGATCTGGATCGGCATCGGCTGCTTCTCCTTCGTGATTCTCTTTCAACTAATCACCCTGCCGGTGGAGTTCAATGCCAGCCGCCGGGCGATGGTTAGCCTCCGCGACGGTGGCTATCTGGAGTACGACGAGCTACCCGGCGCGAGGAAGGTACTCACCGCCGCTGCCCTGACCTACGTAGCAGCCCTGGTAACCAGCATCCTGCTGCTCATCCGTCTGCTGGTCATCTCTGGTGTGCTTCGACGCTAATCAACGCCAACTAGGCTGCTCTTTGGCACGCAGGGGTACGGCGTGCCATACCCAGATTCCAGGTATCATCGTGTATCAAAAGAGGGCGCAGCACGCTGCGCCCCTACGGTGATGATTTTACAGGTACAAACATCAAAGTTCTTTCGGAAAGCTAAACATGCCTCATTGCCTAAAATGTAATGCCATCGCGGATGCCCCCCAACGCCTGATGGTCGGTCGTCCGGTGGATGACAAACCGGGAGTCTGGAACCTGCGCCCGGTGGAAGCGGCTTACTGCAAACCCTGTCTGCGGCGGATGAATCGCTTCACCACGGTCTTCTCAGGGCTGCTTTTGATCGGACTGGTTCTGGGAAGTATCGCCGCCCGGGCTAGCATCCACGAGCGGGGCGGTGAAGAGGCGTTTATCTCGCTGCTGGTCGGCGCGGGGCTGACTCTGCTATTCTTCCTCTGGCAGCTGGTCAGGCGGTTTCGTATCTCCCGGCAGCCGGGCCACTACTACAAAGCGGCGTACAAACGCTGGCACGCCGCCGAGGGAGAGTCGGTCTTTACGCTGGCGGAGTTCCGTAAACTGACGGGGAGGAACGATGAATAACGAGTTGAATGACAATGATTCGAATAACAAGAAAAGAGGCTGGTTCTGCTCGCTTCGAGTAGCGATTCCACTCTTCATTCTGGGCTGTTTCTCCCTTGGTCCCGGGCTGGCGTTTGGTTTAACCAGCGGGCATCTATTCGTCTGCTTCATCGTCGCCGGACTCTTCGTAATCGGGTTGATCAGCTTCCTCTGCGCCATCTTTCGTGCCGTTAACTTTCGCAAGCTGACGCACCTGGCGACTCATCGCGATATCGGCGGACTGCTATCCCACCTGGGTCTGTCCGGCTTACCCGGCTTCTCCGCTCCTTCAAACCCATCTCCAGTGAATCGAGTTGCCCCGCGACCAGTCAAGCGACGGACGACCTGCCCCAACTGTGGAGCCTCGGTGGGCAAACGCCACGTCATCAAAGCCGAAGACCTGCTGGTGGTGCAGTGTCCTCACTGCGATTCGCTCTATGCCATGGAAGAGGGTTCGCCGTGAAGGTTGTGCTGCAACAGGTTAGTGAAGCGAGGGTTGAGGTCGAGGGAAGCGTCGTCGGGGAGATCGGCTTTGGCTACGTGCTGCTGACGGCGATAACCGACACGGACACCGAGGCGGAGCTGGTCTGGATGGCGGAGAAGGTGCTGAACCTCCGTATCTGCCGGGACGACGAGGGCAAGCTCAACCGCTCTCTGTGCGACCTGAACCGGGGGGAGCTGCTGGTAATCAGCCAGTTCACCCTCTACGGCGATTGCCGCAAGGGGCGGCGACCGAGCTATATAAAAAGCGCGCGACCGGAGGTCGCCGCGCCAATGGTCGAGCGGTTCGCGAAGCTGCTGCACCAGCGGGGCTTCACCGTGGCAACGGGCATCTTCGGCGCACACATGAAGGTCAGCCTGACCAACGACGGTCCAATAACACTGATTGTGGAGAGGTAAGAGATAGCTGCTACTATCTATAGTGGTTGTAGAACAAACACAGCATTCACACTCACGAATCCCTCGACACCTCTAACCTGCCAATCACAGATGGCTGAACTGATTTCATCGGCTAATCCAATATTGCCAATTGTATCCTGCTCAATTAAAGCATCAGTAACCTTACCATCAACTATCAACATACAGACGATGATGCGTCCAGCTATTCCGTGATTTTCAGCTAAATGTCGTTGGTAAATACGTTTGATCTGCCCACCACGGGCATAGATATAATTAGTTATCTTATCTACCATATCTAAAGTTATCTCGTCTGATTTTTCAATTACTATAATATTCGGATAAACAGCCCGTGCTTTGGCAATAGACCTAAGCATAAATGTAACATTTACGATGGCTGTACCCTTACCACAGTAAATGTTCCATTCGCTAACAGCCGAGATAATTTTATTAGCTAGCTCAGTGTTACCCGTTGTATTCTGGTTAATATTAGCTTCGGCAACTTCTCCTTCAACTATCATTATTTCAACTTCGACGATTCCGGATAACCTGTCACCATCAAACAAATAATGTTCAAATATATTCTTTATTTCACTGTAACGTACTTTAATGCTGGCTCGCATTTTACTAATCATTTGCAAGGAAATATCGTCACTTTGACTTTCTACCGAAACAACAGCCTCCACTGTTTGTGCTCCAGTGATTATTGCATCTGGCACTGGTCCGATATTTGCCAAAATCAGGCTAAAGACGGCTAGAAGTAGCAGCAATAAAGTTGTAGTACGCATATTGACTCCTTCAAATCTATGGGATTAGCCCCCCACCCCGACCCTCCCCCCAAAGGAGGGAGGGGGAAAAGGAAGGTTACTCCACCGTAACGCTCTTTGCCAGGTTGCGGGGGCGGTCAACGTCGCAGCCCCGTGCCACGGCGACGTGATACGCCAGCAGCTGGAGTGGCAGGACGGTGAGCAGCGGGGACAGCTCTTCCATCGTCGGCGGGATGGTGAAGACATGATCGGCGAGGGAGCCAATCTCGCTGTCCCCCTCGGTGGCGATGGCGATAATCCGCCCGCCCCGGGCGCGTACCTCGGCGATGTTGCTCATCGTTTTCTTGTAGGTCGGTCCCTGCGGTACGACGGCGACGATGGGCGTGTCCGCCTCGATCAGGGCGATGGGACCGTGCTTCAACTCCCCGGCGGGATAGCCGGTGGCGTGGATGTAGGAGATCTCTTTCAGCTTAAGCGCGCCCTCCAGAGCGGTGGGATAGTCGAAGCCCCGTCCCATGAAGAAGAAGTCGCGAGCATCGGCAAACTTCTCTGCCAGGGCTTTCATCTCCTCGTTCTTGGCGAGGATTTTTTCCATCTTTTCCGGGATAATCTCCAGCTCCCGCAGCACGCTCTCGACGGTCTTGTCATCAATCGCGTACTTGAGCCGCCCCCAGGACATCGCCAGCAGGATCAGCGCGGCGACCTCTCCGGTGTACGCCTTGGTGCTGGCAACGCCGATTTCCGGTCCAACGTTGAGGTGAACCACGGCGTCGGACTCCCGGTCAATGGTGCTGCCCTCGACGTTGACCAGCGAAAGCACCTTAATAAACTTGCTCTTTGCCTCACGAATACCGGCGAGGGTGTCTGCGGTCTCGCCGGATTGGCTGATCGCCATCACGATGGTGTCGCCGCCGAGAACGGGATTGCGATAGCGGAACTCGCTGGAAACATCGACCTCGGTGTGCAGACGAGCGTACTTCTCCAGCAGGTATTTGCCGATCAGTCCGGCGTGCCAGCTGGTTCCCGCTGCCTGAATAACCACCCGGCTGATAGCGTTCTGTTCCTGCCGAGAAAGCGAGAGGTTCTTGTAGGTGATCTCGCTGTAGTTGCTGACCCGATTGCGGAAGATCTCCCGGAGCAGCCTCGGCTGCTCGTAGATCTCTTTGAGCATGAAGTGATCGTAATCGCCCTTGTCCATCTCCTCCAGCTCGACCTGAATCTCACGCTCGTTGAGCGGGACCGGCTGGGCATCTTTATCGATGATTCGCACCGAATCCTTCGTCAGGATTACCACCTGACCGTCTTCCACATAGACCGCTCGGCGGGTGTGGCGCACCAGGGCATTGGCATCGGAGGCGAGGAGGTTCTCTCCCTCTCCCAGCCCAACCACCAGAGGTGGTCCCTGGCGAATTGCGTAGATGGTCTCCGGGAAGTCCTCGCTGACCACCGCCAGAACGAAGTTACCGTCGAGTCGGGCGTAGGTTGCCAGGATCGCTCGCTCCGGCGAGAGACCATCGCCGAGATAATCGCTGAACAGGTGCGCCAGTACCTCGGAGTCGGTCTCGCTTTTGAAGAGGTGTCCGGCGGCGGTCAACTCCTCGCGAAGCTGGAAGTAGTTCTCGATGATACCGTTATGGACAATCGCCAGCCGTCCCCGCCCGTCGGTATGCGGGTGAGCGTTGACATCGCTCGGCTCGCCGTGGGTCGCCCAGCGGGTATGACCGATGCCGACATTGCCGGAGAGCGGCTGCTTGTTGAGCAGCTCCGCCAGCTGGCGCAGCTTGCCCTCCCGCTTGCGTACACCAAGCTCACCTTCGTAGATGGTGGCAATCCCGGCGGAGTCGTAACCCCGATATTCCATCTTTTCCAGCCCGACCATCAGGACGGACTGAGCGTCTTTATTTCCCACATAACCGACAATACCGCACATAGGCAATCCTCCGTAGCATTTTGACTAAGGCAAATGATTGTACCACAATGTCGTCTCCTGGGAATACTGGACTAATCCACCTCCGTTAGAGTATCATCGGCTGGCGGTGCTTTGAAAAGCATTTTAACGGAATAGCTATGCGAAGAGTCCTCTTGGTATTGGTCATCCTGATAGCCCTGCTCCTTCTGGGTTGCGAGTATGAGCCACGGGAAACGCCCTACGAAGTCAGCTGGGGGCGGATCTCTGTGGTTGCTCCCAATGGTGAATGGCGGCAGGTGCTGGCGGACGATGCCCTCTTCCTGCGTCGCTATTACTACACCAGCCTGCTGGGCGAGTTCAAACTCTACTATGGCGGACTCGGTTCCTCCTCTGAATCCGTCGTGCGAGACACCGACGGCGAAGCGGAGTTCCTCGCCGAGCTGGCTGACCTCCTCCGCGAGCAGATCGAGATAGCCAACAACGAGGCAATCCTGGAGAACGACAGCCAGCCGCGCCTCTACACCGAGCCGTACCTTGCCGCCGAGTACACCTATCACGACCTCACCGATGGCGTTGAGCAGTTTCATCTGGAGCGGCTCTACTTCGTTGACCAACGCTACTGGTTTCTCGACGCGGGCTGTCTGGCAGAGGACGAACCTCAGGTTCGCCTGGAACTCCAAAAGATGCTCAAGACCCTGCGCTTCCCCGACCCCGGAGAGAAAGAACTGGGCGATAACTATCTCCTCGACCCCGTCGAAGAGCTAACCGATGAAATGTTAATGGGGATGGAAGAGTTCCCCGAAGGCGTAGATTTCTAGGCAACGCTGTGCGTTGCATCACAGGACTGACGTTTCGCGTCAGAACCCCTTGAGCAAATCCGTTCCCGTTGGTCGCTTGGAATCCTCCGAAGGCATAGAGCTTTAACCAGCTATCCGTCAGAAGCCCCACAGTCCCAGTTGATCCAGAGTACGCGAGGTCAATGTAGGGCGGGATATTTATATCCCGCCGTGGAAGAATAATTGCGAATAAACACCTACCGCGCCCCCACAGGTAATAACCCACCTCAGGAGAACCATGCCCATTGTTAGCCGTGAAACCTCCGTTGAGAAACTGATTGACGACCATCCTATGGCGGCAGCCTGGCTGGCGCAAAAGGGCATCGTCTGCGTGCGCTGTGGTGAGGTCTTTCGGGGAACCCTGGGCGAACTGATGGCGGGTAAGCACTTCCGCCCTGAGCAGGTAGATGCCTTCCTCGGCTGGCTAAACGACTACCTCGCTGAGAAGTAGAGTAACCACCATGATTGACCACAAGATTAGCGTTGAACTGCTGCTGGAGGAACATCCCCGCGCCGCCGACTGGCTCCTCCAGCGGGGAATCGTCTGCCTGCGCTGCGGTGAGCCGTTCTGGGGCAGCATCGGCGAACTGCTGACCAATAAGGGGCATTCCACCGAAGCGATAGAGGGCATCCTTGAAGAGCTAAACGCACACCTGACCGAGGTTGAGTAGTCAGAAAATCGAATCGAAAGTTCCGATGACCAAAGCAGCTAAAGTCTTGTCCGAAGTTCTTAAAAAAACCGCCCCGGTGGCGGGTTCACGGGTTCTTATCGCCGTGAGCGGTGGTGCCGATTCCGTGGCTCTGCTCTACTCACTGGTCGAGGCTGATCTGGGCTTGGGCTTGGCGGTGGCGCACTTTGACCACGGTCTGCGCCACGGCTCCCTGACTGACTCCGCCTTCGTGATGGAGCTTTCCGAGAGGCTGGGGCTGGAGTTTTATATCCGTCGCTGGCGAGGCAGCCTGAGCAACGAAGCCGCCGCTCGCGAGGCACGCTATCGCTTTTTGCGTAAGCTGGCAGAGGAAGAGGGTTTCAGCCAGATCGCTCTGGGACACACCATCGAGGATCAGGTCGAGACGGTAATCGTCAACCTGACCCGGGGTTCCGGGTTGGACGGTCTCGGCGGGATGTCAACGCTGGACGGTCTCCTCTGGCGACCATTCCTCGACATCACCCATCGGCATCTCCGTGAGTTCCTCACGAGCCGTGAACTGAGCTGGAACGAAGATCCAAGCAACGAAGATCGCTCAATCTCCCGTAACCTGGTGCGCCACGAGGTGCTGCCACTACTGAGTCAGATTAACTCCGAGGTTGTCGCCAACATCTCCCGCGCAGCCCGGATTCTCCGTCGTCAGCGAGAATACCTGCGTGAGGTTGGTGAGGAGCTTGCCGACAAAGCCTGGCTCTCTACGGGTCCCTGGGGAACGGTGTATTCGCTTATTCCCCTGGCACGGAGCAAAGAGGCTGCCCTCTTCGAGGCTCTCCGCGCGCTCTGGGCAAAGGCGGTCGGCTGGCGGGGCTATCTGACCAGCACCCATCTCGAAGAGATGGTTCACCTGATTCGGGGAAGCAACGAACAGGGGGCGGTAGATCTGCCCCATCGCTGGCGGATTCGGCGGAGCTGGAATAAAATCTGTCTCTTCCAGCCCCCGGCGGTGCCGAAGCCTCCGGTTCCGCTGGAGATCGAATCTCCCGGACGCTGGAACTGGGGCGAGTACACCGTTCAACTGAAGAAACGTTCCGTAAAGAGCGAGTATGGCTCCCTGGCGGTCAGCGGCGAGATGCTCCCGTTGACCCTGCGCACGCGGGAACCGGGCGATGCCCTGCGCCTTTCCGGAACCGGAACCAAAAAGCTGAAGAAGCTCTTTACCGAAGCCCGAACACCGGGTTGGGAGCGTCCCTTCCGTCCGGTTGTTACCGACGATGAGGGCGTACTCTGGGTTCCCGGACTTGCCCGCGATGAACGAGCGGCGGAAACCGCCGAGCTTTATCTGACGATTAGCCCAAACTTACCTGAACAACTATTACCCGCTACTGAAGGGAACCTGCGATGAAAAAACGCCTTGCCATCGCCATGTTGGTGATGCTGCTCTTTGCTCTGCCCACGATGGTCTTTGCCCAGGAGGGAACCGCTGAGTTCTCCTTCGGCGGCTTCTTTACCGCCATCTTTATGGGCTTGATCACCTTCTTTACGCCCTGCGTGCTACCCGTTGTCCCGGCGTACATCTCCTACATCAGCGGTCTCTCCCTGGGGCAGCTGACCGGCAAGGAGCAGTCGGAACTCTCCGACGAGGAGAAGAAGACCCTCCGCCGCGCCAACCGCAAGAAGATGATTATCAACTCCCTCTTCTTCATGCTCGGCGTGATTATCGTTTACCTACTCATCGGCGCAATCTTCGGGCTGCTGGGAATGGGCTTTAGCCCGACCAGTCCGATTCGCCTCTGGATCTTCCGAGTTCTCGGCTTCATCGTCGTTCTCTTCGGTATCCATATGACCGGACTGATTCGGATTCCTTTCCTTGACTACATTGGTGGAGGAAAGGGCGGCGGACAACGCGGTAAGGGCGGCAGTGTCTGGTCGAGCTTCCTGATGGGTCTCACCTTCGCCTTTGCCTTCAGCTCCTGCACGGCGGGGTTTTTCGGCTCGATTGCCGGAATGGCGATGTACTCCGGAAACGTGGTTGGTGCCATGGTGCTGCTGACCGCCTTTGGGCTTGGCGTGGCGATTCCCTTCGTCATCACCGCCATCGCCGTGGACGCACTCTTCAACTTCTTCGAGAAGGTGAAGAAGCACATGAAGGTCATTGAGATCATCGGTGGCATCCTGCTGATTGCTTTGGGTATCCTGATGATCCTTGATAAAATCCAGGCGGTGCTGAGTTTCTAGCGGTTTGTTGTACTCCTGACCATAGGGAGGGCTTAAGAACACGCTGGGGAGCGACCAATGGGAGCGGTAAGACGCGGGAGCGACCGTTACCCGTTGTAATCTGTAGTTCACGAGTCTGGGTGTAGCACGCTGCTGCCTTGACAATATCCAGGTGGTGCTTAGTTTCTAGTAACTTGCTCCTCTGGCAAGACACAAAGCCACCCATTGAGGGTGGCTTTGTCGTGAGCTGGTGTATAGTAATTTGACGCATTGGAAGTTTAATGCTACCATGCGCCGCTAGTGGGGTTTCTGGAGAAAACCTCAAGGGTATATTTTTGTAACATGTTGTTTTTAAGGGGGATAGCTATGAAGAAAATGCTGTTCATTCTTTTGGTTCTGCTGTCTGTGATAGCCTTCGCTAAACCAAACTTCATCGAGGGACAACTCCGTACCCAGGCTCGAATCGGAACTCCGCTGGCACTCACCCGTCCCTTAGATTTTGTGAACCGCACCGACAGTGGCGAGTATAAATCGCTCTTGCTCCTTGGGCTTGAGGCTGGTTACGGAATCGGCAGGGATTTTGAGCTGACCTTCACCTTGACTACAGATTCGCACGTCTGGGATCAATCCCCAGGCTATACTGTAGATATTTCTGCAACATCCATCGCACTAGGATGCAACGCCTATCTGATTCCCAACCTGACCGGACTCTTTCGTCTCTATGGACATCTGGAGCTGGGGATATCCTTCCACGGTTCTGATATACGGGATAGTGCTTCAAAAAGCTATTCAACCGGCTATGGTTTTGGACTTGGGGTAGGCGCACAAGTCTTTTTCGGAGAAACCTTCTTTGTTGAGCCTTTTGTTCTGTACCGACTTCACGGTAACGACAACTATAGCCAGGATCCGGGGTCGGGTGGCGTTGTCTATACCGAGAAGGGTTATGAGGGAGGTATGCCGATGACCCTGGGAATAGGTCTCGGTATGGGCATTGTTTTCTAGGCTGTCTCAGCTATTGACAAATCAGCCAACCTGGCGTACCATTCCCTCGTTCGCGGCGGTATCGTCTAGTGGTTAGGACGCGTGGTTCTCAGCCATGTAACCGGGGTTCGATTCCCCGTACCGCTGCCACATATACCAACAGTAGAGTCCCCTTGGGGGCTCTTTTTGTCAGTATTTTCACTGATTAAGGCGGGATTCCAGTGAATTGTCAGTTTTGATGACTTCAATCCCTTTTTCTCCTTTTGGTCAACGTAGATTCTGAGGACAAACAACTTAAGAAGGCTAACGACTTCCTCCTTTGAGCTTTTAATGTCGATATCACGGAGGTTATCCCTCAAAATTATCAAAGCATCCTGTACATCCTCACGAGTTATTGAAGGAGGTTTTCTAGTAGCTATTTCAATTAGCTCTTGGACAAACTCCTTTTTTTGATTGAGCAGCGGGGAGAGTTTCTCTTGAGCGATTGTGCTAGCGACTTCAGGGGAATCAATACCATCTATTACTCTGTTCCACTTATCAATACTCTTACCTACTTTCTTGAATCTCCTTTTGATTTCATTAGAGCCGTCGTCCTCTTCATGTTCATAGGCTTTGATAATCCGCTCGGTTAGCAGTTGAGTGTTCTTCTTAGTGCTGATGTGTTTGAAGATCATCTCCAACATAGCGTAGATAACAGCACTTTGGCTAACCGAGGTGAGATTGCAGTCTGAGTTACCTCTCACAGCATGAGAACAAGCTAGGCGATTCGTCCCCCAACCTTGCAGTCGCTGCTCACATTTCTCACACCAGGCGAGGTCGCCGAGTAGATTGGAACTATCAACGTAAACAGACTTCTTTGATTGCTTACTTCTCATCTTCTTAACTTTGTCTGCAATTTCTTCGTTAATAAGCGGTTCGTGAGCATCTGCCTTCACAACCCAAACCTCTTCTGGTCGGACTTTAGCTGCCCGAGGATTATGCCTGCGTCTTTCTCTATCACCGCTCCTATTCCAAATCAGCTTGCCTAAGTATGTGTCCGCCCGATCAAGAATTTGGCGAACAGGATTGGTATCCCAATACAATCCTCCACGAGCCCTTGGAACGCCCCGTCTAGTTAGTTCCTTGGCAATGGAAGCCATTGATTCACCTGAAGCATATCTATCGAAAACCTCCCCAACAATCGGAGCTATTTCAGGATCTGGTACTAAATAGGATTTTGTGATATCCTGACCATGCTTGTCTTCTCCTCTATGCATCCTATTCAACATGTACCCATACGGAGCAGGACCACCAGCACGGTATCCTTGAAGGATGTTTTCTTTCATTCCTCGCTTAGCGTCATCAGCACTTTTCATTGAATGTAGCTGGTCAAATACAGCATTTATGCTTCGAAGCAACATGTCGGATGTCACATCGTTTGTTGAAGGCTGTTTAACAAACACTACCTCAACATCTCTCTGCTCCATTTCCCGAATCAACACAGCTTGCGTTACCTGGTCACGGCTAAGACGTGAGGTATCGTGAACGTAGACCTTACTAAACGCATCAGGATGTTGCTTCAATTCGTTGATAAGCTCCATGAATCCTGCTGCATCAAAGTGGGATACTGCTCTGTCCTCCCGCGTCTCTACAACGACTTCTCCTGCCTTATCAGCAAGTTCCCTAAGATTGAAGGGCTTCTATCGTCTCTATCTCTTCGTCCAGACGGATCCATTCTAAAAACCCCTGGGTATGATGTAAGCACCGGCTATTACCTGAACTTGCCAGAGGGTTTTGATCGGGAGTTTCCTGCGTACGCTAGTCCTGAGGTAGCCATGGGGGAGATTGAAGACATCCTGCAAGACTTTCCCTTCGACTCACAGGCTAGCTTTGCAAATGCTATCGCCTACCTCTTATCAGCTGTTGTTCGTACTGCTATTGAAGGATCGACACCAATGTTTGTCATTGATTCTCCTATGGTAGGGAGTGGTAAATCGATGCTTGGAGAGATTGGTAAAATCCTAGGAGGTAACAATGGAACATTGCTTGATGTACCCTCTAGGGCAGATGAACTCGGTAAGCAAGTAGATAGCCAGCTTCTAACAAATGGCGGCACTGGAGTTATCATTCTTGATAACCTTGACTCGAAGCAAAAGCTTAAATCAACAACCCTTGCAAGCTTACTCACCGCCCGCGAGCCCTCCATACGACCTCTTGGCACCTCTTTTATAAAGACGGTCAAGAATAACGTAACCTTTGCTCTGACCGGAATAAACGTAAAGGTTGATAACGATCTATCTCGTCGCTCTGTCTGGATACGGATTAACCCTAAAGTTGACAGACCTGACGAAAGAGAAGATTTTAAGTACAAGAACCTTGAAAAGTATGTCTTTGAAAACCGATTTAGGATGGCTAACGCTCCTCTTTACTGTATAGTAGCCGCTGGTTTGAAGCCAGACAACCAAGCTTCTCCGGTAAAACTCGGGGTAGTTTTGAAGAGTGGTATCGGATCGTTGGAGGTATTCTAAAGTTCTGTGGTATCGATGGGTTTGACTCAAATCGTGCTGCCTTTAGAGACAATGCTGATGTAGATAGTGAACAGTGGGAAGATTTTGTTGTGAAGCTTCGATATCTATTTAAGGATAAACTGTTCAAAAGTGCTGATGTTGTAAATCTTCTCAAAGGAGACGAGAGCTTTCTCCCTTATCTTCCAGTCGAGTTGCAGGAGAAATTCAAGATTTCACCTGTTACTTTTGCTACTGCATTAGGAAAAGCATTTGGTAGAAGGAAAGACCAGGTCTTTGGTAAGGAAAGATTGTATTTAAGGAAAGGTGATACTAAAAGCGGTGGAAGTGTAGTCTGGTACATAGATAAGCTCTAAGAGACGACTTGAGCTATCAATAACCCCTTCAGAGCAGTATCTAGCTCTGAAGGGGTTGGTTGTATAAGGAGGAGGTATCAGTGCTGAATACTACTTTTAATCACCTGGCAATGACCAGCCGTTGAGTGATGGTTTCTGCTGTTGTCTGGAGGGTGGCGAGGTAAACGCCGGAGCGGAAGGCAGTAGTGTTCACGCTCAGGGTTTGTTGACCGGAGGTTGAAGCGAGCGGGAAGAGGTCAACCAGTCTGCCTGCGAGGTCGTAGATGGCAAGGTTGGCTTCTGTGGTGTCTTCGGGGAGGGAATAGCTGAGGGTTACGCTATCGCCAGCAGGGCAGGGATAGGGGGCTTCGAGGGTAAGTTTGTCCGCTGAGGGCGGTTGCCAGGTGGCTTCGATAGAACCGAAGTGCTGAACCTCGCCGTCGGCAAGTTTTGCTTCCAGAGAGAAACTGTAGGTAGTGTTTGGTTCGAGAGAGGAGTCGAGGTAGCTGTACTCGCTACGACCGGAGAGGCTGATCAACTGCTCGGCATCGCGGGTTAAACGCCAGGTTGAATCTGCTTCGCCAGAACCCCAGTTGAGCAGAAGACCCTCCTCGGTGGAACGAGCAGCGAGCAGAGGAGAGAAGACCCAGGAGTCGTCAACCTGATGGGTGTAGAGAACATCGTAGTCGCTATCTACGTGTTCTCTACCGACGACACGCAGATAACCAGATGGACCAATGCAGCCGCTGGGACCATTGCGGAAATGCCCTGTTATCCACTCATAACAGTGGTGAGTATCTATTACATCTCCATCAGTATTGAACTCCAGTACGCCGATTCCCCAAACTCCCCAAAGCTACCAAAAAGGAAAATCCGGTCATCAGGTGTGATAAAAAAGTTTCTCATGCCAATAGTATAGTCCTGGTCAGAGTAAACAATGCGAGGTTCCCGCAAAACATTCCCATCGTTATCCAGTTTTATATAGGCTGTATGTTTACTATGAGTACCCTCCCAGTGGTAATAGCAAATGTGCACATTATCACTGGAATCCACTCCAATTGCTGGGCTATCATCCTGTGGATCACCAACATTAAGGGGAAGTGGTAAAGATGGATGACCAACATCAATGATCGAAGTTAACGGAGTGCCATCAACACCGCTCATCTTGCGATAGCCGATGGTGAAGTAGTAGGTATCCGGATTGTTGAAGTCTTCGTAAACAAACACAATGTGAGCATCGCCATCTGAATCTACAGCCAGACCAGTACCCGCATACTCTGCTTCGTATTTTGACTCATCGGCAACGAACTTGTCGGAGAAGATTATGTCCCCGGTGGAATCCAGCTTTGCATACATAGGGGCATCGTACCAGTCGTCCTCCACAGCATCGTAATCTCGATCACAGTATTGTAGATGCACATTGTCATCAGAATCGCAGGCGGCGTACATGAACCAATCAACCGGTGTCTGGGCAGTAATCAACAGCTTTGGGTCAACCAGGTAAGAGCCGTCAGCAGTATCCACCTGCGTGTACCAGATGTCCAGATCACCTGAAGTATTCCGACGAAAAAAGATGTGGGCATGACCGAGGGAATCTACGGTAACGGTGGGTGAGCGATCCACTACCCCATCCTCCTCGAATATCCGAGTCGGTGGTATGGTTAGCTCACCAGCTTCATTCACCTGAGCAAAGCTGACATCGTAGTAAACGGTTTGCCAAACACTAGACCAGACGACAAACTGTTGATCGTCAGGTGTATAGGCACCAACTTGTCTACCATCAGCATGTTCGCTATCAATAATATAGGTCGGTTCTTCCCAGGCAACGGAAAAGCAAGGCAGCGAAGCCAGCAGAACTATCAAGAGTAGGGCTTTCATGACTCTCACCTCACCGCCTAAGTAGCACAAAAGACAGAGGGAGGCAAGACCTCCCTCTAGGTCTATCAGTTATCAGTCGGCATTATCATGGGAAGCATCGTGCCTGTACTGCCCCCACTGAATGTCCGAGGCTAAGCCCACCAGCTCGATGGCAATCACCTTATCACCATCAACTCGGTATCGCGGTTCAGTGGAACGGGCAACGAGCAGTACCACCTAAGTGCGGTTGACGCGCCAGATGAGGAAGAGACCGGTTACCCCAAAGAGGATATTGGGGAAGAACGCCGCCCAGAATGGTGTGATCACCTCGGACTGTCCCAGCGCGCGACCTACGGCGATGAAGCCCCAGAGGATGAAGCCCAGCAATACGGCTACACCAAAGCCGAGGGCGGTTCCGGAGCGGGCGGTGCGGATTGCCAGCGGCGCGCCGAGGAGAACGACGATAAGGTTTGCCAGCGGGACGCTGATCTTAAGGAGCAGCTCGACCCGCTCCTTGGCGGCGACCTTGCCCGCCCGTTCGAGACGATCAATATGCGCCGAAAGCTCAGCGTAGGTCATGTCTTCCGGCGTTTTTGCCAGGATGCCGAACTCGTCGGGCTTTTCGACAATGTCAACGATCAGCTCCGCAGTCTGGGTGAAGGTCAGCTCCTCACCCTCCGGTCCGAAGGTGCGAACCTCGCAACCGGTGAAGTGCCACTTACCGTCTGCACCGTACTCGGCTTCACGGGCATCAATTCGCTCGATGGCACGGGTGGGGTCTTCGGGATCGAGCTGGAGCAGGGAGGGACTGATCATCGTGGCAGGGCGATGCTCATCGTGATAGGCAGAAAGCAGACCGGCGAAGAGGAGCTTGTCGCCAATGAGGTAGGCAGAGAAATTGTTGGTCTCCATCCGCCGGGCTTCGTCCTTGTGGTCGAAGACCCAGAGCTTGATGGCGATATTGCGTTCATTGGCGGGGGGAACGACGATCTCTCCCCACGCCCAGATGAAGCCGGAGATGAGCATCCCCATAATAATCAACGGCAGGAAGACCCGATAGAGGGAAATCCCCCCGGACTTCATTGCCGTTATCTCGGAGTTTTTACTGAGAATGCTGATGCAGAAGAGTACGCCGAGGAGTACCGCGATGGGGTTGATCCACTTGATGACGAAGGGGATCATATAGAGGTAGTACTCGGCGATGACTCCGGCGTCGGTGCCGCGCTCGATGAACTTCCCCACGGTCTCGATGAAGTTAACGACGAGGTAGATTGCTATAAATGCCAGAATCGCATACAGATAGTACCGTATGAAGGTGGCAACAATATAGCGATCCAGCCGACGACCGAGCATCAGGGGAACCTCGTGAAATGAACGGGCTATTCATGAGCTATAACTAAGTATTGAATTCACCTGGTAGAGACAAGGGGCTTTAGCCCCTTGTAGATTCAAGATACGCTGCAGCTTCCGCAAGGGGTTGAAACCCCTTGTCTGTAAGATCAAAACCAACCAACTCTAAGAATCGCAGCAAAGCTGGTTATTCAAAGGTCTAAATCACTACGAAGACTGGGGGGACGAGGTTTCCTCCGGCTCCACTGGTTCTTCGTCTTCGTTGATTAGAATGGCAATGGCAGAGAGGTGATCGTCGTCCTTCATCCGCATCAGTCGGACACCCTGGGTATTGCGACCGACCTCGGAAACATCGGCAACCCGGGTGCGTACAACCATCCCGCCCTCACTCATCATCAGCATCTCTTCGCTGCCATCAACCAGACGAGTAGCAATCACCGCGCCGTTACGCAGGGTCGTCTTGATGTTGATGACCCCCTGCCCGCCTCGGTTGATCAGGCGATAGTCCTCTACCGGGGTGCGTTTGCCGTATCCATTGACGGTAGCCGTGAGCAGCCCCGATTCGGCAAGTTTTTCCGGATCAACTACCGCCATCCCGACCACTGCGTCGTCGGAGTTTTCTTCGCTGAGTTTCACGCCGATAACCCCCTGAGCCGAGCGACCCTGAGCGCGGAACTGGGTCTCTTCGCAGCGCATCGCCTTGCCATAGCGGGTAGCCAGCATAACCTGTTGCTTGCCATCGGTTAATCTGACACCGATAAGGCGATCTTCCGGACGCAGGGTCAGGGCGTAGATCCCGTCCTTGCGGACGTTGCTGAAGAGATTGACGGCGATTCTCTTTACAAACCCCTGTGCCGTCGCCATGACCAGATAATGCTTGTCGGAGTCGAGGTCGCGTACCGGAACCACGGCGTTGAGCCGCTCGTCCTTGTCCAACTTCAGCAGATTGACAATCGCCTTACCCCGCGCCAGCCGGGAAGCCATCGGGATGTCGAAGACCCGCAGCCAGTAGCAGCGACCGGAAGTCGTGAAGCAGAGCAGGTAGTCGTGGTTATAGGCGATGAAGAGCTGATCGACGAAGTCCTCCTCTTTGGTCGAGATTCCGGTTACACCGGAACCGCCCCGCCCCTGGGTTTTGTAAGCGTCGATCTCCATCCGCTTGATGTAGCCCTGATGGGTAATCGCCACCACGACCTGCTCATCGGCGACGAAGTCCAGCTTGCTCAACTCCTGCTCGGCGGCGACGATAGCAGTCCGGCGGGGATCGCCATACTTCTCGGCTAGTTCGAGGAGGTCATCCTTAATCAAACCCTGAATCATCGCCCGGCTGCCCAGCAGCTCCTCAAGATAGGCAATCTTTTTGCGCAGCTCGTCGTATTCTTCACTGAGTTTGTCCCGCTCCAGGGCAACCAGGCGAGAGAGACGCATTTCCAGAATCGCCTTTGCCTGGGCAGCGGAGAAAGACCAGCCGCTCATCAGCTTCTCAGTCGCAACGTGTACATTCGTCGCCGCCCGCAGGGTGTTGACGATGTTGTCAATATCATCGAGAGCCAGCATCAGTCCCTCGACAATGTGGGCGCGCTGGCGAGCGTGGCTAAGTTCATAGCGACTGCGCCGCTCGATTACCTCAATCCGATGGTTGATGAAGTGACCGAATATCTCGTGAAGCGGCAGGTACTGCGGCTCTTTGTTAACCAGGGCGAGGTTGATGACCCCGAAGGTTCCCTGAAGCTGGGTGTGGCGGTGGAGGTGGTTGAGAATCAGCTCGGCGTTGGCATCACGCTTGAGGTCGATTACCACGCGGAGTCCCCGGCGGTCACTCTCATCACGGAGGTCGGAGATACCCTCAATCGTTTTGTTGCGTACCAGCTTGGCAATCTGCTCTACCAGGCGAGCCTTGTTGACCTGAAAGGGAATCTCGGAGATAACGATCTTCTCGCGTCCGTTCTTTTTCTTCGGCTCTTCAATCGTCGTCCGACCACGCACAGTGAGCTTGCCCCGTCCGGTCTGATATGCCTCCAGAATACCGCTGCGACCGAGGATAGCTCCGCCGGTGGGGAAGTCCGGTCCCGGCATAATCTTCATCGTCTCCGCCAGGGACATCTCCGGGTTATCAATGTAAGCGGTAACCGCCCGGCAGACCTCGCCCAGATTGTGAGGCGGGAAGTGGCATGCCATTCCAACGGCGATGCCCGTGGAGCCGTTGAGCAGCAGGTTGGGCAGCCGCGCCGGCATCACGACGGGTTCTTTCAGCGACTCGTCAAAGTTGGGGACGAAGTCAACGGTATCCTTCTTAATGTCGGTCAGCAGCTCTTCGGCAATCCGGCTCAGTCGAGCCTCGGTGTAACGGGTTGCCGCCGCCGCGTCGCCATCAATCGAACCAAAGTTGCCCTGAGGATCAACCAGCGGATAGCGAGAGGTAAAGTCCTGCGCCAGCCCGACAAGAGTGTCGTAGATCGCCTGGTCGCCGTGGGGATGATATTTACCCATCGTGTCGCCGACGATGCGCGCGCTCTTACGATGAGGTTTGTTACTGCTCAGTCCAAGCTGGTGCATGGAGTAGATCAGCCGACGGTGAACCGGCTTGAGACCATCCCGGACATCGGGCAAGGCGCGCCCGACGATAACGCTCATCGCATAAGAGAGATAGCTCTTGCGCATCTCTTCGTCAACGCTGATTCGCTTGATTTTACCTTCGCGCAGGGTCATATTTCTCAACCTTCAAGTTGTAACTTCTCAATGATATACAGATTGGACATTGTAGCAGAAAATCACCCCTAAAGTCAACCAACACGGTGTGTTGAATTACAGGACTGGGCTTCGCCCAGAAAATCGTGAGGTTGTCCGCTCTCGCCGAAGGGTTGGTGAACAGAACTCGTTCAAAAACCGCAATCTGCCTCTTTATCGTGTTATACTCTGCCCCTGCTGGTGTTCACGGAACCCGATACGGAGATTTGCTATGAGAAACATTACGCTATTACTCGCCCTGCTTCTGCTCGTCGTCCTTGTCGTTACCGCTGTGGCGGAGGATGACGACTGGGGACGCTATCTGGATGAAGGTCAGGGTAAGGACTGCTCTGGCGACACCTGTACAGCTCTCGATAAAACCCCCTGCTCGGACTGCGGGCGGGTTGATGAGCTGTGTGAGTGTGAGGACGAAGATGATTCCGGCTGGCGCAACCTGCTGGATGGGTAGATTCGTCGTTCTTCGATCAACCCCTCACCCAGAGTTAGGTTGAGAGAGCGTTTGTAGGGGCGCATCTATGTGTGCGCCCTCAAGGAATCGCCCCCCATCCCAGCCCACCCCCAGAGGGGGGAAGGAGTACAGGGTTGAGCGACCAGCGGGGGCGGCTAGACGTGGGTGGAACCGTTGGTTGGATACACCCGTTAGCTGCGAGTCTGTGTCCAGCTTCAAGCTGGCTTGACATTTGTTGTGGGGTTTACTTACAATACCCGTCCTTGAAAAGGCTGTTCCCCCTCTGGTTTTTTGAGGGGGCAAAGTGCATTAACTACCGTTAGGATAAGAACGATATGGCGACCTATCAGAAAAAACTGGCCGAAGTAGAGCGTACATGGCACGTGGTTGATGCCACGGACATCCCTCTGGGGCGGCTTTCTACCCGCGTGGCAACGCTTCTTCGCGGCAAACATAAACCCACCTGGGCTCCCCATCTCGATAATGGCGACTTTGTCATCGTCGTCAATGCCTCTAAGGTGAAGCTTACCGGAAACAAGCTGGAGCAGAAGATGCACCACCACCATTCCGGTTATCCCGGCGGTCTCAAGTCCACTCCTTATAAGGTGGTCATGGAGAAATACCCGGACCGTGCCGTCCGCTGGTCCGTTGTGGGTATGCTGCCGAAGAACCGCCTTGCCAACAAGCTCGCCAAGCGGCTGAAGGTCTATGCCGGTGAGAAGCATCCTCACCAGGCGCAGATGCCCAGCGAGTTTACTATCGAGTAACAGAACTTCGCATTTCCTGCTTTCTAAGTGGGAGAGTAGCGATTGATTAGAGTAAAGACTGGAGCAGTAAACACATGGCTAAGACCGAAGAGTTCTGGGCAACTGGTCGTCGCAAGACCGCCGTCGCTCGCGTAAAGATGGTTCCCGGTGAGGGAAATACCCTCATCAACGGACACACCATCGAAGAGTACTTCCCCCGTCCGATCTGGCAACTTGCCGTGGGCAAGCCCCAGATGATCACCGAAACCGGCGACCGCTTTGACATCTCTGTCAACGTCAAGGGTGGCGGACTAACCGGTCAGGCCGATGCCGTTCTTTTGGGTATCGCCCGCGCCCTGGAGAAGTACGATCCGGAGCTTCGCGGAGTCCTGAAGAGCAACGGTCTCCTGCGTCGTGATCCTCGTGTCAAAGAGCGCAAGAAGTACGGACAGCGCGGAGCGCGCGCCAAGTTCCAGTTCTCCAAGCGTTAAACCGATTGAGACCTTGCGTAACTTGGTGTACGTAGCTACTTTCTCGTTTGTGAGGCTGCCGCCTGATTGTCGGGAGACCTGTAACCACGACGGATATTGATGGTTACAGAACTGCTTGGGGTGTTAGACAAGCCGGACGCTACGTTGCGAAGGTGCTTACGCAAAAGTTTCCGATTTTCTACCAGGAGGAAGCTCTTTCCGCTCCCTCCTATTCAAACCAGCGGGAGTCGGCCTCCGGTCAACAGACCACCGACTCCCTCTCATCACACACGCTACCCGACCACCTCTCCCCGTTGCGGGGGGCTTGGCTGGGGGCTGCGAGAACGGTTGCACGTACAGCAACCCTCGATAGCTTCCAACAGGTACTCCGTGGGAGAATTGGGATGACGGTAGCGGCGGAAGGGGGGCTGTTTAGGGACAACTGGGAGATTAACCTCTTCTGGATTGCCCCGTAACACAGCCAACCCGTCTAAACGAACCGGGGCTGGTTATCTCCTCTACCTCAGCACAATGAGATAGAGGACGATAGCGAGAAACCCCAAACCTGAAAGAGGAAACATGCCCAGGATATCCACCCGCGCCATGCTCGAGGCTGGCCTCCACTTTGGCCACCAAACCCGCCGCTGGGACCCGAAGATGCGGAAGTACATCTACGGCGAACGCAACGGAATCTACATCATCGACCTTCAGCAGTCCGCAAAACTCCTCCGCAATGCCTGCGACTTCATTACCAAAACCGCAGCCCGTGGTGGCAAGGTCATCTTCGTCGGCACAAAACGCCAGGCGCAGAGGATAGTCGTCAGCGAGGCCGAAGCAAGCGGAATGTACTTCATCAACAAACGCTGGCTCGGTGGTACCCTGACCAACTATCAGACCATCAAAAAGAGTATCGCTCGCCTGGAAGACCTTGAGAAGAAAATCAACTCTCCAGAGTTCGAACAGCGCACCAAAAAAGAACGAACGATGATGAAGAAGAAGTATGACAAGCTGATGGTACTCATGGGCGGAATCCGCGAGATGAAACGCCTGCCCGACGCCGTCTTCATCGTTGATCCCAAGCGCGAAGAGATTGCCGTCAAGGAAGCCCGCTGTCTGGGAATCCCCATCGTCGCCATCGTAGATACCAACTGCAATCCCGACCTCATCGACTACCCCATCCCCGGCAACGACGACGCCATTCGCGGCATCCAGCTGGTTACCAAGACCATCCGCGAGGCAATCCACGAAGGCACCGCAGCCGCAACCGGCGGCGATGTTCCCTTCACAGACTAGCAACGTGGTGCGTTGCATCACACTTTCGCGGCGGACAGGTTTAGTTAATTTTAACGACGTCCCCGCGTACACGCTCCCGTTGGTCGCTTCCCCTGCTCTTACCTCCCCCTCTGAGGGGAGGGTCGTGGAGAGAGGCTTCCCGCAAACAGGAACACAGATTAAACAACGATCCACCCTTGGCAGCTTTGAGATAGCAGAATGTAGGGCAGGGACTTTAGTCCCTGCCGCAGAAGTGGCTAAGGCGTATCGTCCGCTCCCATCTTAAACAGTTAGCTACACAAACCACTTTGATTCAGAAGTAACCTTTTTAGGAGTAACTATGGCAGATGTCTCCGCCCAGCAGGTTATGGCACTGCGCAAGAAGACCGGTGCTGGTATTGTCGCTTGCAAGAAAGCCCTCATCGAGTTCGAAGGCGATGAAGAGAAGGCAATCGAACACCTCCGCGTAAAGGGTCTCGCCTCCGCCGACAAGAAGTCCTCCCGTGCCGCCGATGAAGGAATCGTCTATTCCTACATCCACACCGGCGACCGCCTCGGCGTGATGATCGAGCTGCGCTGCGAAACCGACTTTGTCGCCCGCACCGACGATTTCAGGCAACTCGCCAAAGACCTGTCAATGCAGGTCGCGGCGATGCACCCGGTGGCAATCGATGAAACCGGCTTTGCCGAAGAGGTCATTGAGGCAGAACGCCGCGTCTATACCGAGCAGGCTCTGGAATCGGGCAAGCCCCAGAATATCGCCGAGAAAATCGTCGAGGGCAAGCTGAAAAAGTTCATGAAGGAAAGAGCCTTGCTCGACCAGACATACATCAAGAACCAACCCGAAGAGAAGAACCGCACCGTCCGGGAATATCTCCAGCAGAACATCAGTAAGCTCGGCGAGAACATCCAGGTCGCCCGCTTCGCCCGCTTCGAGCTGGGCAGCGAGTAGCAACGCAGTGCGTTGCATCACAGAACTGGGCTTCGCCCAGAACACCTTGGTATAGCTTACCACTCCCGTCGGTCGTTCACACACTTCGAGTTGGGTTCCGGGTAAAACTATTAGCGAGTCTAAAAGTTTCTCCCCTCCTCCCTTTTGGGGGAGGGACTAAGGGTGGGGGGCAATTACACCAATGACATATGCTAAGTCGTTGATGTAACCTGTCTTGGGCCCGTCTGGAAAGTATTGAGGATGGACGAACCACATCCAAAGCGAGTTATTGTTAAGCTCTCCGGTGAGCGACTTTCGGGTCGTCAGGCGGGGAGCTTTTCCTCATTTAGCTCAGACAGCCTCCGCCGAACCGTCGGCGAACTGACCACCCTCCACGACGCTGGCTATCAGATCGCTATCGTTGTCGGGGCGGGGAATCTCCTTAGAGGTGGGCAGAGTGCCGTCTTCACCGACCGTGCCACGGCGGACACCGCCGGAATGCTGGCAACGGTGATGAACGCTCTGCTCCTTGCCGATGCCCTCACCGCCGCTGGTCACACCGCACGAGCCTATTCAGCGGTCGCCATGCCCAGCCACGTAACCCCCTATCGCTTCAGGGAGGTACGCCAACGCCTGGCGGCTGGAGAGATTGCCATCGTCGGTGGCGGAACCGGCGCACCCTTCTTTACCACAGACACTGCCGCCGCTCTGCGGGCAAGAGAGCTGCAAGCCTCGGTCATCCTCAAGGCAACCCAGGTGGATGGGGTCTATTCCGCCGATCCCAGGACTGACCCCAACGCCACCCGCCACGACCGCCTGAGCTATGCCGAGGTTCTTGAACAACGCTTTGCGGTAATGGACCTCGCCGCCTTCGAGATTTGTCGTGGCGGCAAGGTCGAGATTCGCGTCTTCGACGGTGGAGCGGAGAACCACTTCCTCCGCGCCCTGACCGAGCCGGGCTTCGCCACAGTTATTACTTCATAAGGTGATATCACACATTCGTACTCCACCCCGGAGGAAAGAAATGGCTGAACCCCAACTAAAAGACACCAAGGTCAAGATGGACAAAGCGGTCGAAGCGACCCAGCGCGATCTCCGTGCCATCCGCACCGGGCGCGCCAACCCTGCCATCCTCGATTCCATTCGCGTTGACTACTACGGCGCGCAAACCCCGGTCAACCAGATGGCGACCGTCTCGGTTCCCGAACCGCGCCTCATCGTCATCCAGCCCTGGGACAAGAGTGCCATCGAGAACATCAGCAAGGCACTTCAGGCGAGCGACCTCGGCATCACCCCGGCATCCGACGGCGTGGTCATCCGCCTGCCCTTCCCTGCGCTTACCGAAGAACGGCGCAAGGAGCTGGTAAAGGTCGCCCATCGCCTCGCCGAAGAGGGCAAGGTCTCCATCCGCAACATCCGCCGCGATGCCAACGATACCCTCAAAAAAGCCGCCAAGAAGGGCGACATGAGCGAGGACGAAAGCGAACGCCTCCTCGGCATCGTTCAGGACTACACCAACGACCACACCAAAGAGATAGACCAGCACGTGGAAGACAAAATCAGCGAAATCATGGAAGTCTAGGCAACGCAGTGCGTTGCATCACAGAACTGGGCTTCGCCCAGAACACCTTGGTGTAACTTACCGCTTCCGTTGGTCGCTACGCTTTCTCCCTCTGGGGAGGAACTCGTCCACGGGTCGGGGTGAGGGGCCAGCTTGAAGCTGGACACAGACTCGCGCTGACCGCTTGAGCTGGAATTACGCTTATTCCCGCGTTTGTATCAACTAGGCAGTAGCGCGGTGCGCTGCACCACAAGGCTGGGCTTCGCCCAGAACACCTTGGTGTAACTTACCGCTCCCGTTGGTCGCTGCGTTACCTCTAATTCCAACACCCGAGGAAAACCGATGAAGAAGCTCACCCTGCTGTTCGCTCTGTTGTTGACCTTTGCCCTGCTCACCGCCTGTGGTGACGAAGAGGCCGAAGTTACCGACGATGCCGAGGCTGAAGAGGTCGCCGAAGAAGTAGTCGAAGAACCTGCCGAGCCGGAAGGTCTCGCTGTTGGCGATACCGTTTACGCACAGGCGGCGGATTTTAGCGACTATTACTACGAGGTCGCCGTCGTCCATTCTATCAACGGTGACGAAGTCGAAATCGCCTGGGATGATACCTGGGGCAAACACAGCGACATCGAACTCTTCGACCGGAGCAAGCTGTTGTGGGTAACTGAGATCACTGCCGAAGAGGCGGTCGTTGGCGCACCGGTTCTGATCAACGCTCGCGGCTTCAACAGCATGGTCAACTATCCCGCTGTGATCCTTGAGGTTACGGAGACCGGCTACCTGCTCGAATATCGCATTAGCGACGAGCTGGATCCTGAGAACGAAGAATACGCTCTTGAGGAAATGCTGCTGATTCTTGAGTAGCAACGCTGTGCGTTGCATCAATTTTTCGCGAATACAAAACAAAGCAATCAGTTTTCGTAACTGGTTGCTTCGTTTTGTTACATTCACTTGAAATAGAGGCTATTTTCGTTTATGCTGTTTGTAGTGGTGGTGTTCCTACCCATTTGGAGGCTGAAATGAAGCTCTTCGTGCTATTACTCCTCGTGGCGACTGCCGTTTTCTCCGCCGGATGGGAGACGCTGACCCCCTCCAGCGATTCCTACGTCGCCTTTTACGACGAGCATGGCGGCGATGATAATGACCTGTATGCCGATGATAACTTCGGCGATGCCGACATTCTCCGCTTGATGTATCACGAGAGTCAGTGGAGCTACAGCTACTACTATCCCTACATCAACTTCGACCTCTCGGCATACGTTGGCGATACTCTCCTCGATGCTGAACTGCGTATCTATCTTGAGGAGGCTCCCGACGGCGACCAGTCCCTCCGGCTGGTCAGCAGCAGCTGGGAGGAACTGACCATTACCTACAACAATCGACCCGCTGCCACCTGGCTATTGAATATGGCGCAGCTTACCGAGGGCTGGAACACCATTGATTTACCGATAGCCGATATGCAGCCCTTCATCACCAACCCGGCGCAGTTCTACGGTTTCAAGATGCTTGATACTCAGTATTGGTACTCTCCGATTCCGGGCAAGTTCCACAGCCGGGAGAACACACATCCTCCAGAGCTGCGGCTTTACATCTCCGGTGCCGCTGTGGAGGAAACCACCTGGGGGCAGCTTAAAGCGAACCTGTAGGATACTTGTCCAATGACTAAAACCGAGCCAAACGGCTCGGTTGTTTCATTGGAGATTCAGCATTCTTCTGAAGCAAAGTTAAGGATAATTACTTTACTCCCATTCGATGGTCGCCGGATATTTTAGTCCCGCGAACCACTCATCCGCTTACTCAATACCCACTCCCGCGAGTTAGCGTCCCTATTCCCACTCAATGGTCGCCGGGGGTTTGCTCGAAACATCGTAGGTAACCCGGTTGATGCCCGGTACCTCGTTGATGATCCGGCTGCTGATCTTTGCCAGGATGTCGTAGTCCATCCGATACCAGTCCGCCGTCATGCCGTCCACACTGGTTACGGCTCGCAGGGCAACGGTGTAGGCGTAGGTGCGCTCGTCGCCCATCACCCCGACGCTCTTCACCGGCAGCAGCACGGCAAACGCCTGCCAGATTTCGTCGTAGATGCCGTTGGCGCGTAGCTCTTCCAGATAGACGGCATCGGCGGCGCGGAGTAGCTCCAGTCGCTCTGCGGTGATTTCACCAAGGACTCGAATTGCCAGACCGGGACCGGGGAAGGGGTGGCGACCGATGAAGCTCTCCGGGATGCCCAGCTCTCGCCCCAGACGGCGGACTTCGTCCTTGAACAGCTCGCGCAGCGGCTCGACCAGCCTCATCTCCATCTGCTCTGGCAAACCACCGACGTTGTGATGGCTCTTGATGGTTACCGAGGGCCCCATCACCGAGACGCTCTCGATGACATCGGGGTAGAGGGTTCCCTGCGCCAGGAAGCGAGGCTTCGGCGAAAGCTTCTCCGCCGCCTGCTGGAAGACCTCGATGAAGGTATGCCCGATTATTTTCCTCTTGCGCTCGGGGTCAGAAACTCCGCTGAGCTTCCGCAGAAACTCCGCCGAGGCATCCACCATAGTAACCGGCAGATTGAGCTCTTTGTACGCCTCCATCACCTCAACCGCTTCGTTGCCCCGCAGCAGCCCGTTATCCACAAAGATGCAGTGCAGCTTCTCACCCAGCGCGCGATGGAGCAGCACCGAGTTCACCGTGGAGTCCACACCACCGGAGAGTCCGCTGACCACGTGCGCCTCGCCAACCTGCTCCCGCACCCGCTGGATGGTGGAGTCCACGAAGGAGCTCATCTTCCAGTCTCCGGCGCAGCGGCAGATTCTGTTGAGGAAGTTCCCCAGCATCCGTGGTCCGGCGGGGGTGTGGTGAACCTCCGGGTGAAACTGTACGCCGAAGACCGGACGCTGGCTGTGGCGGATCGCCGCGTAGGGCGCGCTCGGCGTAGAGGCGATCTTCTCGAACTCCGGCGGAATCGCCTCGACGCGGTCGCCGTGGCTCATCCAGACCGGCAGCTCGTTCTCAAGCCCGAAGAAGAGGTCGCTGTCGTCCCGCACGGTGATCGTCGCCGGACCGTACTCCTTCCGGGTCGCCTTGCCGACCTGACCGCCGAGGCGTTCCACCGTGGCTTGCAAGCCGTAGCAAATCCCCAACACCGGAACGCTGACCTGCAGGTAGAAATCCTCTGGCAGGTGGGGCGAGCCGGGTTGAATGATGCTCGCCGGACCGCCGGAGAGGATGATTCCCTTCACATCGTCGGCGAGGTAGCTCTCCACCGCCGCGCTGAAGGGGACAATCTCACAGAAGACCCCGGCCTCGCGCACCTTGCGAGCGATGAGCTGGGTGTACTGACTTCCGAAATCCAGAATGACAATCCGTTCCATGTTTGTCCAATCGGGTTGTGTGGTCGAAAGAGGTTTTGTAGGGGCAACCCCCTGTGGTTGCCCGCTTTGTTAATACACCAGCAGTCCCTCGCTGGTTAGCGCGTCCAGATCATCGTTGATTACGCCCCACTCGGTTACGGTGAAGCCGTCGCGCTCGAAGGTTGGAATCTCCGGGGTGGTCAGACCATCTGGCAGGGTGTCGCTCTCTACCGGCTCTATCAGATAGACCAGGCGCAGCAGCGAGTCCGGCTCCGGCGTTACGCTGAGTGCCACCATCCGCCCGTAGTCCTCGTTTAGCTGGGGATAGATGAGGTACCAGGGCGAGGCGGTGAGCCGGGGAATCCAGTAGTCGGTGAAGTCCCGCCGCTCTTGCTCGTTGAAACCGTAGGCGAGGAGGTTTTGGCTAAAGAAGGGGTCGAGCATCGTCCTCGGAATCAGCCAGCCCTGCTCCCGCTGGCAAAGATCGGCGTTCATGCTTTCGTAGAAAAGGAAGCGATGACGTGGGGCATCGAAGATAACCTCACCACCATCGGTGGGTGCGACCCCGTAGCCGACTCCCGTGTCGAGCCAACCGTCCGGGGAGGCGGTTACATTCCAGCCGTCGCCGTAGTCCGGGTCGCTGACCGTAACCCTTCCCCCAGCCGGGAAGGAAAGCTGAATAGAGACATCGGTCTCTTCAACTGGATAGAGGTAGATGTTGGGCTTGCCTGTATAGGTGGTGTTCTCGGGTTTTTGCAGAGTAAAGTTAATCGTCCGCCGATCACCTGATTCAATCACAACATCAGTCACTTCGAAGTTCTCAAAACCAGCTACTGTACAGAGGATGTCGTAAGTCGCGGGCGGGATGTTCTCAATTGTGTAGTAGCCGTCTTCGTCGGTTCTTGTCCAGAGCCTGGTGCCTTGAACTTTGATGTCTGCCAGCTCAATTGGCACACCACGTTCATCCACAACCGTGCCGTGGATAGACCCGTATAGCGGCTCCTCCATCTCCTCTGCCAGCATCACGCCCCACTCGTGGACGGTAAATCCGCCGCTCTCGAAGGCAGGGATGATTGCCAGCATCAGCTCTATCTCCTCGTCGAGTCCGGCGATCAGGTAAACCAGTCGGATGAGGCTGTGCGGCGCGGGGTCAACGCTCAGCTCGACCATCTCACCATACCCGGCATTGTACTGGGGATAGACGGCGTACCAGGGACGATTGAGCGGCCGGTGAATCCAGAACTCAATGAAGTCCTCTATCTCCTGCTCATAGAACCCCGTTGTCGCCAGATTCTGTCGGAAGAACTCCTCCAGCCCCTCGCGGGGGACAACCCAGCCCTGCTCCCGCTGGCAGAGATCGGCGTTCAGGCTTTCGTAGAAGAGGAAGCTGTGTTCGCCTTCTTCGCTGCTGATCGTCCCGTCGGGAGCGATGGAGACATCCCAGCCGTCGCCGTAATCCGGGTCGCTGACGGTAACCTCACCCCCAGCCGGGAAAGATAAGCTGACCGAAACGTCAGTCTCTTCAACTGGGTAGAGATAGATGTTGGGCTTATAGACGGGGGATAATATTATGCCTGATCGTTCAACCTCGGTTGGTTTAACCATAGTGAAGTCCAAAGAAACAACTGCTCCTTCTTCAAACACAATGTCAGTGTACTTCATATCCTTAAAACCCGCAACTGTACAGAGAATGTCGTAGGTACCGGGTTCAATGTCGGTTCGCTGATAATAGCCGTCCTCATCAGTTGTTACGAAGATACTTGTGCCAAGCACCTTGATTGTTGCCAATTCAAGGGGACAGCCCTCTTCATCGGTTACGGTTCCACTGATAGCACCATTCTCCTCAAGCTCAAACCACTCGCCCTCTACAATCCCGCCCCACTCGGCTACGGTGAAGCCTGTACGCTCGAAGTCGGGAATAACTGGTGGCGTCGGGTCTCCGTCCACGGCATCCAGCCCCCGGATGACGTAGATCAGCCGCAGGAGCGAGTCTGGCTCTGGCTCGATTTGCAGGGAGATGACCTCGGCAAGCTCCTCTTTGTACAGCGGGCGGAGGGAGTACCAGGGCGAATCGGTGAGCCGGGGAATCCAGTATTCGACAAAATCCTCTATCTCACGTCCGACGAAGCCGTGAGCCACCAGATTCTCCCGGAAGAAGCCCTCCAGCTCTGGCTGCTCCACCACCCAGGAACCACGGTCGGTCTCCGGCAACGGGTTCTGGCTCTCGTAAAAGAGGAAGCCGTACTCGCCGTCTTCGTCAGCGAGCATCCCATCGGGCGAGGCGGTTACGTGCCAACCCTGACTGCGTCCGCTGCCATAGTCAGGGTCGCTGACAGTAATCCGCCCGCCACGGGGGAAGTCGATGAAAACATCAACCTTCGTCTCCTCAGTCGGATAGAGGTAGATGTTGGGCTTTTCGGCTAGCTCCAGCATGTAAAACTCAGTAAAGTCCAGGGTTACCACGGAGTTACCCTCAAGAACGACATCGGACGCTTCTGACTCAAGGTAATCGGCAGTCATACAGTAAACGTAGTAACTGCCAGCAGGAATGCCACTTATCGTGTAGTAGCCGTCGGCATCGGTCTCTGCCCAGAAGTCGACACCGGAGACCGTTACTGTTGCCCCCTCGTAAGGGTCGCCGGAATGGTCAAATGCTCGTCCCTCCAGCGTTGCCAGCTCGCCATTGCTGGGCTGGAAGACCAGGGGCAGGACGAAGGTAACATCGCCGGAAAGCCCCTCGACGTACCAGCTCTCAAAGCCGGCGATGATTGCCTCGCCCAGCTCTTCGCTGCCGGTGTTGTTCTCGACGACCACGGCATCCGCCGCCAGCCCATCGCGCAGGGTAACCTCCACGACCACCCGCCCGGCAAGCTCCGGCTCCGTCAGCAGGAAGTCCTCATAGATGCCCTGAAACTCCCCCTTGTGGAGGGCGATGTAATCCTGAAGCTGAGTGTCCCGTGGTGGGGCGGACTCCTCGGTTGAATCCTCAACGACTTCGGCAAAGCCGCCGAATACGGTCAGCGTCAGTAGCACGATTAGGGTGATTCGTAGCACGATTCCTCCTGAAGCTAGAGGTTCACCTGTAGAGATCCCTGAATAACTCAGAAAAATATGCTCTTTCCCTGACACGGGAGGCGTTGGTCAGATTGTTGTCATCCTGCACGCACATCACAAAAGAGCAGTTACGCTCCGGCAACAATCGCACCAATGCCGGATATGCGCAATAACGGTGAGCTATGCAAAATTAACCTGCAAGCTGACCTCTAATACCGCAGCGTAGAAGACCGCGAAGAGGTACGTCTTCAGGTTCCGTGTGCTTTGGTCGTCCACGGAGATTGGCTGTAGGTCGAAGGCGAACCGCCCTTCGTCGGTCTCGATGACCGGGCGTTCCTCGTCCTCCGGCTCGTCAACGTCCGCGTCCAGTACCCCCAGCATCCCCAGCAGCATCAGCCCTTCGTCAGGAGCCAGCCGCCCGGCACCAAAGAGTGCCGCCAGCAGCTCGTTCGCGTTGAAGCTCACCGGGCGTTTGTCCGAGGTTACCGAGATCGTCCAGGCGGATTCCGCCTGTAGATACTCCCGCCCCTTCTCCCGGAGACCGCCTATCAGCGCGGCATCGGCGCGACCTTCCTTCCAGAAGAGCCGCCAGCCCCGCGCTACCCAATCCGGCAGCTCGCGGGGAATCCGGTCGTGGAGCCATTCCTCCGCTTCATCGGTGATCGGGCTGGGGAAGTCGTCGAAGCAGCCGAACTGTTCGCTCATCACGCAAGCCGGGCAGTCGGCACAGTGCTTCACCAGCTCTTCGAGGGGCTTAAGCTGCTCGATTAGCTCCAACAGCGGTTCTTCCTGCTGTTCTACCCCTTCGGCGGTGATAAGCGGGGTCGTTACCGTAACCTCTTCAAAGTTCAGCTTCTTCCGGCGGGCGCGGCGTTTGGCAGCCCGTGTCAGCTCCTGATAGCGCAGGAGGCTCAGGAACTCAGAATCGCCGCCGAGAGTCTCTTTGACCGGGCAGGGGTGGTTGATGGCGTAGGTTATGCTCAAGGGGTTCCTTCGATGTGAGAGTGTAGAGTATCCGGGTTGATGTTAACCCGTCCACTGTCAACTTGTAAAGACCGCCGCACTGCGCTATACTTACCAAATTGTTGCGGCAAAGGTTCCGAGTAACTAATGGTCGGAGACCTTTAAGTAACTAGCTCTCGGTGTGTGTTTTAGTATTTTCTATACCACAGTAACCTAGAGGTTTTGACGTTAAGACAAGGGGTTTCAACCCCTTGCAGAAGTTGAAGTACGCTTAAAACCTGCAAGGGGCTAAAGCCCCTTGTCTCAGCTAACCGAACTCAATATTTTTCTAAAGGTCTCTGCATAGGAGATAGCGATGAAACTCTTTATTGTGGTGCTGATGGTGTTTGTTGTTCTGCTGGTGGGTTGCGAGCCGGAGCCAGGGCAGATAAGCGGGACTGTAACCGGATTTGGTGAGCGATACAGAGATGAATTTTCAGTTGGCTTTGGTACTTCCTTTGAAACGTTGGGGACAACTGGGATTAACCGTAACGGTCAGTATTCCTTTGAGAATGTCCCTACTGACGAAGATCTGATGGTTTGGATATCTAATGTCAGTAGAGATGTCTATGAAACCAGGAAGATATCTTTGGAACCCGGTGAAGCAAAGGTGGTTGATTTCTCAGTACATGTTGTCTCTGGAAGTGCAGGCAAGCCCAACATCTACCTCTATCCAGCCGAGGAGACTGAAGTTTCAGTCTCGCTGAAGTTCGCTGGCGAAGGCTACATCACCACCACCATCCCGGACTACGGCGACGGCTGGAACGTTACGATAACCCCGGACGGGCGAATAGACGACGAGTACGACTTCCTCTTCTACGAGGGCGTGGTCGATGCCGAAGCCCAGCACACCCATGGCTGGCTGATTGTCCAGGAGGAGCTGGAGAGCTTCTTCCGGGTAAACCTGACGGCGTACGGCTTTCGAGGGCAGGAGATCGAGGACTTCGTCGAGTTCTGGGTTCCCCGCCTGACCGACAAGCCGATGTACGTCATCTACCCACAGCTAAACGAGGACTACGATAATCTCGTCGCCCTGACCGTGGAGCCAAAGCCGGACCACGTCCTGCGGCTGGCGTACACCATTCGGGGAGTGGACATCTTCGACGGCCGCCTGCTGGCACCAGAGATGCCAACGGCATCGTTCATAGTTCCCCAGGAGCGAGAAGGCTTCTGGGTTACCGAGTGGGGCGTGCTATTAACCGACGAGGATTTTAAGCAGTATATACATTGAGCAGACGTTCGATAACTCGATGAATCGCACAACTGAAAGACAAGTTAAGAAAAAATGGCTGACGAACGCAAAATCATTGCCCGCAACCGCAAGGCTCGGCGGGATTACCACATCGAGGAAGACCTGGAGGCAGGGCTGTCTCTGGTCGGCTGCGAGGTAAAGAGCATCCGCGCCGGGAAGGTCTCCATCGGCGAGGCGTACGTGCGCCTCGACGGTAAAGGCGCGCTGATTGTGGGGATGCACGTCAACCACTATCCCCCTGCCGGACCGTTTCAGCCTAGGGAAGACCGCTCCCGCCGTCTGCTGCTCCACAAGCGGGAGATCCGCCACCTCCGCCGGGCTATCGAGCGCAAGGGGATGACCGTCGTTCCGCTGGAGCTATACTTGCGCGGCGCGCTGATCAAGCTGAAGATAGGAATAGCACGAGGCAAGCGGCAATACGACAAGCGGGATGCCATGCGAAAACGCGATGATGAACGCTCTGCCCGCCGGACGCTCAAGGAGCGCAGCTACTAATTCGCTCTCCCTCTCCCCGCTGGGGAGGGAACTCGTCCCACGGGTCGGGGTGAGGGGCTAATACCAGCATCGCCGACTTTTGCAAAGGTCTATGAACTATGAAAAGTCTTACTCCATCAAAGCAAATACTCACCGTCCTCTGCCTGCTGCTGTTTGTTTCAGCGGGCTGGGCGAATCGTGCCAAGTCGATCAACCTCGGTACCACCTCCGCCGGCACCTGGATCTCCGTCGGTGTGGAGACCGAGGCGGAGTTCTCATTAACCGCCTCCGGCGATACCCTGACCATTCGCATCGAAGATGCCGCGCCAAGAGCCACCCTCACCAAGAGCGGCAAGGGTGCCGTGGACAACATTCGCGTTGTCGCCGACGGTAACGATGCCCTGCTGATTATCGAGCTTGCCGATGGTAGCTACTCCTACCGTGCCTACGCCAAACGCAACCCCTGGCAGGTCTGCGTGGATATTCTGCCCAAAGCCGGGGGAAGCGGCTCATCCATCAGCAGGAACGATGGAGGCATCCACCGGATTGTCATCGACCCCGGTCACGGTGGTCCCAAGTGGACCGGCACGGCGATGTACGACGAGTCCGTTGCCGAGAAGACGATGGTGATGGAGCAGTCGGAAATCCTTAAACGACTGCTGGAACAGAACCTCGGAGTCGAGGTCATCCTTACCCGTACCAGCGACTACGCTGTCGGTCTTGCCGGACGTTGCCTGATGGCAAACGATGTCGGCGCCGACCTCTTCATCTCCATGCACCTCAACGGTGGCGCGCGCTCCGCCAACGGCACCGAGACCTTCTACCTGATATCAGGGCAGACCACAGGGACCCGCGCCGCTGCCATGCTGGAGAATGCCGAGTTCGCCGCCGATCCCGACCTCGACCGAATTAACCAGAACGTCCTGGAGTTCATCCTCTCCGATGTCTATCAGACCCAGGT
>Ga0190344_1000185_pt1 | contig 38348 bp, 22 predicted proteins | sample 48721323_MG_FD_161662 | JGI IMG/M metagenome (GOLD analysis project Ga0190344, IMG submission 161662) | Hydrothermal vent microbial mat bacterial communities from Southern Trench, Guaymas Basin, Mexico - 4872-13-2-3_MG | ecosystem: Environmental > Aquatic > Marine > Hydrothermal vents >... | reverse complement strand
TGTAGTTGCTTTATCCTTTTTTATAACGAATCCCTGTAGTTGCTTTATCCTTTTTTATAACGAATCCCTGTAGTTGCTTTATCCTTTTTTATAACGAATCCCTGTAGTTGCTTTATCCTTTTTTATAACGAATCCTTGTAGTTAACGAATCCCTGTAGTTAAATCAGAGCGTTTTGAAAATCAGCACTTTAATTATGCTTGCAAAAAGCATAAACTATTTCACCTATAAAATGATCTAAACTTTTTTAAAATTGGGAATTTAAATCATGTACTTCACTTTAGTAAGCATAGAAATCTGGCTGAGTTTAGCCATCGCCTGCTATTTCGGTTGGATAGCCATACATCATCAATTTATGCGTCAACGCGGTTTTGTTATGATTTTAATCGGTTTCATTACGTTTAGCCTAGCAGACGTGTTCTCTTTTCTTCAACAAGTACCGGCAATCAGTCCTTATTTACTCTTTATCAATGAGGTTGGGATTGCCCTCTTTTCAGTCATTGGTAACGTACTGGTGTTTTTAGGTTTGTTAAATTGGATGCCGCTAGTCGTTGAATTGATACCGCCGCGACTGCAACAATTACAGCGGCAAGATATCCAATTGAGTGAAACTCAAGTATCTGGGCAAGGCTTTGATAAGAAATCTTGCCAAAAGGCGGGGGAAATGTCTAGCATTGCCAGAGATATTGCCGAAGAATCGACATCAAAAACGACTGAACAAGTTGTCCAGAAAAAGTGGCTTACCGAAGAAGTTTGCCAAACCGATAAGGTTTTTACCAAGGACAAAACTTTTCTGGAGGACTCTAACCAACAACAATTTAGGCAGCTTCCTCTTGAATTACAAAAAGCGCATGAAAATTTAGAATTTCACCTCAACAATACGCTGCTTGCCGTCATAGAGTGGGATGCCGAAGGCCGAGTAAAACATTGGTCACCTCAAGCTGAACGTCTGTTTGGTTGGACAGCCAGTGAGATGGTGGGCAAACATTATTCTCAGTGGCGGTTTGTTTATGAAAAGGATGAACCTGATGTTATTGCGCTTGGTGAGAAATTATTAAGAAGTTCTCAACAAACTCAGACTCGGCAGTCTAGCAGCCATCGCAATTACACCAAAGAAGGCTTGATCATCCATTGCGAGTGGTACACTTCTGTACGTTTTTGTGATGATCAACTGGTATCAGTGCTGACTTGTGCCAAAAATGTGAATGCCACTGAACAAGCACGTAAGACATTGCAAAGGAGTGAAATACGTTGGCGTACCATTTTTGATCATGCACCGATTGGAATTTGCGTCTTTAGCGCAGAAGGTTATGTCATCAAGAGCAATATCGAATGTAAAAGAATGTTGGGCTATCTCCCACTTAAGTTGCAGGGCCAGTCTTTTTTAAACTGGACGCATCCTGATGATATTAAAGAGACTTTACGCGCTTTCCGCCGGGCAAAAAAGGGAAAGGTTCCGGTTTATCAATTGGAAAATCGGTACATCCACAAAAAGGGATCGACAATCTGGGCGAATACTCGTTTTTCATTGATACGAGACGATAATAGGAAGCAACGTTTTGTGGTTGGCATGATACAAGATATTACTCAACGCAAGTTGGCTGAGGCAGCCTTGCGCGAAGCCCATGAAAATTTGGCATTTCACATCAACAATACACCCCTTGCAGTCATTGACTGGGATGCAAAATTTCGTGTGCAACGTTGGGGGCCTAACGCTAAACAGATTTTTGGTTGGTCAGCAAGCGAGGTAATGGGTAAACACTTTTTTGATTGGTCGTTTGTATATGAAGAAGATAGGCATCAAGTAGCAGAAATTGTCTCACAGTTAGCCAATGCGACAGTTTCTCATAATATCAGTTTCACTCGCAATTACACCAAAGATGGCAAGGTTTTGTATTGTGAATGGCATAATTCTGTATGTTTGGTGGGAGAGAAGCCACTCTCGTTTCTGTCTTTTGTGCAAGATGTGACGAATCGTGAGCGAATGCGTGATGCATTGCGTCAGAGTGAAGCGCTTCATCGTTTGCTCTCGGAAAACGCTCATGATCTCATTTGCTTGCATGAGGTGGAGGGTACTTATCTTTACTTATCCAATGCGGTGAAGCACCTGTTGGGCTACCAACCCGATGAATTAATTGGGGAGTCACCGTATTCGCTGTTTCATCCAGAAGATTGCGAAATCATCCGCGCAGTACATGAAAAGTCCAAAGTGGGCCATTTGGATAACTTGGTTGAGTACCGCATTCGCCGCCAAGATGGTCAATATGTATGGTTTGAAACATACGTCAATCCCATCACCGATAAAAATAATCAAACGATTAAACTGGTGACTTCATCACGAGACATTACCCAACGCAAACAGCAAGAGGCGGCATTACGCGAAAGTAAAGAACAACTCCAGCAGCGCCATGTTGAACTGTATCAATTGTATGAATTTTCAAGAGAAATTGGTTATAGCTTGAAGCTCAAGGAAGTCGTCAACGTGCTGTACGAGTATTTGTATAGGCTTGTGCCAAGTTTATCGTGCAGTAGCTTGATATTAGCTGATGAATACCGGGGTGAGTTATGCGTTGTTTCACGGCACATGTTGAGCAAGCCGCTCATTGATGAGATTCGTGATGAAATAGCCGCGATTTTAACGGATTTGGGTAAGCCAGCGAGTTTAGCTGACGATATTCCTCTAAGCCTCTTCAAACAGTCTGAAACGGAAACCCCAAAGAAAGAGATACAAAGTTTAGAAACAAAGCGACAAATACCGCTTCTCGACAATCCCTCAAAAGACCATCTCACAACAGAGGTCATTGGCGTACTTTGGCTAGGAGCAGAAGCATTCACAGAGAACCAGTTACGCCTGTGCTATACCTTAATAAATCACTTAGTTGGTGCTTTGAAACGTATTCGCGCTCTGCTGGCTCAGGAACAACAACGCTTAGAAAATCTAGTCCAGTACCTGCCGACGGGAGTCGTTTTGCTGGATGCAGAGCAACACATTATCTTAGCCAATCCCGTCGCACGGGAATATTTGCCAATCCTCACTGGTACCAAGGTTAACCTGGTTTTTACCGGGCCGGCCGCTTCCGTGTTAGCGCCGTTATTTGAGGGGCAAGTAGTCGCTTTGTTTGCCGAACCATTGCCGATCAATAATTATGTGTTTGAATTCACGGCCTGTCCCTTAGAGACAGGGCCTTACATGGGTAATTACATCATCATTATTCAAGATGTGACAGAACGCAAGTGTATGGTAGCGGAATTAGAAACGGAAAGAGCATCACTGGCATGGCGGGTAGAGAAACGCACGGCTGAATTGAGTAAGGCTAATGTGAAATTGGCTAAAGCCAATAAACTCAAAAATGAGTTTTTAGCCAACATGAGTCACGAATTACGCACACCGCTGAGTTCTATTTTAGGGATATCAGAGATATTGGTAGAACAGGCGTATGGCATCCTGAACGAAAAGCAATTGAACTCCTTACAGACTCTCCACAGTAGTGGCAAACATCTGCTATCGCTCATCAATGACATTTTGTATTTATCTAAGATTGAAGCTGGTAAAGTTGAATTGCAATATGGGATATTCAGTATTTCCACTCTTTGCCAAGCCAGTCTGCTTTTTATTAAAGAGTTGGCGTGTAAGAAACGGCTCAAGGTGAGGTCGCAACTCGACGGCGAGTTAGACAGTTTGTATGCGGATCAGCTTCGCGTGAAGCAAATCTTAGTCAACTTGTTAAGCAATGCGGTGAAATTCACGCCAGAAGAAGGTGAGATCGCGTTAGAAGTCACGTCAGATATTGATAAAAAAGCGGTACATTTTAGCGTGACAGACACGGGCATTGGTATCGCTCAAGAAGATATGCCGCGTTTATTTAAGCCATTTGAACAAATCGATAGTGGTTTGGCTCGCCAATACGAAGGGACAGGACTCGGATTGGCGCTGGTACGAAATCTCGTTGAGTTGCACGGTGGCTGCATTACTTTAGAGAGTCAAGTGGGTAAAGGTAGTCGCTTCACAGTAACATTACCCAATCGTAGTCACGATGGCGTAAAAACGGTGGCGTGCAATGAATTACCCGCGCCCCCACCGTCAGCGCCTCTCCATATTGGCACTTCACCCCTGATTTTGTTGGCGGAAGACAATCAAGCCAATGTTGAAACGCTTGTAGATTACCTTCGTCATCTTGGCTACCGCATCAATGTTGCTGGCACCGGCGTAGAAGTTTTAGAACGCCTTGCCGAAGAACGTCATGATTTGATTCTCATGGATATCCAGATGCCGAGCATGGATGGTTTAGAAGCCACGCGCTGCATTCGTGCCAAAACAGAGTATAAAACCTTGCCTATCATTGCATTGACGGCTTTGACGATGCCCGGAGACAAGGAGCGTTGTTTAGAGGCTGGAGTTAATGATTATTTAAGTAAGCCAGTGAGTATGCGTGAATTGAGGCGTGTGATTGAAGAGCATATGTGAATTGTGAATTGTGTTTCAGGCAAAAGTTTCGCTCCGCGAAACTTTTGCCTGAAAACCCCTTTGGGGTAATATTGATATTACCCATTACCAACCAACGGCAAAGTCACTTCAACTCTAATTCCCGGTTGATCGTCACGATTGTACAACCGACAATTGCCACCACTCCCCCACACCAATCTCGCAACCATCGCTAATCCTAAGCCCATTCCTTTAACTTCACCTGAGAAACACTTTTCAGCTTGAAAATAGGGCATCCACACTTTGGTAAGTACTTCGCTGGGTAAGTGCCGTCCATTATCGCTGACACTCAAGATAATCGTTTGGGCATCGGCCGGTTTGATTTCCAGTTCTATCTGCGGAGATTGCTGAGGATGAAATTTTTGGGCATTGCCCAATAATTCGCGCAGCACTAATTCCAAGCCTTGCTTGGAAAATACCAGCGTTTTTTCAGGTAAACTATTGTCTATAGACAGCGTTACCGTCTCTAGTTCTAGCTCCCCTTGAAGGGCGGACAGCAAGCTTGGAAATTCAGATAAACTGAAGCTGGTATTGAGTTTGAGTAATTGACTCGCATCTACATACTGCAAAATTTCTAGAATTTGTTTTTGCAAACGCTCGGTAGCTTCTTGCACCACTTCCAGCATAGATTGTGTCTCTTCACTGGACAACTCCATCTTCTTGCCAGTCAGCATCGGTAATATTGTAAGCGCATTGAGTGGGGTACGTAACTTATGCGATACCTGCATCTGGAAACTCCACATTTGCCACTGCAAGAGCATATGTTCACTCACATCGCGCAAATGCACCAATTGCTCTGTTGCGCCACCATTGCTAAATTCCCGAACATCGACCTGTAACCATAATGGCGGTTCACTGCGGGTTTCAGGACGCACTAAATAACGCTGCGACTTCTCATCGGGTGACGGCCAGCTTTCCCAAGCTGCGGTTGGTTCGCGTTTATAGCGTTTATCTACTTGCTGCAAAAATCCGTCTGCAAGATCACCGTCTTTGACGATTCCCAAATAAAGACGTGCAGCAGAATTGATGTTACGCATCACATCGCCATCACCAAGCAATAAAAAGCCATCATCAAACTGCTCGATGGCCCATTCAAAACGTGAACGTTCTGTTAGCAAACGACGGTAGCGATTGAGACGGATAATCGTGTGGATACGGGCACGCAATTCCACCCTATCAACCGGTTTCGTGAGAAAATCATCTGCACCGGCTTTTATGCCACGCAAACGCGATTCGCGGTCATCAAGGGCGGTAAGCATGATGATAGGCACTTCGGCCAATTTGGGATTAGCCCGCAAGCGTTCACACACTTCATATCCGTCCATAACGGGCATCATCACATCTAACAGGATGAGATCTGGCAGTAAATCTTCTGCTGTTTTTAGGGCTTCTTGACCATTAGTGGCGAAGGCCAGTTGATAATTTTCCGCCGCGAGTAGTAATTCAAGCGTATCGCGGACATGCTCTTCATCATCGACAATCAATAAGCAACTGTTATTATTCATAATTACCTCACTGCCATTAAGTTAAAAATAAATCCATACAAAAGAACGTTTTTAGACTTAATGGCATTGCCTCTGGAAAGGGGTGTGTTAAGGGCTTTTAAAACACGCTCTTAGCATGACACGTCCAAGATAAATCTTGGACTCCAACCAAAATAGGCGTAAATTATTTGCGACTTCCCAAAACGAGTAAGACCTTTTTTAAAAATATAGTCATCATGAAAAGTTTTGTCCACCTCAAAATGGCTAATGGGTAGTAAGCGCTTATGGGCCATTAGCAAATACCAAATACCAAATACCAATTACATTAATCACTACTAACCAATGGTTCGGACGGTTTTTAAATAACTCGACTCCATTTTGTCATTTCGACCAACGGGAGAAATCTTACCAACGGGAGAAATATTGAATTATCAATGGATTAAGATTTATCAAGTCCAAGTTCCCTCCGCTCAAATGGATCGCCGGGAGTCGAAATGACAAATCAGTCGAAATGACAAAGTATTGTTATAAATATTAAATAAATAAAATAATTAGGTAAAACTGTCCGAAGTATTGCTATACTTTACATTTGCGCTTTGTCATTTCGGTTTCTTTGATCGGAGAAATCTTGAGAAATCTTATTGGGTGGCAACAGACAAAAGCTCAATTTAGCTTAGTATAACGTGAGTTCTAGTTATTTTTAAATAGTTATAAATATTAACTTAAATCAAGATATTCTGAATAACTTTTTGAAGATTAAACGATTTTTAAATTTAAAGTAAGTAATACAAGTATTATTGTTATAATAGTGCTTTCAACTGACCTTTCCGGGTTTAAAGGCCATAGTGATTAAAATGGCAGAGAGTGTCTTGTTTTATATACTGCACACGCTCACAAACGACGTTTCAAATTGTTCTTGTACTAAGTATAACTCACTGATAATTACAATTTTTAGCGTCAATAATTAATAAGTTTATAGTTTATAACTTTTTTATATTAAACTAGAAATAACATTACTAACTTATGAAATGAACAATGCACAACCCAAAAAAATCCTCATTGTTGGTGACTGCCTTGAGGATAGAAAAAACTACCAACATTCTCTCAGCCAAGATTTTGAATATACCTATACTTTTTTGCAAGCAGAAACCGCCCAAGAGGCACTAGCATTGTGTCAAGAAGCGGATTGCATGTTGTTGAACCTTGCTTTTTTATACATAAATCTTATTGAATTCCTAAATCATTTAAGAGAACAAAGCGATCAGACAACCGCTCCTGTGATACTCATTATCGAACAAGGCAACGAATCCCTCGCAGTGCTAGCGATGAAAAGCGGTGCACCGGATTATTTAATAAGAGAAAACCTCACACCTTATAATATCATCCGTGCTGTTCATAATGCCATAAATAAAGTTGATGCACAACGCCAATTGTCAGAAAAGACGGCCCAACTCAGCAAAGCCAAGCGAGAGCGAGAGCGTGCGCTTCGCAGCAAAGATGAGTTTTTGGCAATGGTAAACCACGAACTTCGTACCCCTCTCAGCGCCATACTTGGCATGTCCGAAGTGCTGGAAGATAAAATCTACGGCCCACTGAACCAAAAACAATTGAAGTGCATACGCACCATTAGGGACAGTGGTACTCACTTGCTGAATTTGATCAGCAATCTCCTTGACCTCACTCAAATGGGTGCAGGTCGATTGGGATTTAAAATGAGTACGGTTTCGGTTCACGCTGTTTGTCAAGCGAGCTTAGGCCTTATTCAACAGAATATCAAAAACAAACGGCTCAAGATTTCTTCCAGTTATGATTATAGCGTGGAAACATTACCGGCTGATGAGTATCGCTTAACACAAATTCTCACCCATCTGTTAAGCAACGCCGTTAAGTTTACGCCAGAGGGCGGCACGATTGGACTGGAAGTTCTCGGCGACGAAACCCAAAACATGGTTCACTTCACGGTTTGGGACACCGGCATCGGTATTGCGAAGGACAAGATTGATGAGTTATTTCAACCATTTTCCCAACGGGATAGTCGTCTTACGCGGGAATATGAGGGCATGGGACTGGGTTTGTCATTGGTTCACCACCTAACGATGATGCATGGTGGCAACATTTCCGTTGAAAGCGAAGAAGGCAAAGGCAGTCGCTTTACCGTCTCGTTGCCTTGGCTGCCAAATCAAACGCCGCTCACGGTTGAAGAAACGTCAGCAATTGCCGTTTGTGGTGATAGATATCCAAAAAAGTTGTTGTTTGGTGTCATTGGTAATGGGTAATTAACGCGAGGTTTTTTATCGTTTTTGAATCGAAGGGGCAACCATAAAGGATTGCCCCTACATGACACGACGGTTCGTAGGGGCAAGCCCACGTGCAAAGCCCTTTTGGTTCCTGCAAAATACCTGATAATATGTGCTTCGGTACTTATAAAGTTTATAGAGTTTAGAGTTGTCCGAAAATAAGGGTTTTGTAACTTCCCTCCTTCCCTCTAGGTAGATACACTGGCTATATTAATGTCGTACCAAAGGGGCTTTTCATTAGCCCCTTCGGTATGTGTTATTAAAACCAGTGTAACTACCTGGCTTTCTTATTTATTTACGGGCAAGTCTTTTATAGAGTTTATAGAGTTTATGGAGTTTATGAATAGACATTATTGGAAATAAAAATCAGTTAAAAATAAGGTATTTAATAAATAGCTTTAAAAACTGGCAAAAATTTTGCATAAGCTATTTTTCCCATTTTAACCCCAATATGAGTTTATTTTTAGCGGTATTTTTAAGTATTTTTACTTAAACTGTCAAAATAATAACATTTAAACAAATTTTAACAAATCAATCTTATTCTAAATAAAAAGTATTATGTTGATAACTGATTAATTTTAAATTAAATTAAATTAATCTCATATTATTTCCAATAATGTCTAATCGATGAGTTTAATGGGAATTTACTCTCAAACTCAATGCCATTAAGTTAAGAGCAGGCAGGGTGGGTTCCGCTACGCGAAACCCACCACATTTGAGATAAATGGTGGGTTTCTGCGTTCTATCCGCCCTACAAAAGAACGTTTTTTCCGTACGATATGGCATTGACTCTCAAACTCTATAAACTCTATAAACTCTATAACGCAACAACTCTAGTATAAGTAAAGTTGGACATGACATCAATCGCCCATTACCAAACCATTACCGATTACCAATTACCAATTACCAAACTTTTAAATCACCAAGGAAAAATCAATGATTCGCAGTATGACGGCATTTGCACGGCAGGAGCAACAAGAAACTTGGGGGCAAATTTGTTGGGAATTGCGCTCAGTTAATCATCGCTATTTAGATATCTCTATCCGTCTGCCAGAAGAATTCCGCCGTTTGGAAGTGACAGTGCGTGAGCGCATTCAGCAGCGCCTCAAGCGCGGTAAAGTCGATGGCACTTTGTACTTTCAAGCCAACAAAGACGGCAACGCACAGTTGCATATCAATCAAGAACTCGCCCAACAATTGTTTGAGGCGATGCAACAAATCAATGCCATGACAGGCAATACCACACCGCCCAGTGCTTATGAAATTTTACGTTGGCAAGGTGTGCTAGAGACAAACACGGTGGATGTAGAAGAAATTGGGGAAACCGTGTTACAACATTTTGATACCGCCTTAGCACAACTGGTGGCACACCGGGAGCGTGAGGGGGCGCAATTGGCAACGTTGATTGAACAACGCTGCGATGCCATTGTTGCTGAAATTGAACCAATCCGCAATGAGTTGCCGACGATTTTGCAAGCGCAACGGGAACGGTTGCAAACACGTTTAGCTGAATTAGTCGAACTCAATAGCGAGCGGCTAGAGCAAGAAATGGTGATATTCGCGCAAAAAATGGATATTGCTGAAGAATTGGAACGCTTGGAAGCCCATTTGGTAGAAATTCGCCAAACGCTAACGCAAAATCAAGCCGTTGGCAGACGCTTGGATTTTATAGTCCAAGAATTACACCGCGAAGCTAATACGTTGGGGGCAAAATCCAATCATATTAACACTAGCCATCGCGCCGTTGAATTGAAAGTGTTAATCGATCAAATGCGTGAGCAGACGCAAAATATTGAATAGAGTTTGTAGAGTTTGTAGAGTTTATTGAGTTTGTAGAGTTTATTGAGTTTGATAGTAAAACGCCATAACTCATAAACGCCATAAACGCCATAAACTCTATAACTCATAAACGCCATAAACTCCATAAACAGTATATTTTAATTTTTCATTGGTATAGACACAAGGAGAAGTTCTGTGAGTAAGGGCACATTATTTACGATTTCTGCGCCATCGGGTGCCGGTAAAACCACTTTAGTTAAAGCACTAGTGGAAAGTACCGACAAGATTAAAGTCTCCGTTTCGCACACAACACGCAAACCTCGCCCCGGGGAAAAAAACAACGTGAATTATCACTTTGTTACTGAAGAAGAATTTATGCATAAGTTGACGTGCAATTTATTTTTGGAACATGCCCAAATCTATGATCACTACTATGGCACCTCACAAAAATTGCTGATAGAACAACTCAATGCGGGCATTGATGTGATTTTAGAAATAGACTGGCAAGGGGCACAACAAGTCCACCGCTTAAAGCCTGACACGGTGGGCATTTTTATTCTGCCGCCCTCACGGGCAGCCTTAGAAAAACGTCTGCGTAAGCGCGGCAAAGACAGCGAAGAAGTCATTGCCAAACGACTGCGCGGCGCGGTTGACGAAATCAGCCACTATGTTGAATTTGACTACTTAGTAGTGAATGATGATTTTTCAAAAGCCTTAAAAGACTTACAAGTCATTGTTCACAGTCAGCGTTTGAGGCAACTTGCCCAAGCGCCCAAACTTGAAGGATTGTTGACAGAGTTGCTGAATTCAAATGGGGAATAGCGACATAAAGAACCCAAGAAATCCGATTTTTTGGAAAAATCGGATTTCTCATGATTTCTTATAAAACGCCTAGATTGAAAGTGATTTTATAAGTCTTTGTTCATTTTTCATTCTTCATTTGATCGCGAGATATTCGCATTGGTGGAACCTGATGTAAAAGTCGGAGGTTTTCTAACCATCAAGCATCCAAATTCACCACCGACAGCGCATTTTTCTCAATAAACGCGCGGCGCGGTTCAACTTGATCGCCCATCAAAGTGGTAAAGATTTCATCGCTGGCGACGACATCTTCAATGCGGACTTGCAACAAATTGCGCGTTTCGACATTCATCGTTGTATCCCATAGTTGCCTTGGATTCATTTCGCCAAGTCCTTTATAGCGTTGGATATGCAAACCGCGCCGTGCTTCCGCCATTAGCCAATCGGCAACGGTTTTAAAATGATTCACTGGCTGCGTTTTTTCTCCACGTTGCACGTAAGCATCTGTTTCTAGCAGGCCGCTGAGTTTTTGGCCCAATTCCACAATGGCTTGATATTCGGGCGTATTGAAAAAGCCTTTACTCAAAGTATAGGTGCTTTCAACGCCGTGCGCCATCATAGTGATGTGGGCAAAAAAACTCTTCTCCTCGGGAACCGGTTGCACCGTAATTTGATAATGGTGCTGTGCATTTTCTAGTGCATTTTCCAAGGCCGCAAACCATTTTTTGACTTTGATTAGTTTTTGCAAATCGGCCGTGTTGAGCGGTGCTAAATCAATCATGGCTTTCGACACATCCGCCGGCAGTTGGCGCGAGATGCGTTTGATAATCTCCATGACTTGCAGATAGTCTTGAAACAGATTTTCTAGCGATTCTCCCAACAGGGGCGGTGCTTCTGGATTGACAAACAGTTGGGCATTTTGCAATGCCAACGTCGTTAGATGCTCATTGAGCATAGCATCGTCTTTGACATATTGCTCTTGTTTGCCCTTAGTCAGTTTATATAAAGGCGGTTGGCCGATATAAATATGCCCTCGTTCAAGCAATTCTGGCATTTGCCGATAAAAAAACGTTAATAATAAAGTCAGGATATGCTGGCCGTCTACGTCAGCATCCGTATTATGGACGGCGATGCCGCCTTGTCCGCAGATAAAGGTTTCATCGCCTTCTACGGAAAAATCGTAAACTTTACGGTTAGAAGCGTCAACTTGACGCACTGTGCGAACCGGTAAACCCATTAAATGGCCTATCATCGGCCTCGCATCCTCGGTTTTTTTCTGACATTGTGCGGTTTCTAAGCTTTTTTTCAGCGCCGCAGCACCTGCATGATCTTGCCATATCGTTTGCAGTTTCAATAGGTTATCAGGCCCGCCGACAGAAATTGTGTAAACGGTGTGGCGTTGAGAGCTCTCTTTTTTATCACCGCAAGGCAAGGGTTTAGCACTCGGTTCTGTTCGTGACAGCGAGGCATTGACACTGTGAGCCAGTAACAGATACTTCAGTTGATTTGCCAGTTTTTTTGAAACCGTAGAAAATGCAATCGCGTGAGACTGTGTCTGACAAGCGACTGTACCATCTCCCATCAAATAGCCCCGCAGGAAAGCCAATTGCAGCGCCGGCTCAACATTGAACACTAAATCGGGCATCAGTTTGCAAGTCGCATCAGTGCCATCAAAGCCGAATAGCTGACGAAAAACAGTTGCCACGACAGGGTTGTTTATTTTGAGACTATCACATCTTTCCCTTTCCTTGCACAAGGTGGGTTCTAAGCCAAACACGTCCCGAATGGCAGCACGAATGGTTGGTATCAATGGATCGTTCCGCTGAGCTATCGCAAAACGCACACCAGTGTGCTGACTCAGCGAGCCTTCCGCTACAAAAAAACCAATCACCAACATGAGGGATTCATTAATCGGTATGTAACGCGGTACGGCTTGATCAACATCATGGACTGGCGTCAATGTCACGGCATCATTGAAATAATTGACATCATCCGCTGTCAACGCTTTCAAATTGATGCAATCAGGCACTCTGTTTTTTTGCGCGGCGGCCCTATACTGTTTTTTAAAAATTTTGTCAAGAGGCCTATCTCCGATTTCCACCTGCATAAAAATGGCTTGCTGATCTAAATTGAGTGCATCCAACTGCATGCTAAAATGACTGAGCGCCGGACGACTTTGACCACTTTCCCAAGCGAACGAGGTGCAAGGCTGTTTGATTCCAATCGCCGCACAAATCTGTTGTTTGTTTAAACCAGAGGTTTTGCGCTGTTGTCTCAACACAATGCCCATTTTCTTAGGAATCGTCACACGCGGCCCTACCCTTTGCGGGCTATCGGCCTGTTCTTGAGGCCGTTTGGTTTTATACCACGCTTCCACCCCGCTACCACGCACCACGATGTGACTGTCCAACGCATCATCCAATTTGACTAATTCAGAGAGCAAATCAAGCCGTTCAGGTGCATTGCCAAAAAAAGGCAATTGGGCGGGAACAGCGATTATGTCTCCTTCGCGTATTTCATCACCTCGCTTTAAGACGGGACAGCCTTGTTCATCAGAAACAAAAATACTGTGCTCACCCGTGACGCGCACACTGCGCCCGTAAGCCGTTTTAATTTCATACAATGGCCCCTCATGATCATGACTTATAACGGCCTTGATAGGTTTGAAGCGCACTTCCCCAGAGTTTGGCTCAAAACATAAGACTTGATAAGAAAGCGGATTCTCATTCGCTGCCAACACGTTATCAATAAACGGGCCCACTTGCACAGAACGAATTTGTCCTTGCGGATCTTTAATCAATGTGGGTTCTTGTCCATCCACGCTCATAATGATAACGCGGTGATAACGCAATTTATCGGGATCATATTCTTCGTTGCCGATACCGCAGCCTAAAGCGGTAATCAAAGTGCCCACTTCAGCCGAAGACAACATTTTGTCAAAACGGGCCCGTTCAACGTTTAGGATTTTGCCTTTTAAGGGCAGAATGGCCTGATATTTTCTATCGCGGCCTTGTTTGGCCGAACCGCCGGCCGAATCCCCTTCTACCAAAAACAATTCCGACAACGCCGGATCTTTTTCCTGACAATCGGCCAATTTGCCCGGTAAACCAGCGATGTCTAGGGCCGTTTTGCGCCGTGTCATTTCACGAGCTTTACGGGCTGCTTCTCTGGCATGAGCGGCTTCAATGATTTTGGCTGCGATGTCTTTGGCTTCTTGGGGATTTTCTAGCAAAAATTCTTCGAGTTTCTCGGCGGCTATCCCTTCTACCGCAGCTTTGACTTCACTTGACACCAATTTGTGTTTTGTTTGTGAAGAAAATTTAGGATCGTGCATTTTGACCGATAACACGGCCGTCAAGCCTTCGCGGACATCATCGCCAGCGGTAGAGACTTTGGCTTTTTTCAAAAAGCCTTCTCGTTCTAAATAATTGTTAAAGGTGCGCGTCAGTGCGCCGCGAAATCCGGCCAAATGGGCACCACCGTCGCGTTGGGGAATATTGTTGGTAAAACAAAAGATGTTTTCATGGTAGGAGTCATTCCATTGCATAGCGACTTCTACCGCTATGTTGTCTTTTTGGCTGTTGAAGTAGAAGATGGTGTTGTGCAATGGCGTTTTGTTACGATTAAGCAGTTCAATAAAGGAGCGAATCCCGCCATCGTCATCAAAAATCGTTTCTTTGTTGGTTCTATCGTCAATGAGACGAATCAGCACACCGGCATTAAAAAAAGACAGTTCTCGCAATCGGTTAGCGAGAATATCGTAATGAAATTCGGTATTGGTAAAAGTATTGCTACTGGGTTTAAAGCGGATTTCGGTGCCGGTTTTTTTTGTTTTGCCCGTTACCGCTAATGGCGCGAGTGGCACACCTTCTTGGTAAGATTGTTGATGAGTTTTACCATCCCGACGGATAGTGAGTTGCAGTTCTTCTGACAGGGCGTTTACTACTGAAACACCCACGCCATGCAATCCACCGGATACTTTGTAGGAGTTATCGTCAAATTTACCGCCGGCATGGAGAATGGTCATAATCACTTCAGCGGCGGAACGGCCTTCTTCTTTGTGAATATCAACCGGGATACCGCGTCCATCGTCGATGACGGTGATAGAGTCGTTGCGGTGAATTCGCACGGTGACTTCTGAGCAGTAGCCCGCTAACGCTTCATCAATGGCATTATCGACGACTTCAAACACCATGTGATGTAAACCGGTGCCATCGTCGGTATCGCCAATATACATGCCAGGGTGTTTTTTGACCGCTTCTAAGCCTTTTAAAACTTTGATGTTATTTGAATCGTAGGTGGTTTCAGCCATGGCCTTTTTCCCTATTTTTGAGGAGCGTTATTTTATCATTTTTTGGAACAAATTTTTGATTTTTTCTAACTTTAGCCCAGTATAGCAGCCCCAAAGGGGCGTATTATTAAAGCCAGGGGCTGCGCCCCTGGAGCGCTTAAAAACAACATCGTTAGTTAAAAGCGCATCACAATTGGCTTGCAACGCCACCGCAACTTGTAACGCGTCGGATAGCGTTAAATTATATTGGGCGCGGAATTTTGCGGCTTCTATTCCAGTGTCCTCGTCTATTATTTCAAGTGAAACATTATTACCTTCTGTCAAGAAATCAACAAATTCCTGCTGTCGTTGGGTAAAGTCATTTCGTATAGGAGCCACTAAACATTCGGCCAGCGTCACAGGCGAAGCCACTGCCAACCGGGCTTCATTTTCTATCAAGTCAAAAACGCTTTTAGCAACTGCAAAATAATGAGGATTTTTCTCAACATAGTAGATAACAGGGGCGGTGTCCAAAAACACAAGCTCTACACCGTCAAAGGCTTCTTCAATTTTCATTGACGACTACCTCGCCTCTGAGTGCCCGTTCACGGTGTTCATCCGATTCACGTCGTGTGCGCGATACCCATTGTTGAGCATCTTCACCCATCAACGGATAAGGCGCAGCTCCACGAATATCACGAAATGAGCGGGCTGGTTTTTGAGAGTGCCTGACTCTTTCTGCTAAATGAATCAGCAAATCCATTTGTTCAGGCGGTGTCAGAGATTTAGACTGTTTCATTAAGTCTTTGAGTAATTGACTAGACATTGGTTTTCTCCTAAATATCACTGATTACTGCCAAACTAAAAACGACTCGTTTGGACTCCTTTAGACTGATCATTGATAACTGATCATTGATTACTGATTACTGATTACTGATTACTGATCACTGCTCACTGTTCACAGAGGTTATTTTTTCAAATAAAATTTCCTTCGCTTGTCATCAAATCTCTCAATGGCGTAGCGCAGCATGGTGCGGGGCATTTGTTTGTAGTGTTTGTTGAGAAAATGTTCTTCAACGCTTTGTTCGCGTTTGCCCACTTCTCGTAGCGTCCAGCCAACCGCTTTATGGATTAAGTCATGTTCGTCGTTGAGCAGGATTTCTGCGAGTTTGAGGGTGTCACTGAAGTCATCTTGTTTGATAAATGTCATGGTGGCAATGATGGCGATTCTTTTTTCCCAGAGGTTGGTTGAGCGAGCGAGTTGATAAAGGATGTCTCTGGGTTTATCGCGTAAATAGTCGCCGACAATCTTGGGAGCGGTAATGTCTACTAAATCCCAGTTGTTGATATGCTTAGTGTTGCGAAGATAAAAGTCGAATATCTCTTGTTTCTTGGTATCGTCGGCATAGTGGTTGATAAGCAGAATGAGGGCGGTGAGTCGGTATTCATGGATATCGCTGTTTAGTAGCGTTTGTATATCGGTTAGCGACAACGCTTGATACTTTTTCGCCACTTTTCGTTGCACGGGTACTTTGATACCGAGAAATTTATCGCCTTCTCCATATTCGCCTTTGCCCGTTTTGAAGAAGCGTTGCAGGATTTCTTTTTGGTTTGGATCAGCCAGTTGTTGGAGTTCTTTTTGAAGTTGAGTGAGTGTTGACATAGTATGGGTTCAGGAGTCCAAACGACGCTAAAGTTTCGCTCCGCGAAACTTTAGCGTCGTTTTTAGTTTGGCAGTCGGAGCCCAAACTTTAGTTTAGCAGTTGGATTTATTCTTAACTACTAATAGTGCCCTTTAGGGTACTTTAGCTTTAAGCCTTAGAATTTATTCTAAGTTCAGCCTCAGAATAAATTCTTACGTTTCGCATCGTTCAGCTAAAGCCGACTACTAATAGTGCCCTTTAGGGTACTTTAGCTTTAAGCCTTAGAGCGTGAGGCGATAAATCGCCTACTACAAACGGGCCTTTTCCGTACGATATGGCATTGAGGTTTCACTTGTGGCTATTCTTATGCATCATGCGCGGCAATTTCCAGCCGCTGATCTTTAAGTCGGCTAAGTACCAACCGGATATGCATACGGAGACTGTAAAACTCGCCCATGTAGGAGAGCGGTACTGAGACTTGCTCAATAATTTCCTGTTGCAGTGTTTTTATTCGCTGAATTTCCGCGTCAATAGCGGCCAAGTCGCTGAGATCATCAATTTCTTGGTCAACTTTACGCAAAATGTCATACCAGCGAAAAATCTTGGAGCGAATTCCCCATTGATATAATGGTAATATGCCCTTAAAGAACGGTAACATGATAGCGATGAGTGGTATTAACATTATTTTTGAGCGATCCAGCAGACTCGCTATCCAAAAAGGGAAAATTTTGTGCAGCCAAGTAGGCCCATATTGCAAATAGTGATTGGCATCTTCATTCATCGGAAATTCAACGAATTCTTCAGAGGGAAATTGGCCGGGCTTTTCAAGAAGTCCACCTTCGTTGTGTACTTTAATCAAAGTTTTCAGCAGCAGGTGAACAAGATCAGGATGTAAATCATCACGGGTAACCAGAGTTGCCGTTGCCGCTAATAATATTTTGTCCTGTTGGGGAATATTATTCTCCAAATCAATCACGCCTTCTCCAAGCTTGACACTGGTTAAAAAGGAATAGCGACTACTATAAGCCTTGTCGCGCCTAAAACTCAGAAGTTCAATCTCAGGGTTTGTGAGCAATTCAGTAATGATGGGGGCGCTGGGAGACATGACAAAAAAGGCCACATCAATTTCTCCAGCCGCTAATTTAAGGGCAGCCTCGTTTGAAGACAGCGCTAAAAAAGTGGTATTGTCTGAGGTGATGTGATTATCTTGTAACAATCTTCGTGCCAAGGCTCGTGTGCCACTGCCGACTTCACCCACCGCGAGACGTTTGGCACGCACTTCAAACAGATATTTAAGCGGTTGATCTTTACGGTGAAAAACCCACAAGGGTTCATAAAAGAGGCTGGCTATGGATTTGAGTCCCTCAGAGGATACCGTTTTACCGGTGCCGCCTTGGACGAGGCCAACCGAAACTTCTCCAGACTTAAGCAGTTCGAGGACTTCAATTGAGCCGGCCGTCGGTTGAATGTCCAACTGAAAGTGTTCTTTAGCGAGCAGCTTTTGGTATTTCAACGCAAACGTGTGGTAGCCCCCGCCCTCTCTGCCGGTGGCAATGCGAATTCCGTTGGGCGGTGCGGGTTCAATAAATTGGTAAGCAATGATAAAGCTTAGTGGGACGATAACAAGGATAGGTATCCAAATTTTGCAAGCGCCACATTTCATAGATAAGTATGACTCCGTTTTAGAAAGTGTTATATTTAAATTATACGATATTTAACAAAGGATGCTCGTTTAACAGTTAATTAATAAGTACAACTAATTACGCGGATAAACGAATTAATAGAGGCGGATAAACGAGTTAATAGAGACGTTGTGCCATTTTTGACAAACTGATAGGTGGTAAGCAACTAGGATTTACGCATTGACAAATTAAATTCCTTTAATATTCAGTTACTTCTGTACAAAATGCCGTCTCGCCAAGACTCGACGTGATGTCAATAAAATCAATTGGTTATTTGCATGAGTGTGTGAATCCGGTAATAACATTGAAAGAGAAAATTCGATAAGACAATTACCAATTCGCAATTTGCAATTTGAACTCGGTAGGAATTCGCTATGCGCCATTACGTTACTATTTTTCTAAGTATTGCTATTTCAATCATTGCCCTGATACTTTTCTATGTTTGGCTCAACTATGATTTTATTTTACCGCCCATCAACGAATGGCTTGGTCAAAAATCAACGCAGCCGATTGAGGAATTATACACGCTGCACGGACATGAGGACGCAGTATGGTCAGTCGCCTTCAGCCCCGACGGACAATTTCTCGCTTCTGGGAGCATGGACAAAACCGTCAAAGTTTGGAAAATCAACAGCGGCAAACTCTTACACACGCTGCAAGGCCATGATAATGCGATATTTTCTGTCGCTTTCAGTCCTAATGGTAGACTAATTGCGTCGGGCAGTTGGGATAAAACCATTAAACTTTGGAAGGTGAGCAACGGCAAACTCATCGACACTCTGCAAGAGGCTGACAATAGCAGTCCCGTCAACACCGTGGCTTTCAGCCCGGATGGTCGTTTACTGGCGGCCGGATATTGGAACAAAACTATCAAACTGTGGAAAGTCCATCGTGGCAAACTCTTGCACACGCTGCAAGGACACAAAGATGCCGTATGGTCACTTGCCTTCAGTCACGACAGTCAATTTATCGCGTCAGCAAGCTATGATAAAACTATCCGGCTATGGGATGTCAACAGCGGCAAGTTACAACGCACCTTGGCAAAACATCAAGATTCGGTGTTTGCGGTCGCATTCAGTCCTGACGACAGCCGCCTCGCCTCGGCAAGCCATGACAAAACCTTCAAGTTGTGGAACGTGGAGCAGGGCAAATCACTATTCACCATGAAAGGATTTAAACAAGCCGTATTTTCGGTGGCGTTTAGCGGTGACGGTCAATTTCTAGCGACGGGAAATGATGACGCAACCATTTTTCTGTGGGGAATGGACAATAACCAATTAATAGGCACCTTAAAAGGACACAAAGATTCGGTGCTGACGGTAGCATTTAGTCCCGACGGCCAACATTTCGCTTCAGGCAGCGAAGACAAGACAATCAAATTATGGAAATAATTCTCTGTAAAAGTTGAAATACAAAGCTTTGTAATGGAGTCCAAAGCTTTAACTTTGAAAAACTACCCTTTTGGGGGCCATGTTGTCATTTTAAAACTTTTAAAATTGAGACAGGCCCCCATTTCGCTCTACGCTTTAGCTTTGTAAGAATTGTTGGAATCCAAAACTTTAGCTTTGTAAGAGTTATTGGAGTCCAAAGCTTTAGCTTTGAAAAACTACCCTTTTGGGGGCCATGTTGTCATTTTAAAACTTTTAAAATTGAGACTGGCCCCCATTTCGCTCTACGCTTTGTAAGAGTTATTGGAGTCGTTCTCGTTGATAATCTATGAGATGGTATCATGTATCGTGCTTGTAAAAATATATATGCCAGACGAAACGACATAAAATATTTCTAGCCAACCGGGCAGTGCAGCAAACACAAATTCTAAAAATTCCTTGAAAACAGGCACGGCATAAAACTCATTAAATTCAAAGAAATTATAAGTAACAAATGCCAACACGCCTGATAGTAGAATAGGGAAAAAATAGGCCTTAAAGACAAACCCTACGCCAAAAACTACCACCACCCAGAGATTGTTAGCAAGCTCACCCATTGAGTACGAAACATTCCTTTCGTCAATAAGAGAAATGACTCCGTGAGCCAAGACGCCGACAACCACAATGAGTGAAAAAATGAGTGGAATATAAATACGGCGCGGCCCTTTGTCCTTTTTAAATAAAAAGAGTTGCCAAGCAAAACCCGATACAAGGATTGTACCTAACAATAAAAATTCAAGGGCTTGTCCATAGTCCTCACCTAAAAATTCATGGACAATGCGTCTTGGGCCGATATAGTTATCATTTTCCCAATGGCCAGATTTTTGAGTGCCATCCGCAAAAGACTGGGTACCGTGGCCGTGTTTTTTGTCATCGTTCCAATCACCCACGTATTGGTTGCCATTAGCCCAAGTGTAAGTCCCATGTCCGTGTTTTTTGCCATTTTTAAAATCACCTACATATTTATCGCCATGCCATTTTCCTTTACCCCAAGTAAAAGTGCCTTGCCCGATTCTGTTACCGTCTTTCCAATCACCCACGTATTTGTCGCCGTTAGCCCAAATGTAAGTTCCTTGCCCAAGTCTTTTGCCATTGTTCCATTGACCGACATAGTTGTCGCCACTCGGATAAGTGAACGTGCCAAAGCCATTTTCACACTCTCCAGAGCATCCCGCCTGTGCCAAATGGTTAAAAGTTAAGAGGATGACCATAGAGAGTAAAAAAAGTAGTTGTTTCATGTTTAGATCCCATCTAAAATAAATCCAAACTTCCAAGGTTTTTTAAAACATTGGTTGGAGGTTTTTATGCCATAAATACGCCCTTTTGGGGCTTTATTAATGTCGCCCCTTTGGGGCTTCTTGCCAGGGGCGGTGCCCCTGGCTTTATTAATGTCGCCCCGTTGGGGCTAATCATTAATCATTAATCATTAATCATTAATCATTAATCATTAATCATTAATCATTAATCCGCCCCTTTGGGGCTATACTTGGCAATTTGCGCTTTTGTCAGTTTAAGGTTTCTCACTAAGTTGAAATGACAATAAAGCTCAGTTTATGACGGTGCTTAGTATAGTTTAGTTTATTACCGCTCGAAAATCACCGTAAATATCGATGTCTAAAGCGCTAGCCATTGGCACTTGAATTGTTATCAATCAAGGATATTAATATTTTGTTCCGCTTACCTTATAAAGTCAACGGTTTCACGCTCATAGAAATCATGGTTGTCATGGTTATCATTGGCGTGATTTTAAGCTTTGTTACGCTCTCTATTGGTGACGGTGGGCTGGCGCGAAAATTGGAGCAAGAAGCCCAACGCCTCGCCTCGCTGTTGACATTGGCAAGTCAAGAAGCCATTATACAAGCCAAAGAAATGGGTGTTTCTTTTGAGACGGACGGCTATCGTTTTTATGTGCTACAAGAACAAAAATGGTACGCACTGACGACGCAGGATGATATTTTTCGCCCTCGCACTTTGCCACTAGGGATGCAAACAGAAATTCGTTTAGAGGGTGAGCCTATTGTACTGAATGAAGTCCAAAAAAATACGCCACAATTATTGTTACTTTCTAGCGGCGAATTGACAGCGTTTGAAGTGATATTCACGGCAGAATCCGATGAAACGCTGCGCTATCGGCTCACCGGCACGGCAACGGGAAAGATGAGTGTGCAACAATATAATGAATAAATCCACTAGGGCCGCCTTTATACAAGGGTTTACATTATTAGAAGTACTTGTCGCGTTGGCTATTCTTGCCATTGCGCTGGCGGCTGTGATTAAAACGACCACTGAAAATGTAGAAAATACGCGCTATTTGCGCGATAGAACGCTGGCGCATTGGGTGGCGATGAATGTTTTGACGGAAATTCAAGTGCGGGGAGAATGGCCTTCTTTGGGTAAAAAAGAAGGCACCGCTATGATGGCAGAACGGGAATGGTTTTGGATTGTAAAAGCTTCAGAAACGGTGGACGAAGAATTACGGCGTTTGGATGTGCAAGTGTATTATCATCGTGAAGATAAAGAACCAGTGGCGCTGTTGGTAGGATTTGTGGGCGCACCTTGACGGCCGCTATCTATGCGAATTAATAATTAATAATTAACTGAAGTTACGCAGAGTGTTTCGTGTGGGGTAACCACAACGGATTACCTCTACAATGAAACGGTTATTGTGTAGGGGCAATCCTTTATGGTTGCCCTCTATTCGCAATGGTTTGGAATCGGTTTGCGTAACATCAGTAATTAATTGTTAATCATTAATTATTATTCTCCCCGAAGGGGTTGAATGTTAAGAGCCACAGGTGAAACCTCACTGCCATTAAGTTAAGCTGTCCAAGTACAACGGATACGCGAAGTACAACGGATACGCGTTCCGAAACGGATAGGGGTCATTTATAATTTTGGTAACCTTATATTTTTTGAAGTTTTTTATCCGTTTATTTCGAGTATCCGTTGTACTACTGTATTACTTTAATAAAATAAAATTAGTCAGTTATTCTTAACTTAATGGCATTGAGGTGAAACCTGGGGAAAGGGAACAATGCCATTAAGTTAAGCTTTTGGGTGAGGGCAACCATAAAGGATTGCCCCTACATTACATAACGGTTTGTAGGGGCAATCCCACGTGCAAAGCCCTTAACTTAATGGCATTGGGGGAAAGGGAAGGGGAGGGGCCCCAACCCCGAAGGGGTTGAATGTGCACAAGTGGGTAAACAAAAGTATAACGAGCGGCTTGTGAGTCGCTAAAGCGACTACTACAAGCCCACCAAAAATGGGATTGAAGGGGGTGGGAGTGTGTAACAGTGCTAAGTATAGATTAACTCAACATTGGAGAAACAATGACTTACAACATTAAGGCCTGGATTTCGAGTCTCGCCGGATTGTGCCTGTTAGGCCTCAGTCACGTTGCGCCGGGAGCCGACAAGACTATTTGGCAAGGTGAAAGCGGTGGATTGAAAATCCTCTGGACTTCAGAAGACATTATCGCCACCAAGGGTGGCAAGGTTTTGTTTTCGGCGAAAGCCTTGGCAAGGAAAGACTTTGAAGTCGAATTTTTAAATTCAGAATCAGAAAGCGATTCCGAGTGCAACTATGAACGCACTTTTACGCTCTTGTCAGTGGTAGGCACCATTGCCAGCATTAAGGATATGAGCTACCAGTATTGTCGAGGTGCAATACGTCCTCTGGTTAATATCCAATTCACGACGGTTGATCTAGCCAAGCCTGACAATATGGTTTTTTTAACGGACTTGTTCCCTGAATCTGTTCTTATTCGAGCACTTTTGGCTGATTCCGTCATGAAAAAAGTGCTTGCAAAGGCCGGCATTACTACGCCATCTACGCTGGATGAGTTTTGGAACATTGACTGGGCTGAACTCAGGGTTATCGCACGAGACAGTGAATCTGGGGAAGAATGTGTTTTTGACATCCCCGGCGACTTTTTTGCGCGGTTTGCGTTTCATCACCTTAACAAGAATCAAGTCGCGGTTCGTCTAGGACTTTCGCCGGCTAGGCAGATATGTCAATCAAGTCACGCCCAACTGGGGATTTATCTGCCCATTCCCACGGCCCTGAATTCGGCCCTGAAGAGCGCTAGAAAGGGCCAGGCTGGCATTTTGATGAACAATCTGAAAAAAATCGCCGGTAAGCGAAACACTACCGTGCGTTTTGCGACGGATACCTATACGCCTCAGCCAGAAACCGGCACAAGAGTGACAATTGTTCCAAGCGTTAATTTTCGTTCCACACCAGAGTTCGCCGCCAATATCTTGGAAACGCTTGAAAAAGGCACCGTTCTCAAATCCTTGGCGCGTTCTTCCTTTCAGGAAAAATGGCAACAGTCAGTGGATTATTGGTATTTAGTGGAATTAGAGACTGGAAAAACGGGGTGGGTGTTTGGCGGAGTCACGCACGCCACTGATAAAGCCAGTCATATTATCTGGCAAGGTGAAAGCGGTGGATTGAAAATCCTCTGGACTTCAGGAGACATTATCGCCACCAAGGGTGGCAAGGTTTTGTTTTCGGCGAAAGCCTTGGCAAGGAAAGACTTTGAAGTCGAATTTTTAAATTCAAAATCAGAAAGCGATTCCGAGTGCTACTATGAACGCACTTTTACGCTCTTGTCAGTGGTAGGCACCATTGCCAGCATTAAGGATATGAGCTACCAGTATTGTCGAGGTGCAATACGTCCTCTGGTTAATATCCAATTCACGACGGTTGATCTAGCCAAGCCTGACAATATGGTTTTTTTAACGGACTTGTTCCCTGAATCTGTTCTTATTCGAGCACTTTTGGCTGATTCCGTCATGAAAAAAGTGCTTGCAAAGGCCGGCATTACTACGCCATCTACGCTGGATGAGTTTTGGAACATTGACTGGGCTGAACTCAGGGTTATCGCACGAGACAGTGAATCTGGGGAAGAATGTGTTTTTGACATCCCCGGCGACTTTTTTGCGCGGTTTGCGTTTCATCACCTTAACAAGAATCAAGTCGCGGTTCGTCTAGGACTTTCGCCGGCTAGGCAGATATGTCAATCAAGTCACGCCCAACTGGGGATTTATCTGCCCATTCCCACGGCCCTGAATTCGGCCCTGAAGAGCGCTAGAAAGGGCCAGGCTGGCATTTTGATGAACAATCTGAAAAAAATCGCCGGTAAGCGAAACACCACCGTGCGTTTTGCGACGGATACCTATACGCCTCAGCCAGAAACCGGCACAAGAGTGACAATTATTCCAAGCGTTATTTTGCGTTCCACACCAGAGTTCGCCGCCAATATCTTGGAAACGCTTGAAAAAGGCACTGTTCTCAAATCCTTGGCGCGTTCTTCCTTTCAGGAAAAATGGCAACAGTCAGTGGATTATTGGTATTTAGTAGAATTAGAGACTGGAAAAACGGGGTGGGTGTTTGGCGGAGTCACGCACGCCACTGATAAAGCCAGACAGACTATCTGGCAAGGTAAAAGTGGCGGCTTAAACATCCACTGGACTTCAGCAGACATTATCGCCACCAAGGGTGACAAAGTTTTGTTTTCGGCGAAGAATAGCTTGGCAAGAAAAGATTTTGAAGAGCAGTTTTTAGAGGCGGTGGGAACAGAGCCTGTGTGCGAATATAAACGGACTTTTACGCTCTTATCAGTGGTAGGCACCATTGCCAGCATGAAAGATACTTTTGAACAGCACTGTCAAGCGGCCACTCATGGATTTCCCAAACTCACGACTATTAATCTAGTTCAGCCTGACAAGGCGGTTTCCTTGACGGACTTTTTCCAAGAATCGGTTATTCTCAAAGCACTTCTGGCTGATTCTCTCATTAAAAAAGCACTAGCCGCTGCTGGCATGATGACTAAGCATCCTACTACGCTGAAGGCGCTTTATCGGGTGTTGGAAGAGCCGGGCATTGTGGCGCGAGACAGTGAGGATGGAAAAAAATGTCATTTCCAGTTGTCCGAAGACTTTTTGAGGCAGTTTGCGTTTCACCACATTAATAAGAATCAAGTAGCTGTTCGATTAGGACTGGAACCAGCCATACAGTCTTGTCAATGGAGTCACGCCCAACTGGGCATTTATCTGCCCATTCCGACAGCACTTCAATCGGCCCTCAATAACGCTCGAAAGACTCAGGCTGGCGTTTTGATGGGCCATCTTAAGCAAATCGCGGGTGGACGAAACACCATTGTGCATTTTGCGACGGATAGCTATTTGAGCAAGGATACTGCTCAAATCAATACCATCACGGTGCAACGGGGTGATACATTGTATCGTCTTGCTAGACGCTATAATCACACAGCTGCTGAACTGGCAGCTTGGAATGATTTGCAACCGCCCTATCTCTTGTCACTCGGTGAAACTTTGTTGGTTAATCCGCCCACTAAGGTGTCAGCCCCAACGAAAGCCCCGACGGATGAGGCTACCAACGATAAACCGCTTTATCACATCGTTGCGGCCGGAGACACGTTATACCGTGTTGCGAAACGTTATAGTCAGACTGTCGAGAAAATAGCCGCTTGGAATGATTTGCAACCGCCTTATGACTTATCAGTCGGGCAAAAATTGCGGGTATCATCGATTTGGACGTGGACGCACAAGAGTACCCTTCATCCGGCATTGCCTGAATTTGTGTTCAAGCTTGTCGGAAAGTATATAGAGTATATCGAGGTAAAAACGATTGAAATACGTCGTGGTAACGAATCTCAGCCTTTTCAGACACTCAATGTGTCTGCCGAGCCTCCTATTTACGATGATATGTCTGTGGTGTTCATTGTCGAAGACGTGAACTTTGACGGCTATCGGGATATTCGCCTTATAGCCTTTCCACCTTGGTCGAATGTCGTCTATGTTTATTGGCTGTTTGAGCCAAAAATGGGGCGTTTTGTCAGTAGTTCCGCTTACAACGCTGCTGGGCTAAGTTCACCGACATTTAATGCCGAGAACAAACAAATCATCTCGGAATGGAAAGCGGGCTGTTGTCTTTCTGGTACCGATTACTATGAAGTCGTTGACAACAAACCGGTTTTGGTACGGCAAGAATCTTATGATCAGGAAAAAGGATTAACGGTACGGGAGCGCAAACTTTAGCCGGAGTCCAAACTTTAGTTTGGCAGCAATCCAAACTTTAGGGCCTATCACTCTCGTTGTCATAAAACACCTACAAAACATAAGGCTAATGAGGCGCAATTGGGGGCCATAACTTAATTTGAAACCATTCAAAACATTTTATGGCCCCTAAATCAGGTAGTCTAAATAACCAGCAAATTCTAATCAAATTGAGAAAATTTGTTCAAGTTATTTTGTGACAGACACTAAAGCGCCTACTACAAACTTAGGCGCTAAAGCGCCTACTACAAACTAAAGCGCCTACTACAAACTTAGGCGCTAAAGCGCCTACTACAAACTAAAGCGCCTACTACAAACTTAGGCGCTAAAGCGCCTACTACAAACTAAAGCGCCTACTACAAACTTAGGCGCTGAAGCGCCTACTACAAACTAAAGCGCCTACTACAAACTTAGGCGCTAAAGCGCCTACTACAAACTAAAGCGCCTACTACAAACTTAGGCGCTGAAGCGCCTACTACAAACTAAAGCGCTTACTACAAACTTAGGCGCAAGCTTAAAACGGTTGAACTTCCACCAAAATTGTCGCGCCAATTAAAATCAACACGGGAAATTCGTTAAACCAACGATAAAAAACATGAGTGTGACGATTGCGATCATATTTAAAATCGTTCAAAAATTTGCCACAGTAAATATGGTAACCGATCAAAATCGTTACCAGTACTAATTTAGCATGTAACCAACCCGTGTTAGTCACCGCCAAAAAAGGTTGCCACCAATAAGCGACTAATAACCACACTCCAAAGCTTACCGCTAAAATAGCGCTGGGCGTAGTGATACCGTAATACAATTTGCGCTCCATCACTTTGAACCGCTCGTTACTGATCTTGTCCGAAGTCAGAGCATGATAGACAAATAGGCGCGGCAGATAAAATAGCCCAGCAAACCATGTCACTACAAAAATAATATGAAACGCTTTAATCCACAGCATGTTTTTTCCTTGATTTGGTCATTATTTGTGGTATTACAACCTTCTTCCACTCTCCGAGGGAACAGTCCTCATCGTTATACACAAGCCTTTTGGATACCTTTTAGAGCATTGATTTTTAATGAATCCCCTCCATAAAAATCAATTAATTTAACTTTTATAATAAGGCAGGTGGGCAATAAAAAGACTTTGCCCACCCTACATAACAATGTCATTAAGTTAAGCTTTTCGGTGAGGGCAACCATAAAGGATTGCCCCTACATTACATGACGGTTTGTAGGGGCAATCCCACGTGCAAAGCCCTTAATTTAATGGCATTGACCCTACATAAAAGAGGTTTGACAAACGAAGTAACTTCCGCAAGCGAGATCAACCTCGGAGGTTTGCGTTATATAGATATTCAGATAATTATTGAGTCCCCTTTAGGGGACTTGAGCTTTCAGACAATTCTGTTGGCTGTAATTTTATGAAAATCTATATCATGTCGGCGCGTGGATTGAAGGGTAGTTCTTGTGCCATTTTGCGATAAAATGCCCGTGCCTTTTCGGTGTTAGCTTTGGGTGTCACAATCTGGAGTAGGATATAATGATCACCAGGCGGTTTGCCGGGAAAACCGCGCCCTTTGAGGCGTAAATTTTGTCCTGATTGTGAACCTGCCTGAATTTTCATTTCTACTTTTCCGCCTAAAGTTGGCACTGCCATTGTGCTACCTAAAGCGGCTTCCCAAGGTGTGATGGGCAGCGTCATATAAATATCTCGTCCTTCGGCACGGTAGAGTCGATGCGGTTGAAATTCGATTTCTAAGTATAAATCTCCATTGGGGCCGCCGCCCATGCCCACTGAGCCTTGTCCACTCAAACGAATTTTTTGGCCTTGAATGATGCCTGGCGGAAATTTTACATTTAAAGTATGTGTTTTAGTGTATATTTGCCTATTACTCTCCATTTCAGGGACTTGCACTTGTAGGGTTCTGGTAGAGCCTTGATAGGCTTCTTCAAGTGTGATGGCAATTTTGGTGTGTTGATCTTTGCCGGTGCGGCGAAAAGGGCTACGGCGCGTAGAGTGACGGCCCGGTGTTCGTCTGTCACCAAAGAGGCTGTCAAAAAAATCACTGAACTCGCTGCCACTGAAGTCAAAATTGGAATTGAAGCCGGGTGGAGCCCGAAATTCTTCACCAGCTCGCCAGTGCGTTCCTAATTGTTCGTAAGTTGCGCGTTTTTGTGGGTCTTTTAATACTTCGTAAGCTTCGCCGACTTCTTTGAAGCGATGTTCGGCCTCTTTTTCTTTGCTGACATCGGGATGGTATTTACGGGCTAGTTTGCGGTAAGCGCGTTTAATTTCATCTTGGTTGGCATTACGCGATACGCCTAGAATTTGGTAGTAATCTTTGTATTGCATGTTGACATTAGGTCACAATTTTATAGAAATTTGTAGAATTATTAACGAAAAATCAACCGATCTTCAAACGTGTATAAGGATGTAACCAATCCAATATCCCCTCGCCTACCTTCTTGGTTAATTCCGAAAATGAAAACTTAGGGTTACTTTTTCTTAAAATGTTGTACGCACCGTTCGCATCAGCATTGATAGTCGTACCGTTTTGTGACCGGTATAAACCGCGTTTAACTCGTTTGCCATTGAATGTATGTGGAATCGAAGGTTCGTATTTCTTAGGCAAAGAATCACCATCAATAAAACTTGCTTTTGAAGTGTAGCTCTCGTTTGTGACTTCTAGCGTGATGCCATGTAACTCAAGTTTATAGCGTAATTTGTTTATAAACTGACCGAGAGATAAATTCACGAAGTTTTGATTTGTCTTTTTACCTAAGTTGATTTGATTAAGTGATTTAACGACATCACCCACCACAACCCTATAAATACCGTTTTCAACACAAATATCAGTGACTTGACGAGTGGCTTTATGTAAATAATCAGCAATCCTTGCATTACGCCTCTCAGTCAAACGCTGTAACCGGTTTGACCACTGACGATCACGAGTCTTTTTTAAGTGAGACTGAAGTTTAGCAAAGCGTTTATTATAGTGATGATTGAGAGATTTAAGCGTACGACCATCAACAATAAAAGGTTTGACTGCACCATTGGTCACGCAAGTCGCTAAGTTATTAAGTCCTAAATCAATAGCCATAACCTTATCGTTTGGTGCCACTTTCGCAACCGTCTCATCGTCCTCATAAACAAAAATCGCTTCAAAATACCTATATTTGGGAACAATCTCAACTTGTTTAATTGTCTTGCCAACCAACTTTTTAGGACAAGGAAAACTTAAGCCTTTTTCCAAAAACACCGCCTCGTCTTTAACCGAAAAAGCTTGATAATCGTAGATCAGATTATCGTATTGCTTCTGTTTAAAACGAGGTGGTTTAGGTTGTCCTTTGTATTTACCCGGATTCTTTTTAAAATCTTGATGACAACGGAAAAAGGACTTGAAGTTCTTGTCAAGTCGTCGTAAGTTTTGTTGAGCCACTTTCGACTTTAACAGCCGGTAATTAACCTTACCCTCAAGGTTTTCAACTTGTTTCATCACCTTGTCGGCCTTTGAGGATAGGTAAAATACTTACCCGTTGCTTCAAATGCCTCTCTTAAAGTCCATAAAGTTTGGTTATAAAGGTTCTTGGCGTGATGAGTCAATTCCTTCAGTCTCTTGAATTGACTCTTGTCCAAACCTCTTATTTTCGTTTTCAGTGCTTTCATTTAACACCTCAATCGTTTTTTTCCCTCATCTATTTATATATAGAAATTTTTCTATATTGTCAACATATTTCTATATTTTTTGTGACTATATAATTGTGAATTGTGAATTGTGAAGTGTGAAGTGTGAATTCTCCTTTCTCCTTTAAACAGGGGTGATGTTTTTATGGGTTTTGCATAAACAGGTGCGATTGCTGCCTTGTTTTTGTGCCATTTGGAGGGCATTGTAGCCATCTGAAATCAGGGTAGCTAGGGTGGTTTCTGCAACTCCTTCGGAGGAAGTCAGCCCAATGCTGATCGTGATATCAAAACCTTCAGGTTTGAGTAGTATTATCTGACGGCGTAAATTTTCGGCAATCGCTTTGCCCTTGTCGAGCGTACAATCGGGCATTAAGGTCGTAAATTTTTTGCCGGCAAAGCGGACTACCATCGTCTCTTTGGAAAAAAAGTTGATAAGAAATTGGCCGAACAGATGTAATATATGATCACCTATCATGTGCCCTTGAGCTTCATTGATTATTTCAAAATTGTCAATATCAACCATCATCATACAAACATTCGAGTGTTGAGTAATAAACGTTTTTCCTTCATCAAGCAAAAATTTTGTGTTGTGTACGCCAGTCAGGCTGTCGGTGGTTTCTAGTTTGTAAATGTCCTTAGAGTAGCGTTTGAGGACATTGTATTGATGTTTGACCAATAATAATGATTTCACGCGAGCTATTAATACTTCTTCCATGACAGGCTTGGTGACGAAGTCGTTAGCCCCAGCGTGGAAAATTTCCGCCTGACACTTTTTATTGTCGTCAATGGTAATCACTAACACCGGCATTTCTTGGCGGGAGTAATGTAGTTGGGTGCGAATCGCATATAATAAATCACCTCCCGTCATTTGTCCTTCAAGGAAAAAGTCGGTGAAAACGATGTCAAATCCGTCATTTTCTTTGACATCCTCTGGCAAATCCTTGTTTTTTTTCAAAATTTGTACTGCTTCTTCTGCATTGGTGACATGGGTAATGTACAGTCCATGTTTTTCCATAAGAGTTTGGGTGGTTTGCGCGGTGCTTGGGCTATCTTCAACGTATAGCACGCGCCCGACTAGTCCTGAATGCCGTTGTGAAACGTCTTTGATAAATTCAACTAATCGTTTATAACCCAATGATTTATTGAAATAATCTGTTACGCCGGCCGAAAATCCTTCACGTAGCAAGCGCCGATCCGCGTCGCTAGAGACTATAATCACAGGGGTGAGATGTTGTTTGTCACTTTTGCGAATTTCATGGCATAAGTCTAGCCCATCTAAGCCGGGTAATAGTAGCGAGGTGGTGATGAGATCAAATTTTTCTCGATGTAGAGATTCTAACGCTTCTTCAGCACTGCCACTGGTGACAATGTAGGCATTTTGCATTTCCTTTTGCAATATATGGGAAATAATGGAGCGTGCCACTTCGGAGCGATCCACTATCATAATACGGTTAGTTTTTTCTTTAAGGGAAGTCATTGCTATATATTATATTATGTGTCTATGGGTTTTAAGAGAAGAAGGTGATTTGTGAGACTCACTACCCATCCATGATCATTATCTTTCAGGGGGGGGTGGTACTAAAAAATAAATTAAGTTTTAAATATACTCAGCACCGCCATTGGGGGTGAGCTTTTAATAAAAAACTCGTAACTACTCAGCCTTGAGATAAATCTCAAGGCTAAAAGCGGCGTAGCTTTTAGCGCAGAGGAACCGCTACTGGCTAACGAAAAGGCTGAGCAGTTACAAAAACTCAAGTTATGACGGTGTGAACTATAGCTAAATAAAATAGATGCCCCTCATGATCGCTGTCACAACCCATCGAGGTGTAAAAAAGCGTCAAAAATTTAAAGTTCCCCAAAATTCTCCTAACTCCCCTTTCTCAAAGGGGTAAATTCCATTTTAAAATACCGGTTTATTCTTGCACAGGTACTTAGTTCGTAACCTATTGATTTAGTGTCGGGCCTATCAGTCATAGGATTACGGTAAAAATCACGTTTTTTGTCTTATACTCAAATGGTTGAAAATAAACGTCTGGGACTGACGCACTCATGCGACTAACAAATTCATTGTATTACAAATTGACAATTAAAGGCTAAGGCATTTTAGACATATACTTTGCCGCTAAAGAAAATTGGACTAAAAACACATCCCTAAATCCCTTTTGTTCGGGGACTTTGCCACGGCTTGACTTACCTCGATAGAGAGGTTACTAATTGTTAATAATTAATTATTAGTAAGGGGGCAGGTGGGGCGTTAAATTTGGGTTGATTTTGCTCGTTTTTTTCACTCAATTTTTATTCCATTTTTGAGCCAAGATGGTGGGCAAACGGGCTGAAAGATGGGGGTATTTTTTGAGCTCAGAATGCCCACTTGCCCACCCTACAAATCAATGCCATTAAGGCCCTCTTAATGGCATTGACCCTACAAATCCAATCTAGGGTGACAAAAAAAGTTAAGCCTAAAAACGTTCTTTTGTACCATCCCAACGTCTTTTTGTTGCCCACCTTCGTCGCTACAAACTATAGAAGCCGGGCATAAAAAGGCCCCCTGCGGTGTAATAGTATAACCACAGGGGGCAATGGTAGGAAAACCGTTTTCAGTTTTTATAATTGATGATGCGAATTAAGGGTTGAATTGAATCATAAAAAATCAAAGACTTATAAAAACGTATTGACTGAAAGTCATTTTATAAGTCTTTGTTCATTTTTCATTTTTCATTCTTAATTCGCATTGAAGGCACTCATTACAGTCAATGCCATTAAGTTAAGGGCTTTGCACGTGGGATTGCCCCTACAAACCGTCATGTCGCGTAGGGGCAATCCTTTATGGTTGCCCTCACCCAAAAGCGGTACGATATGGCATTGACTCATTACAGTGCCACCATTGTTGCTTTACTCGTCGTCTCCGACTTCGACACTGTCAAGGGCTTCACCAATTATTTCAAGATGAAAGCGTTGGCGTTTACCTTCTTTCGTGATGAGTTCTATCAATTTACTGGGTTTCAGAACCTTGAGAACCGATTGTTCGCGTTTGGTAACGGTGGTTACTTTAAACTCCGGCTTACCACTAAACCGATAGCCGTCAAGGTCAAACCGGATGGTTCCATTAGCAAGGTACTGATAATCCAAGGATTTACCCATTAATCCGGGTGTTGCTGATTCCGCACTGCCACGGTCTACCACGGTGGGATGCGCGACTTGCATGGTGCCGTCATCAAGGACAATCTTAGCAACTTCATCCACACCGGGGGTGCCAAACAAGTTGAGACCGACTGCCAAACCAGCTTCTGCCTTTACGACCTCAGCTCCAAAGACGCAGGCCATCTTACTGGGTTCCTTACCGGGTTCGTCACTGGGAATCTCTAACTGAGTTTCACCGTGTTCATTGAACTCGACTTTAATGCCGGGTATCGCCTCAAGCATGAGTTCTGGCTTGGGAATTGCTGGCTTCAGAGTTACTTTCATGCTGTCGGCGGTGATGAGTTCATAATGGCCATCTTTATTCTGCGTCAAGTCGGGTGGCGTACCTTCATCCAGTTGTTCAATGCCGTCGGATGCGACCATAAAGGCGAACTTCCGACCATTGCCTTCTACTTCCAAAAACCCCGTGTCGAGTTGTTTGAAAGAAAACGCCGGATATTTGAGCACCAGCGTTTGAGTCAACTCAGTCACTATGGTTTTCTGAGCAAACGTTCCGCCTAAGCTCAAGCTGACGCTTAAGTCAGGCTGATCAGGTAACACCAGGCCGGCCCGTACCAGTTTCTTAAGCTTCTTGGGCAGTTTCACTTTGCCCTTCTTAGGCTTCAGCTTGCCCGTGTTGAGGTCTAGTTTCAGCTCGGAGCGGCCTTTAAAGTACTTCTCAACGTCTTTGGGCTTGACCTTCTCGACATTGAAGTTTGAGACGAGCTTGAGCAGAACGGCGGTGGAGATTTTATCCACTTCCGCAGGTGCCATAGCGTCGAGAATGTCAATACCCATTGCAAAGGTGACATCAGGCGCTAATCCACCGACATTCTCGGCCTTTAAGCCGGCCAGTGTTTCTTGTTGCATTTCGGCAACGTGGTCAACAGTTAGCCCATTCAAGGCCTCTAGGCTGAACTGTGCCATATGTTGAGCCGTAAAGCCCGCCGCGGCTTTGACATTGAGTTGACTCGTTTGCGAGTAACTCATGTTCTTCATCACTTGCGGCTGCATACGGGTAACTTGTTGAACCGTAAAGTGGTTAAAGACAGTTGGGGCCAATCTGACGAGTTGTTCGGCCTTGATGTCTTCTGTGATCAGTTGGGAAACCGCTGTCTGGGTCAGTTCAACCTTCTCCGTCTTGGCATCATAGCGCCAGCCGGCGGGAATGATCTTGTTGACTTCTCCAGCATTGCTACCCTTGATAATGAGGTTGAGAGTTATTTGGTTTCTGGTGGCCGGGGGTTGTTTGATCACCATTGCCACTAACTCGTCACTGAACACTTCGGTGCGCTCTGCCAGCTTGACGACCACTTGTTCATCCTGTAGGACTTCTGGCGGCAGAACCGTCGTCAACTTACCTACCGTTTTCTCTGGCATGACGGCAATCAGTTCGGCAATGTCGTCTCTGGGTTTGCCGTCCTTACCTTGAAACTTCACCGCTGACACAAACTGAGGTGTCATGTACTGGAAGATCGTTATGTTTACCGTGCTACCGGGGTTGAAGTTGAGCTTCGTGTCGTCGTCTTTGACAATCTGCCAACCCTGCGGTAAGTACTTATTGTATAAGCGCTCAAGTAGCGTCACTTCGTACTTGGTCTGAAGCGTCTTGACATCGAAATGGACAAATATCTTTTCCACGACTTCGATTGGCAGTGTTTGCACCTTTTGTTCATCAAGCTGAACAAGATACTCCTCCTTAACGGCCGCGAGCGCCGCGAGCGTGTCACCCTCAACCACTCCCAGTTGCTCAGTAGACAATAGTTCCATGATTGTCACGTCAAACAAAACAAAGTTCTCGACGGTTAAAGACGCAAGGAGGTCAAAAGACAGGGTGTTGACCGCTTCTTCTGTCAGCTTAAATTGAATTGTGTCGTCTTCAAGCTCGACGACAGTCCAATCGGTGGACAAGAACTGGTCTAGGTTTGCCGTCCCACCTTCTTCAATAATCACCTCAAGGTAGTTTAAGACGACCCAAGCCAACAGGTTGTTGTCGCTTTCGAGCCAATCTAACACCTTGGACTCATTGGAGATGATTAACGCCTGCACGACTTCTGCATCGAGGGACATCAGGAAGTTAAGGCCTAGGGCCTCTAATAGTTCTAGTTCTAACCCAAGCACATGCTCGACCGTCAAGCCAGACTGGGCCTCTGGACTGATTTCATACCATTGTTCAAGCGTAAAGCTCTCAACAAGAGCTACATCAAGGGTGGCAATTTGTTCCGCTGTAAAGCCACCAAAGGCATTAATGGGAATCAGAGCCAGATGTTTAGGGGTGAGCTTTGCAATGACTTCGAGAGACAGATCACTGATCCCTAGTACATCCAATTCGGAAAAGTCTACGATGATAATACCACTGTCGTCTTTATCATCTTCATCAGTCTTGAATACGGCAAGCGTGTCGCTGTCCATGACTTCAATCTGGTCATCGGACAACAGTTCTATGATTGTCGCATCAAACCAAGCCGCGTGTTTGACGGTTAAAGACGCAAGGAGGTCAAAAGACAGTTCGCTGGCTGCTTCTTGTGTCAACTTGAATAGGGTCGTCCCGTCTTCAAGCTCGGTGAGCGTCCAGTCGGTGGGTAGAAACCTGTCTAGGCTCACAGTCGCACAGACAATGTCGGTGTCCTCTTTATCGTCATCATCATCTGACGCTTTGGCCTTGTCATCATCGTCATCATCGTCATCGTCGTCATCATCGTCTGACGCTTTGGCCTTGTCATCATCGTCATCGTCGTCATCATCGTCTGATGCTTTGGCCTTGTCATCGTCGTCATCATCGTCATCATCATCAGACGCTATGACATGATCATCGTCGTCTACCACGCAGACGTTGATGTTGCCTTCTGTCGCATCAAAGTAGTTTAAAACGACCCACGCCAACAGGTTGTTGTCGCTGTAGAACCAATCTAACACCTTGGAGTCTTTAGAGATGATTAACTTCTGCACGACCTCAGCATCGAGAGACATCATGAAGTTAAGGCCTAGGGCCTCTAATATCTCCAGTTTTAATCCAAGCACTTGCTCGACCGTCAAGCCAGACTGGGCCCCTAAACTGATTTCAGACCATTGTTCAAGCGTCAAGCTCTCAACAAGAGTGACATCAAAGGCCGCCATTTGTTCCTTCGTAAAGCCAGCGAAGGCTTCAATGGGAATATCCGCCAAATTGTCAGATGTGAAGGCTGCAATGACTTTAATAGAGAGAGCACTGACAGCTTGGGCATCCAATTCGGAGAAGTCTACGATAACAATCTCGCCTTCGTTTTCTGTCGAGCCGTCCTTTTTAATCCCTAATTCTTCAAGGATTATCCATTGTTCGGTGGTAAGGCTTGCTCTAGCCTCTTCAGAGAGTTTAGTAATGGCATCAGGTGCGACTTTAAAGCCACTCAGTGCCTCAGGCGTGAGTTTGCTCATCTGTTGGGCGGTCAAGTAAACCAACAGATCAAGTTCATATAACTGAACAATCAGTTCAGCCTTGAAGAAGGTCATGCTCTCAATAGAGATATCACTGACGGATGATGCATCCAGTTTTTCTACCTGAATATCAGCGATGGGATTGGTTTTCTCTAGGGCTAAATCCGTCTCCATCTTAAAATTGGACTCGATGGTATGCCGCTCGGCAAAGAACAGATCTAACGTGTATGTCTCACCTTCAGTGAGTCCAAGGTTATCCAAATTGACCTTGTCACTTTCAGCAGCATGTACGCCACCGACATCAATGGCCCGTTGGTTGTTGATGAAAACCCAGAGGTCATCATCACCCGTGAATTGGAAAACTTGTCCCTTACGGTAGGTAAAATTACCATGAATTTCGTAGGTGAAATGATAGTTATGGTCGTTGCCTGCGTTGCCCATTAACTTATCGTCAATGGGAAAAAAGCTGTTACTCTCGAAGGTGTAAACACCTTTGTCGTTCTTTTTCAGGGGGATGTCGTAGGTCATTACCCGACTGGGATCAAGATCATCACTAAACCAGTCGTTCAACTGGCTAATGGCACATTTATTGTCGTCAACGATAACCGGCTTTCTATTGCTATCCAATGTGCCCTTGACACAACCTTTTTGAAGTTCGGTCACTTCTCCTTCAAAATCAGGATGTTTGTCGCTGAAGTCACGCACAATGCCTGTTATTGTGAGGGTGTCGCTATCAGTGTCAGTCTCGTTCTCAATCAGGGTGGCGATATTCTCCTCCGTCCACTCTGCTCGAACGGCTTCGGGCATGTCGGCAACCAGTGCGACGACTTCGTCTGTTTTATACCCTTCCCAGTCAAGCAGGTAGAAAACCTCCTGGCTTATGTACGTCGTGTGCTGCTTCTTGAACTTCTTTTTGTCCAGCTTGAAGGTGATGCTGAGCTCACCGTGTTTGACTTTAACATCGGCCTTAACGCCTTCGGGTAAGTACGCCTTGTAGAAAACTTCGACTTCCTTTTTCAGTTCTTTCTCGTACTTTTTGTAGTCCTTGCCGTGTTTGTCCTCGAACACGATAACGAATTGTTCCACAAACAGGTTTGGAGGCAGGCTAAAAAAGTTCCGCGCCTTGGTA